>ERZ1032857.1-NODE-1-length-50334-cov-10.655423_pt1 | contig 50334 bp, 52 predicted proteins | sample MGYA00516688_ERZ1032857 | MGnify/ENA primary metagenome ERZ1032857 (study PRJEB33719, sample SAMN04262500) | wastewater metagenome | biome: rural village; feature: composting latrine chamber; material: composting feces with ash | place: El Salvador | collected...
CATAGGCATTGGATGTAAGTACTTCAACAAGTTCCGGATTTGCAACATTATCTCCGCCTTCGAGCGTCTGCTGCATAAACAGTTCCGGACTGTCTTCGATGCCCTGGGCCCCCTGAAGTTCCGGATCGGGAGCATTGTAGATCCCGCCGCAGACGATCGTGTTGCCGCCCAGCAGGCCGGTTTTTTCAAGGACGATGACGCTGGCACCTTCTTCAGTCGCTGATACGGCGGCCGCCAGCCCGGCTCCGCCTCCTCCGACGATTACGACATCGGCTTCTTTCTGCGATTCATATTCCTGTGCGGGCATCTCTGCAGTAAAATCATTCTCGGCAGCACCCGCCTCTGTCAGCGCCGTACGGATGGCGTTGCGCATGGCAAAGGATGTGACCGTGGCGCCGGAAACTGCGTCATATTCTGTGGTCTGATGTTCGATCACCATCGGTATGATTTTTTCGATTGCATCGCGACCCACACCGGGTGTTTCATGATGATCCGTGACTTCCACTTCTGTGATGTCTCCGCCGGTTACGGTAACCGCCACCTCCATGGGGCCTCCGTATCCGTTGACTTCCTGTGTATAGGTGCCGTCCGTCACTTCTGCACCCTGTGTAACATCGGTTTCATCGGCCGAGTCCGCACCGCCGTCGACAGCGCTTGTCTCTGTGGTATCCTCTGAACCGCCGAGAGTACAGGCGGTCATGAGCATCGCGAGTACGATCAGCCAGATCCATATCTTTTTCACAGCTGTTCCCCCTTTTATTTGATGCATTCATTTTATCATATTGTTTGTTATATGTCTATTATCTTAATTTCACTACTTTGTTTACATTATTATTGTATAGGATCGCTTTCCTCACGGAGTTTTATCTACTATATACCTGGTGGTTCGCAGCTGATTTCTATATATTCTTACATTTGCGCAACAAAAAACCGGCCGGAGCCGGTTTTTGCTGCTCTATTTTTCCTGCATCAGCTTATCCAGGATCGGCAGGGCTTTTTTGATCGATTCGGTAGTGCAGCAGTAGGACAGGCGCACATAGTCAGGCGCGCCGAAGCTGCTGCCGGGAACGACGAGGAGATCATGTTCTTTGGCGCGTTCATGGAACGCTTCTCCCCCGCCTTCAAACGGCGATTTGATGAACATGTAGAAGGCGCCGTCGGGTCGAACGAATTCGTAGCCGGCCTTTTCAAGCCCTTCGATCAGGAGTTTTCTGTTTTCTTCGTAGATCGACAGATCCGGCATGACATCGATGCAGCGTGTGATGACCTGCTGGAACAGGCTGGGTGCGCAGACATATCCCAGAGAGCGGCCCGCGCCCGCGACGGCGGCCATGAGTTCATCGGCGCCTGTGGCTTTGTTCGGAACCAGTACATAGCCGATGCGTTCGCCCGGCAGACTCAGGGATTTACTCCAGGAGTAGCAGACAACCGTGTCGTCGTAGAAGTTCGGCAAAAACGGCACATCGACGCCGTAGCTGAGTTCACGGTAGGGTTCATCGGAAACCAGACGGATCGACTGCCCGTATTCTTCGCTTTTTTTGCGCAGCGTGTCGGTCAGCGTTCGGATCGTGGCTTCATCGTAGACAAAGCCGGCCGGGTTGTTGGGTGAGTTGATCAGGACGGCGACAGTGTTTTTGTTGATGGCCGCTTCCAGATCTTCCGCATGGATCGAAAAGTCATCCCTGGCTTCGATCACGACCATTTTGGCGCCGCGCGATTCGATAAACACTTTGTACTCGGGAAAATACGGCGCAAACACGATGATCTCATCCTCGGGCGAGGAGACGATGGCGGCAAACGCGATGCAGAGTGCGGCCGCTGCGCCTGCGGTCAGATACAGATTCTTTTCGGTGTAGTCGGTGCCGAAGCGGCGGTTCAGATTGTCCGCGATGGCTTTTCTCGCGGGATCGGAACCGGGCGATGCGGTGTAGCTGTTGTAGGCGACCGGCGCCTGTTCCGAGACGATTTCCAGTATGGCTTCTCTGACGGCATCCGGCGCCGGGACATTCGGATTCCCGAGGCTGAAGTCCAGCACCTGATCCGGATCCACTTCCTGTTTTCGTTTTGCGCCCCAGGCGGCAATCTCACGGATTACCGAACGCTGGGTTCCCAGTCCGAGCATGGTTTTCGAGATCATTTTATGCCTTCCTTTCATAGGGTCGTGCGGTTTGTCTGCCCTGCAGTACACGCAGGCCGCCGCCGGCCAGCGCTTCCATTTCAAATTCGCCGGCTTTGACAATCACCGGTGCTATGAATTCGACGCGTTCGGAAATTTCCGCGACCATCCGCCTGGAATTGGCCATGCCACCGGTCAGCACAATGGCATCGACCTTTCCGCACAGTACGGTCGCCATGGCGCCGATTTCCTTGGCAATCTGATAGCTCATGGCGGACAGGACGAGATCGGCCTGCGGATGACCTTCTTCGGCCATTTTTTCCGCTACGCGCAGATCCTTCGTGCCCAGATGATCGTTCAGACCGCCTTCGCGTGTCATCTTCTTCAAAAGTTCCTGTTCGGTATATTTTCCGGAATAGCACAGTTTGACGAGCGCTTTGGACGGGAGTCCGCCGGCGCGGTCGGGGCAAAACGGACCCATTTCCATGGGATTGTTGCAGTCGATCATTTTCCCTTTTTCATGCGGGATAATCGAAATGCCGCCGCCCAGATGCGCGGTTACCAGATTGAGGTCTTCATATTCTTTCCCGAGATCGGCCGCCGCCGAACGTCCCATGGCGCGGCTGTTGAGCGCGTGCAAAAGACTGACGCGTTCGATCTCTTTCAGGCCCGTCAGGCGGGCGACATCGTGCATTTCATCGACGGATACGGGGTCCATAATACAGGCTTTGACGCCGGCTTCCGCCGCGAGTTCGCTGGCGATGACCGCGCCCAGATTGGAGGCGTGCTCCCCGTAGCGGGTCGTTTCCATGTCGAAGAGAAGATCCTGTGTGACTTCGTACACCCCGCCTTCCATCGGCTGGGCGAGCCCTCCGCGCGCCATCACGATGTCGATGTCTTTCAGGTCCACTTTCGCTTCGGTGAGCACATCGCGGACCACATCGGTTCGAAAATCATGCTGGTCAAACACACGGGCGAATTCTTTCAGATCTTCCGACGGATGATCGACCGTTTTGGAGAACAGGGCTTTCGTATCTTCAAACAGCGCCACTTTGGTGGAGGTGCCGCCCGGATTGATGACTAAAATCCGGCTCATGCGAGGTCGAGCCCCTTTTGCAGCGCGCGCAGATTGATGTCCGTAAAGTTGGCTTTCACATTTTCTCTAATGATGCGGTCCCAGTCGATGTCTTCGAGCTGCATCGCCTTGATCAGGCGGCCGAGCAGGACGACATTGGTAACTTTGGGATTGCCGAGTTCCTTTGCCACTTCTCCGGCATGGATGACTTTCAGATCCACATGCTTTCCGACTTCTTCCAGAGCGTGGTCCGGATACTGTGCCGCGCCCGAAAGAATCGGCATCGAAGGGATTTTGGTGTCATTGGTTATGACAATACCACCGGGCTTTACGAATTCCAGCCAGCGGAGGGTTTCCATCTGTTCAAAGGAAACGAGGATATCCGCGGTGCCCGGTTCGATCACCGGGGATTCGACCTTGTCGCCGTAACGCACCTGGGTGGATACGGAGCCGCCGCGCTGGCTCATGCCGTGGATCTCCGACATTTTGACATCGTAACCGGCTTCCATGAGGCCCGTGGTCAGCAGTTTGCCGGCGAGAATGGTTCCCTGGCCGCCGACTCCGACGAGTAATATGTTCTTAATCATGCGCGTACCTCCCGTTTCTGGATTGCATCTTTGGGGCAGATTTGCGCGCAGACCGTACAGCCGACGCACTGCACCGGGTCGATGGTGGCTTTTTTGACATCCTGCTTGAAAGAAATGGCCGGGCAGCCGCTCTTCATGCACATGCGGCAGCCGATGCAGGTGTCTTCGTGCACTTCGTATTTTTCCGTAAACGCGCCGGCGAACTCTTCTTTGTCCGCATCGGAGAAACGCTTCAGAATGCAGGGCCAGCGGGTAATGATGACCGTAGGTTCGTCCTTGGCCAGCGCCTCGTCCATGACTTCTTTCATGCGGGCCAGATCATTCGGGTTTACGACTTCGACATTTTGGATGCCCATGGCGCGCACGATGTTTTCGATCGAAATCATGCCGGCGGCTTCTTCCATGACGGTATAGCCGCTGCCCGGGTTTTCCTGGTGTCCGGTCATGCCGGTGATGCGGTTGTCGAGGATGACGCTTACGGGATTGCTCTTGTTGTATACGATATCGGTGAGACTGTTGATGCCGGTGTGGAAGAAGGTCGAGTCCCCCATGACGGAGACAACCCGCATTTTGTTGTCTTCTTTCATATTGAGGACGGTTTGCGCGCCGTGGCCCATGCTGAAGGAAGCGCCCATGCAGATGGTTGCGTCCATGGCGGCATACGGCTTGGCAAAGCCCAGCGTGTAGCATCCGATGTCGCCGGTGATGAGGACATCTTTTCTCTTTCCGAGATCATAGAAGAAACCGCGGTGCGGGCAGCCCGCGCAAAGCGTCGGCGGACGTCCGACCGCACCCGAGTTGTCGTATTCGATGCGGGGGATGATTTCGCCGTTGACGGATTTTCGAATGACATCCGGCGTCATTTCGCCGAACGCCGGGAAGGTGTCCTTGCCGTGGCAGTCGTAGCCCAAAAGACGAATGCGTTCTTCCAGATAGGGATCATTTTCTTCGATGACATAGATCGTGTCGACGGCTTCGCAGAATTCGCTGATCTTTTTGTCCGGCAGCGGGTACGTAAAGCCGAGCTTCAGATACGAGGCACTGTCGCCGAAGACTTCTCTTGCAAAGGTATAGGCTGCGCCGGATGCGACGACGCCGATTTTTTTGTCATTGTATTCCGCGCGGTTGAGCGGGCTGTTTTCGGAATATTCGAGCAGTTCTTCCAGCCGGCCTTCAAGCTCTGCGCGCATGCGCTTTGCGTTGGCGGGTACCGAGACATATTTCATGGGATTTTTGTCCGGATCTTTCAGCGCCACTTCCGCACGTTCGCCGGTTTCCGTGATCGACTTGGAGTGACAGATGCGGGTGGTTACGCGAAAGAGTACGGGCGTATTGTATTTTTCACTGACTTCAAACGCCTCTTTGACCATATCGAGACATTCCTGGGAGTCGGACGGTTCGAGCATCGGCACTTTTGCAGCTTTCGCATAATTGCGGTTGTCCTGCTCGTTTTGCGAGGAATGCTGTCCGGGCTCGTCGGCTGTAATCAGGACCGTGCCGCCGTTGACGCCGGTGTAGGCAAAGGTAAACAGCGGGTCTGCCGCAACATTGACCCCGACGTGTTTCATCGAACACAATGCGCGCGCACCCGCGATCGATGCGCCGATGGCCGCTTCCAGTGCGACCTTTTCATTAGGTGCCCATTCGGTATAGATGTCTTTGTAGCGGCTGAGGTTTTCCAGAATTTCCGTACTGGGTGTCCCCGGGTAGGCCGAAGCGAAGTGAATCCCGGCTTCGTATGCGCCCCGGGCGATCGCTTCGTTGCCTGTAAGTAGTTGTTTCATGGAACCTTCCTTTCTGAAGATCGTTCAGGTGCGATATGTGTTCACGACGGTTTGCACGATAATTATCGTGCATCATGCATGATTAAATTATATCCCTGAAAGTGTATAAAGTCAATGTGTTCATCGGACTGACAAACGATTGTACAACGGGCAGAAAAATTTCCTGATTCTGTCAATTATTCTGCAAAAAGAAGTGTGTTTTTGAATGGAAAAATCATTTCTTCGGAAACGCAATTTCCCGGGCATAGTGCCGGTTGATGACCTGGCGGACCAGTTTGTGATCTCCCTGTTTCGTGGCCAGAAGGATCTCTTCGTGCTCGACCAAATTGGCTTTTTTGTCGATATCGCGTGTCTGATAATCGTAGAGCAGTGCCATCTGGAAGATATCCATCTGGGAGTCAAACAGATCGATCAGCCGCTGATTGCGGGTGACTTTTACGAAACTCTCGTCAAAACGAATGGCGGCCATCGCAAACTCACGGTCGCTGTTTTGGGCCTGATGCTGTGCGGCCAGCGCCTCCTCCATCCGTTCGATCAGGGCGTCCATGCGTCCTTCGTCGATACAGATCTGATAGGCTCCGGCAATGAGCAGTTCAATGGTCTGGGTCAGTTCGCGAAACGACTCCGCGGTGAATTCGATCACCTTGGATCCGACATTGGGCGTCATGGTGATCAGACCGTCTTTTTCGAGCATGGTAAGCGCTTCGCGGATCGGATTGTTGCTGATGGACATTTCGCGCGACAGAATATCAATGTTGAGCCGTTCACCAAAACGGTAGTGCTGATTGAGTATGCGTTCGCGCAGCAGCGTATAGGCCTGATTTCGAAAGCCCGACTTGACCAGTGCGGCCATGCTTTCACCTCTTTTCTGTAGATTCTGTTACTACATTATATCAAACTTTACGCCACCCCTGCGGGTTGATATAATGGGCGTTGTGAATGGAGGTCGTTATGGACTTTATTAAAGCGATTGTATTGGGCATCGTCGAGGGAATTACGGAATTTTTGCCGGTATCGAGCACGGGCCATCTGATCCTGGTCAATGAATTTGTGCAGCTGGAACCCGCCTCGTTTGCCAATGCATTCAATGTGATGATTCAGCTGGGTGCGATTCTGGCGGTGGTGGTGCTGTATTTTCACCGTCTGAACCCGTTTACCTTTTCAAGAAAACACAATCCGCGGCTTCCGCGTACCTTTGAAGACATGAATCTGCAGTCAAAAATCTTCTATGCCGTTAAATACAGAAATCTCGACACCATGCGTCTGTGGAAGCTGGTGATCGTAGGCGTGCTGCCGGCGGTGGTTCTCGGAGTGCTGTTTGACGATCTGATCGATCAGTATCTGTTTCGGCCGGAAGTCGTTGCAATGACGCTGCTCGGCTGGGGGATCGTGATTCTCGTCATCGAAACCGTATACAAAAACAAACCGGCCCGGCTGGATTCCGTCCACGGGCTGACCTGGAAAACCGCCCTTGCGATCGGCCTGTTTCAGTGCCTGGCCATGGTCCCGGGGACCTCGCGGTCGGCGGCGACCATCATCGGTGCCATGATTCTTGGAGCCTCGCGCACCGCGGCGGCGGAGTTTTCGTTTTTCCTGGCGATCCCCACAATGTTGGGCGCCACGCTGCTCAAGATTCTGAAAAACGGGCTCGGGTTCACCGCCACGCAGTGGGGTGTAGTGCTTGTCGGCGCGGCCGTGTCCTTTCTGGTCGCAATGATCGTCATCCGCGCTTTTATGGGCTTTATCCAAAAAAGAGACTTCCGTCCGTTTGGCGTCTACCGAATTGCACTGGCGCTTCTCGTACTCGTGTTTCTTGTGTTTTAAGTCTTTCGAGGACGTCTGCCCCGGCAGGCGTCTTTTTTTGTACAAAAAAAGACGGAGACCCGCTCCGTCTTTTCGTAGATTGTTTAGTAGGTGATGACCGGCGTGCCGACGGGAATATGATCCATAATCGTTTCCGCCACATCGTCTGTGATATTGATGCAGCCGTAGCTTCCGGCCCACTGGTAGATATCGCCGCCGAATTCGGTGCGCCAGGTGGAGTTGTGTATCCCGATGTCCGACCAGTTGATCGGGAACCAGAAGTTCACGAGCGAACTGTATTCTTCCCCCGAGTCGGGTTCGTTGCCTTCGAGATACCGGTCGCGTTCCTTGTCCCGGATATAGTTGACGGCCACGGGGGTCGGTGTGCCCAAGCTCGGCTGACCGGATACGGTCGGCCCTTCATCGAGCAGCTCGCCGTTCATATATACATAGATCCACTGGTTCGTCAGGTCGATTTCCACATAGGTGTCGCCGATTTCGTCTTCTCCGCGGTGCGCCGCCTTCTGCTGATAAAACGGCGTCGTCACTTCGGAATGGCGCTCTTCCACCCAGCCGACAAATTCGTCTGTGGTGGCGTCGACATCCATCAGCCAGCCGTAGATACTTTCTTCGCCGGGTATGGTGATGGTGTTGCCGTGCGTTGTGGTAAACTCGCGGTCATCGCGGAAGGTGTCGGTTTCTCTGGCCATCTGCGCGATCAGTTCCCGGGCGCGGGCATAGTTGATCTCCTGGCCTTCTTCGGTTTCATCGTACAGATTAACGAGCGTTTCGCCGGTGAAGACATATTCACGGTCTTCGAAGTCGTAGACGATTTTTGTGTCGAACAGTTCGTTGGCAGACTCCGCCTCCGCCTTGAGCGCGGGATCGTCGGCATACACAGTCGGCTGATGATAGGCCTCCTCGGGAATGATGATCTCTGTTTCCCCTGCGGCGAATCCTTCGGCGATCAGCTGTTCTACCACTTCCTGATCGATCGCTGTGCCCGACTGCTCGGGCGCGATCTCGAAGCGGCCTTCTTCGTTCTTGTGCAGTTTCGCATTAACCGGCTCTTCCTGGAACCGCATATGCTCGGATTCCGCGAGAATTGCACTCAGTTTTTCCTGATTGTACTGTGTTTCATATTCCACTTCATAGTCGTGGTTTTCAAAAAAGGCGAGCGGCCACATTGCCACGTTCTGATTCAGCGCGGGCGTGCCTTTGACCCTTTTTTGCATATCGATGTCTTCGGGGTTCAGCGTGAGCGTTCGGTCTTCGATCCCTATTACGGTGACCGGCTCGTGATCACCGGTATATTCGAAGAGATTTCCGATATTTCGGAAACTCCGGTCTTCGCCGTTGATCGTCGTATTGGGAAAGGTCGACTGTGTAAAGTAGAACACGCCGCCTCCGTAGACAAGAAGCAGCAACGCCAGAAGCTTCAGTCCGAATTTTTTCAAGATCTCATCCTTCCTGCATAAATAATGCTCTTCTATAGAGATACACTAAAGTATACCATAAAACGGGAGTTAATGGATATATCTTCCGTACCGTGACGGGTATATATAGCAAAAGAACCGAAAGGAGACCCATACATGGAGGATCAAGTACGTTCCCTAACCAACTTTCTGGGCGACGGCCCGGTTCCGTATCTGCTTTTGGGCGGCGCGCTGCTGCTATTGGGGATCGGCGGTTTTGTGACGACGGTCGGCAAGGAAATGAAAAAAAAGGAGGAAGACCCCGCCAAGCGGGTGGTTTCCCTGTCTTCTTCCGGACTGATCGTGGCCATGGTGATGACGGCCATGGGCTTTGTGATGCTCGCGGTCGGCCTGACCAAACTCAAGGGATAAAAACGGGAAAACAAAAAGTGCCGCATGAGCGGCACCTCAGCGTGAAGACAACCTCTGTTCTCCACGGAGAGAAGGAGGGACGGGGTCCGACGGAACGGACCTTTGTCGACAGTCAGGTGCTGCATGTGCGGCACCTTTTTATGTGAGAGAAATCCCGGTAAAGCCTTCGGGCAGATACCAGGTCTGACGTTCGGTTTTATCTGCAATGTCTGACAGCGCGATCTGAAACACGGCGGGACTGGTGTCGCTTTTTACGGTCAGGCATCTTCTTTCGGCTTCATAGGCACAAAGATAGCGCGTAAAGGTCGTGTCGTCATACTGGCGGTTTCTGATAAATCCTTCCGGCAGCGAAACGGCGTTCAGGATATTGTGACACTGGGCCAGCGCCAAATCGCCGGTCTCCGGATGCGGGCTCATGACACGAAGATAATACGCGCGGATAAACCGGGACACCGGATCGTATCCGCCCGGCAGTCCCTTGGAGCCGTTGAAGGCTTCCGGGTTTTCGGTGTCGATCAGCTTGTGCAGCCGTCTTGTATGCGACGAAAACCGCGGCGAATTGGTCATGACACCGTAGGGGTTTTCCACGATATGAATCTCTTTGTCCCGAGGTTCCACGATGACACAGCGCCCGCCGGGGTCTGTAAACACATGATGAAAGTCCGGTGAGATGGCATCTTCGCCCCGGGCGTCTTTGGTGGAAAAATGTATATTCGGCACATCTTCGACCAGTTCGTCGACCGTGCGGTACTGCGTCAGCGCATAGTTCAGATAGTCGAGGCTCGAAAGATTGATCTTTCTCGGCACGGTGTGATTCGGATACAGATTGAATCCGTTGAAGGCATTCGTAACGCCCATCAGGCCGTGTTCGTTGACGCCGTCTTTCAGCGGATTGAAATTTCTGAAACAGATGCCCAGGGCTTCATACCGGGCACGGATCGGTTCGCCGAAAAGATCGGTCGCAAAGGCGTAGTTCCGCGGCAGATACAGCACGTTCCAGTCGACATGCACTTCATAATCCATGGTGCGCCCGAGCACCGTGCCTCCGTCATAATCGATTTTTACCGCCGTACACATGCCATGCCTCCTTTCCTTTTAAAAACCAGACCCCCGGACCAGGCCCGGGGGCTATTTGTACAAATCTTACTGTCCAATCTGATACACCAGTCGGAACTGGGTGTAATAGTCGTCGGACACCGGCTGCGGATACCGGATGATCCGATCGTCGTCCTCGAAAGCGCCGGTCAGCGCAGATCCCTCGGGGATATCCACCGTTTCCGACACTTCTTCCAGCGTCTGATCCGCCGCGGCCCGCACCCATTCGGCAGTCCTACCTTCGGATGCGACGGCGAAGAAATCATCGTCGGCGTAGCGTGCGGTGTGGAGATTCTGTCCTTCCGCAGACAGTGCGCGGGTTTGTGTCGTATGGGTGTTGACTTCGAGCACCATGGCGTTCAGCATCTCGGGATGACCGTTGTAATTGTCCAGAAGGAAGACACCGTCGTCCGCATCGGTGAGACGGAAGTTCGGATTGTCACCCGCAACCTGATACTCTCTCGTTTCGTTTCCTTCTTCAAACACCACGATAAACTGTTCGTCATTTCGGGCCGCCGCATACATCAGAGCGTCGTCATCCAGCAGCAGCGACACATGCTCCGAAGGAAACACTTCCACATTTACCACCTGTTTGGCATCGCCCTTTACCATCACTACATCGGCAAAGTAGAGCCCGTCCTGCTCCCACATGTTTTCTGTGAAAAAGACGCGGTCATCGTCTGCCACAAGATTGTGTCCGTAGTTCAGCGCGTCGGCCTGGCCTTCATACAACGTGTGCACTTCCTGATCATCCAGATCCACGCGATATATCGTGAAGGCGGCGGCGAGGTTTTCATCGGTTCGATTGACGGCGCTGAATACAATCGAATCATCATCGCCCGAAACGGCGCCGATAAATTCGAGATTCTGCGGGATCGTAAAGCGGAAGCGTTCGTTTTTGCTGTCACCGTCGACCGTAAACACGGCAATTTCCTGCTCCGCCTCCCCGGCCGGGCTCACATTTGCAAGAACCAAAAGCCGGTCGTCGGCGTGACCCGCGGTCATGCTGCGGATGCCTTCCACATCGGAGAAATCCACCGCATACGAACTGACGCGGTTTTGTGTCTGTGCGGCTTCCGTGGTTTCTGTTTCTGTTGCGGCCTGCGCATCTTCCGTGGCGGCAGCTTCCTCTTCCGCGGCTTCCGTTTCCGTCACGGCCGGCGTTTCCGTTTCCGAGGCGGGGGTGTCGGCACCCGCGTCTGACTCGCCTTCGGTATCGTCCAGGGTGTCGGTGTTTTCTTCCGTAACTTCGGGATTTTGTGTCCGTTCGGCATCGGGTGCCACGCCGCACGCGGACAGCACCAGACTCAGCGCCAGGACCATCATCAGTTTCTTTCCGGATTTCATCGTCTTTGCCTCCTTACAGCATCGTTTCCACATCGTTGGCCGAGTCAAACAGCACCGAGAGCACATGTTCGAGGCTCAGCCTTCCGAGATATTCTTCGATCTTGAAGGGTTTCAGAGCTTCTTCCACACCTTTCGGGGTAAACTGCGCCCCGATCAGCGCTTCTTCGAGCACGCTTTTGTCTTTTGCGCCGAAGAAGTCTCCGAAGAACACGGCTTCTTTGATCACGCCGTTTTCCACCTGCAGACGCACATCCAGCACGCCGGCCCCTTCAAAACGCCGGTCATTCTGGAAGTTCGTTTTAGGGGATCGTCCGTAATTCCACTCCCAGGTGTCGTATTTTGTACGCTTCAGCTCGTCGACGGCGGCGAGTTCTTCTTTTGACAGCGTATATTCCGGGATTTCATCGTATTCATGAAACATTTCTTTTTTCAGCAGATCACGAAAACCGAGCACATCCACATCCACCTGCATATAGGGCTTGATATTGGTTACGCGGCTGACGCTGGATTTGACGCCCTTGGATTCCATTTTGTCACGGCGGACATTCAGCGCTTTGGACAGGGTGTTGAGATTCGTGTCAAACAGCATGGCCCCGTGGTGCAGCAGACGCTTGTTGCTGATGCGCTGCGCCAGTCCGGTGCATTTTTTGCCTTCGATCAGGATGTCGTTTCTGCCTTTGAGTTCCACCGGAACGCCCATCGTCTCCAGCGCCCGCAGCACCGGCTGCGTATACAGTTCGAAGTTGATGTCGACCGCGTTTTCCGCGTCGGTCAGAATCGAAAAGTTCAGATTCCCGAGATCGTGATACACGGCTCCGCCGCCGGTCGGGCGGCGCACCACATTGATCTCGTGCTCATCCACATAGGCCTGATTGATTTCCTGGGCGGTGTTCTGATTTCTTCCGATAATGATCGAATTGTCATTTCGCCACAGCAGGATATAGATATCATCCTTTAGGTTTTCAAGCACCCATTCTTCTAGCGCGAGATTGTAGCGCGGGTCAAGACTGTCGTTGGCAATATATTTCATGCGCGTTTCCTTTCATAGTCCACATACTGGTATTCTAGTCCGTTGGCGTCGACCTTTTTGTCAGACGCGCCCGTAATGTCAAAAGCTTCCATCGTATCGAGATTCGGAATCATCGTATCGGCCGGCAAAAAGATGCGGTCGACCTTGGTGATGTGTGCCTTTTGTACCCGGTCGATCAGCTGGGCCGTCAGATTGCCGCCGCCGATCAGGAAAATCCCCCGACCGTCCGCCGTCAGTTCTTTCAACTTCGCATCCATCTCTTCGATCGAATGCACGATATGCACTCCGTCCGGAGAAAAGTCACGGTCTTTTGTCAGGACCACGTGCTCGCGTCCGTCCAGCGGCCGGGATCCGGGAAGCGAAACAAAGGTCTTTCTTCCCATCAGCAGAACATTTCCCATCGTAATGCGCCGGAAACGCTGCAGGTCGTCGGAGATCTTAAACAGCATGTCGCCGTCATACCCGATATTCCATTGCCGGTCCACGGCAAAAATCATATCCATCCTTCCATCCGTCCTTTACCAAAAGTGTTTGTAATAGCGCACGGTGTATCTGAGCAGTCCGCCCCAGGTCAGCCATGCGGCGACCCAGCCGAACAGGGCCGCGAGCCGGCCCTGCCCCCACAGATACCTGCACCCCAGCCACAGCAAAAACAACGCCGCTGCGGCAAACAGTACACCCAGCACGATTTTTAAAAGATTGTTGTTTCGCATTATGCTACCCGATCCGGATCGACTCGCCCGTATGCACGCATCCGTCCGTACAAATGTATGCAAAAACGGCGGCTTCCGCCAGCGGACACGCGGTATGCTCCTGCTGATAGGCGCACGCGGGAAAGCAGGTCTTTCCGACCGCATCGACAGCCATCGCAATCGTGCCGGCCGTGATCCGGTCGCCCTGGTGCAGCGCAGGCAGGCCTTCCACCGTCAGATTCTCGCGAAACCGCCGGACACACAGCCCGCGGTCCCATTGTCCCTGTTCGATAGCTGTGCGGATGTTCGCATCGAGCAGGGTGATCCGGTCCTGTTTCTTCTCCGTTTCCCCCACGATCCGTCCGTCCTTTGCGATAAGCGAAGACTGCTCTTTTTTGTTTACCCGAATCGCCGTGATGTTCAATCGGTCGTTCCTTCCCGAATGATGCGGATGGGGTCTCCTTCTTTGATTACGCCCGCGACCAGGACTTTCGTGAAAATTCCTTCTCTCGGCATCACGCAGTCCCCCACCAGCGATTTGATCTGGCATCCGGTGTGGCATTTCTTGCCGATCTGTGTGACCTCATGCACCGTCTCCCCGATCTGCAGCACCGTACCGACCGGCAGTTCATACAGAACGATGCCTTCGGTCGTCAGGTTTTCCGCAAACGACCCCTGCGGCAGGCGTTCGCCGTCTTCATTTTTCATTTTGTCGTAGCTTTCCAGTCCCAGCAGGCTGACCTGGCGGTGCCAGTCGCCGGCATGGGCGTCGTCTTTGAGTCCGTGATTGATCAGAAATTCGCCTTCCTGCACCGGCTGTTTGACGGTGCCTTTGGTTTCACTGATATTGATGCCCGCCACACGCGGTTCCCTGTGCGTAAAATGGCCGGAACGTCCGCCTTCTTTTTCCAAAAGGACGATGGATTCTATTTTCATTTTTTTATCGACTGCCTTTCCCATATCATAAACTGTCAGCAGTGCCGTGGCACAGGCTGTGAGTGCTTCCATTTCCACACCGGTTTTTCCGACCGTACGGCATGTCGTACGGACACGAATCCCATCATCCAGCCAAAAAAAATCGACGTCGACGCCCGTCAGAAAAATAGGGTGGCACAAAGGGATCAGATCCGGGGTTTTTTTCGCCCCCAGCACGGCCGCTATCTGTGCAACCGAAAGCACATCTCCCTTTTTCAACGGTCCCGCCTTCATTTTGTTCGCCGTCGACCGCTGCATTCTGAGAACGCCCTCCGCCGTGGCGGATCGTTTTGTGTCTTCTTTCTCGCCGACTTCCACCATGTGTCCGCGGCCCGCTTTATCCAAATGTGTAAATTCCATATTATCCTCCGATGGCCGACATGCCTTCATCGATCTGTTCGCCCGTATCCAGATGATGCTGCTGCGGTTTTTTCGCGAGGAGTTTTTGAATTTCCTCCTCCATATTCTTGCCCGCGCGCAGCGCTTCTTTCATATCATACTGGGGATCGGCATGCAGACACAGTTTCACTTTGCCGTCCGCCTGCAGACGGACCCGATTGCAGCTGCCGCAAAAATGATCCGACAGCGGCGTGATCAGTCCGACCGTTCCCACCGCTCCGGGCAGACGGAAGCGCTTGGCCACGCCGTCCGTTTCCATGGGCTCCAGTTCCGGGAGCTGCTCGGTGACCCAGGATACCGGTAAAAACTTGTTCTCCTGTGCCCGGGCAAACCCGATCGGCATCAGTTCGATGAAGCGAACATGAATATCCCGGTCGCGGGTCAGATCGGTCAGCGCACGGATCTCGCCGTCATTGACCCCTTTCATCAGGACCGCATTGATCTTGACCGGCTGAAGCCCCGCGGCAAGAGCCGCGTCGATCCCGTCGAGCGTCTTTTGCAGATCGCCGCCGCGGGTGACTTTTCTGTACTTGTCCGCATCGAGCGTATCCAGACTGATATTGACACGCGAAAGACCGGCCGAAGCAAGCTCTTCCGCCGTTTTTGCAAGTAACTGTGCATTGGTCGTCATCACCAGCTCGGCGCCGGTTTGACTGAGTTCCCGGATTAGGTCGATGTATCCGAGCCGCACCGCCGGTTCGCCGCCGGTAATGCGAATTTTTTTCACGCCCGCTTTCACAAAAGCGCGGGCCACTTCCGCAATCTCCTCCAGCGTCAGCATCTCCTCATGCGAGAATTTGCACACGCCTTCTTCCGGCATGCAGTATTCGCAGCGCAGATTGCAGCGGTCGGTAATGGAGATTCGAAGATAATCGATTGTTCTTCCGTATTGGTCTTTCATGTACCTATTATACCGAACTTGCCGGGAGAATGCGAAAGACCCCGCACGTCGGAATGCGGGGTCGGATGTACCCGAGAGAACGATCAGAGCAGCTCGACTTTTCCGGTGTCTTTTGTGTCATAGCCGCCGCGGGCCGTCACCTGCGTCTGAAAGTCTTCGGAGCGAAGGACTTCGATCAGCCGCACAATGCGCGGATCCTCCAGATCCGCCTGCCGGACGAGAAAATCGTATTCTTCGGAGTCCGTTTCAATAAAATCAAGTCCGAGGGCAAGGGCCGCCGAATAGGCGCCGAGTCCGGTGTCGGCATCGCCCGCGCGCACGGCCTGCGCAACATTCATATGCGTCGTAACCGCATTGTCGTAACCCGCAATGTCTGCCGGATCAAGCCGCAGACGGCCGAGCCTATAATCGAGCAGCACTCTTGTGCCCGCGCCCGGCTGCCGGTTCACAAAACGCACATCCTCTCTGATCAGGTCTTCATATCCTTTGATCTTCAGCGGATTGCCCTTTGGCACCATCAGGCCCTGGGTGCGCAGCACCCCCTTGATCAGCGCCATGTCCTCCTGCAGATATTTTTTCACATACGGGATATTGTAAGTGCCGGTCTCCGGATCCAGCAGATGGATCGGCGCAAGGAGCGTCTGCCCGGAAAGCATCGCCAAAATCCCGCCCATGCTGCCGACATGCGTCGAGCTCACCGGCATATAGTCGCTGACCAGATCGAGCACGACATCGTGAGAGCCGGTAATCACAAGCGTCTCGTCGATCTCTTCCTGGGATTTCACCAGTACGGCATCGATCCATTCGCCCGCGCGCATGCCTTCCACATTTTGCGGAATCACACCGATCCCGTCGGCACGCACCAGACTCATCGACACGCCGGCGCCCGTCTGCATCGGGGTCGCCACATAGCGGTCCCGCACCTTTCCGATATTCAGGCGAAGATATTCTGCGTGTTTCAACGAAGACGTCACGTCTGCGGCCAGTTCCGCGGAGAGCTTCTGCCGAAACACCCGGCGGCCGCCCAGCTCCAGCAGCACCGGTTCCACAAATTCGCGAAAGCTCACATAGGCGGACACGGGATAGCCGGGAATCCCGATCACCGGCGTATCTCCGATGCGGCCGAGCACCGTCGGCTTGCCGGGTTTGATCGCAATGCCGTGCCGCACGAGATCTCCCAGCGATTCCATTACCGCGCGGGTGTAGTCTTTTGAACCCGCCGACGAGCCGGCCCCGATCAAAAGCACATCCGCTTCTTCGGCCAGTTCGGCCACGCGCTGTTTCAGCGTGTCAAAATCATCGGGTACGGGCGCATGACGCCGGGCAATCCCGCCGGCTTCTTCCACGAGCCCCGCAAGCATCCACGAATTGCTGTCGAGCACGCGGCCGGTCTCCATATCCGCCGCATGTTCCACAATCTCCGTCCCGGTCGGAAGGATCGCAACCTGCGGCTGCGCGTACACTTCGGCCTCTTCCACACCGCCCGCGAGCATCGCCCCCACATCCACCGGGCGAATCCTGTGACCCGACGGCCGGATCATCTCCGTTTCCACGATGTCTTCTCCGATCACGCGCACGTGATCAAAGGTCGCCACGGAAGAGAGGATCCGCGCTTCGTCGTTCTCCAAAACCACATCTTCAATCATAATGACCGCATCAAAGCCTTCGGGCAGCGGCTGACCGGTATTCACCCGCACAAAATCTCCCGCGCTAAGGCGCACCGGCTGATGCGGACGCGCCGCCGCCGTCTCTTTTGCCCTAACGGCGATTCCGTCCATGGCGCAGGCATTGTAGGCGGGGGACGACATGGACGCATACACGGACTTCGCCAGCACGCGGCCCGCGGCCGTCCGAACCGGCACGGTTTCCGTTTTCCGGTGCAGCGTCAGGGCTTCCAGAAATTCTTTGCGCGCCGTTTCCAGCTGCGTATTTTCGATATATAAATTCCGTTTCATAAACGTTCTACCTCCACAAGATCCCCCGCATACAGGCCTTCTTTTTCCATCGGGACCGCAATCAACCCGTCCGCCCGGACAAGCCGGCTGATAAAGGCCGACGGCCCGTACAACGGCGTGGCGAGCCACTCGCCTTCTCCCTCCGTCAGCCGCACGGGCTGCAGCGTCATTTTGCCGGGTTGAGAGGCCATGTTTTCCGTGAGCCGCGCGGTGACGGATGTGCGCCGGGGCAGCGCGCCGTAGCGGGCCTCCCAGTAGGGATACAGGATCGAACGAAACACCAGCAGCGCGGAAACCGGGTTTCCGGGGAGTCCGATGATCCAGGTGCCGTCGGCCCAGCCTGCCAGCGTGGGTTTTCCGGGCGAGATATTCAGTCCGTGAAACAGCAGTTCGCCCGAAAGCGCCGTGATCGCATCCTTTGTATAGTCGCGGGTGCCCACACTGCTTCCGCCCGAAAGAAACACAAAATCCGCACGCGCCGCTTCTTCTTTCACCGCCTCGATCAGCTGTGTTTTGTCATCCGGCAAAAGGCGGGCGGAGATCACCCTGCACCCCAGCCGCTCTGCATCCGCGCGAAGGGTATAGGAATTGATATCCCGGATCTTCGCGGCACCGAGCGGCTCGTCCCGGTCCGCAATTTCATTGCCGGTCGAAAGAATGGACACGGTCGGCCGCACATACACTGGTACCTCAAACACAGAGAGTGCCGCCAGCATCCCGGCGGATTCGGGTCCGATCCGCGTTCCTTTTTCGAGCAGAACGTCCCCTTTTTGGACATCCTCTCCTTTCAGGATCATGTGCTGATGCACCGCCGGGCTCTGATAGACCAGACACAGGTCGCCGAGCTCCCTGGTCTGTTCAATCATCACCATGGCATCGGCGCCTTCCGGAACCATCCCCCCCGTGGGCACATAGACCGCCTGTCCGCGCGCGAGACGTATCGTTGTTTCTTCTCCCATTCGGACCTCCCCCGACAAAGAGAGCATGGCGGGAACGGAAGAGGAAGCGCCGGTGCAGTCCGCCGTGCGCACCGCATAGCCGTCGACCGTGCTTCGCGTGAATCCCGGCAGATCATAGGCGGCAGCCACCGCTTCAGAAAGGCTGCGGCCGGCCGCGTCGTTCAAATCGACCGTTTCAGTGAGCGGCGGCCGGTCGTTTGCGATGGCGAGCATGCGCTCCACCGCCTCATCCACCCGGATTGTCTTAAAATACTGCATATTCCTGTCCCCGTTTCAGTTGGATTACCCGCCTGCACAAACGTCTGGCCTGTTCTCTCGAATGCGTCACCAGAAGAATGGTCGGCTGTTCTTTTTCGTAATAGGCAAGCAGGTGCTGTTCGATAATTTTCGTAAAAGCCCGGTCCACATTGGCCGTGGGTTCATCGAGCATTAACAGTCTCGGCCGGATCATTTCCGCCCGCGCCAGATTCAGTTTCTGCATCTCCCCGCCGGACAGCCGGTCGGCCCGCTGGGAAAGCAGATGCGTCAGCCCGTAGCGGGCCGCCGTATCCAGCGCGCGTTCGTTTCGTTCTGCCCGGTCGATATGCCGCACTTCCAGCGGATACGTCAGATTGTCCCGGACACTTCGCTTCAGCATATAGGGTTTTTGCATAACGAGCGTCATTTGCTGTTCGTGCGTACGCGTGCGAGGCTGCCCGTCATAGAAAATCTCCCCGCCAAAGTGTGCATCCAGCCCCGCAATCATATGCAGCAGCGTTGATTTTCCGGTGCCGTTCTCGCCGGTGATCCCCAGAAATTCTCCGGAGTCGATGGTCAGTTCGGAAAAGTTCAGTATCGGGGTGTTGCCGTACGATTTCTGTATCTGCCTACATTCGATCTTCAAAGGAAGGGCCCTCCTGAAAACGGTACAGTACGGAATTGATCACCAGGCTGATCAAAAGCAGCACGATCCCCAGGGCAATCGCCATCGGGTACTCGCCCATGGAATTGAGCCGGGTGATCGCCGTTGTCATGACGCGGGTGTGATATTTGATATTGCCGCCGACGATCATGACGGCCCCCACTTCGCTGATGGCACGGGAAAAGCCGGTCATGGCGTGCGCCAGGTTTTCCGCGCGCAGCTCCCGGATCACCAGAAGCACTCTGCGGGGAAACGAAGCCCCCAGTGTTTTTCCGACATGATCGATCTGTTTTCCCTGCTGCCGGGCCGCCGAAAAGGACAGCCCCAGCAACAGCGGCGCCACCAGAAGCGTCTGCGCCACGATCATGGCCGTCGGCGTATAGAGTATGCCCAAAAAGCCCAGGGGGCCGTTTCTGGAAATGAATAACAGCACCATCAGTCCGACAATCACGGATGGCGTACTCATAAACGTAAACAGCAGACGACCGAAAATACGCTTGCCGGGAAACGGCCGGATTCCCAGGGCGGTGCCGAGCGGAATGCAGACCACGGTGCCGAGCAGTGTGGCCGTGAAAGACACGCGAAAAGAAAGCGCGACGATGCCCAGAATTTCTTTGTCAAAGGAAAAAAGCAGCGCAAAAGCTTCCCGGAATCCGTTGATCAAATGTTCCATAGCGGTTTCCTCACATGATAAAAAAAGGGGACCGCGGTCCCCTTCTCAGATGTCATTTTAATTGGCGTTCGGAACAAACAGCGGTTCACCGTATTCTTCCACACCGTATTCTGCAATCATTGCCTGCACGTCATCCGACAAAATCCAGTCTACAAACGCCTGGCCGCCCTTGGGATTGATATTCTCCCCTACGGACATATGCACGGCAATGACACCGTACTGATTAAACAGATCGTCGGCGCCTTCGACCAGAACCGCCAGATCCAGATTGTCGCGCATGCTCAGGAAGGTTGCGCGGTCTGTGAGCGTGTACGCTTCACTTTCCGAAGCCATATTCAATACATCGCCCATACCCATACCGGCAGAAACATACCAGTCGGCAGCGGCCGCGTCGGCTGCGGGATCTTCCACGCCGGCGGTTTCCCAAAGCTGCAATTCTTTTTTGTGTGTGCCGGAATCATCGCCGCGCGATACAAACTGCGTCTGCGTTTCCTGCAATTTCTGCAACGCGCCGATCGGGTCTTCCGCATGATCGGTCTTCAGGCCTGCCGGATCCGCTTCCGGACCGACGATTACATAGTCATTGTACATGACATCGAAACGTTCCACGCCAAAACCTTCTTCGACAAACTCTTCTTCCGATGCCTTCGCGTGCACCAGAAGCACATCGGCATTGCCGTCTCTTCCGTTTTGAAGTGCTGCGCCCGTTCCGACCGCGACCACTTTTACGCCGTAGCCTGTTTTCTCGGTGAAATCGGGCAGAATCGCATCCAAAAGGCCGCTGTCTTCGGTGGAGGTTGTTGTGGAGAGAATGATGTCTCCGCGCTCTTCAGCCGCCTGCTGTTCGCTCTCGGTTTCCGCTTCGGTGGCATCCGACTCCGTATCTACCGCTTCGGTGACTTCTTCCGTACCGGCATCGGCAGCAGCTTCGGTCGCTTCCGTCTGGCCGCTGTCGCCGCAGGCAGCCAGCAGCATGACCAGTGCCAGAAGCATGGCCATAAGTACATATTTTTTGTTCATTGGTTTCCCCCTTCGTATTTCTGTGCAGGGAGAGACGTCTTCGTACTCGTCTCTTTCCAAACACGGGAGGCGGGTTCGTTTCCTTGCCCACCCATAGATCCGGCGCCGTGGCTTTCGCTGTAGGCCGACGGATTCGATTCGAGCGTCCCCTTTTCGGGACTGACTCTATTTTAACCCACACAATACAAATCTTCAAGCCGGGGTGAAGAGGGTTAGACATATGTTAACTTTTTTTCGGTTCGTCGGCGTCCTGCCTGCGGGCATGCAGATGGGCCGCATGACGGATCGCATAATTGACCAGCCTGCGCTCGGCTGAGCGGCGCGCCTCCTCGCTTTCAAGCACGGCCAAGAGTATGCGCGCGCGGCTCAGACTCTCCAGCAGACTCCGCCGGGACTGCAGACAGTCAAACGGTTCGCCGGTGCACAGATGCAGACGATGATCCTCTACCGAACGAATGCCTTCGAGCCGCACATAGGCATAGGCGCCGTCGCCCCGTGTGACCGGCACGCGTACTTTTACGGGCACAAAAATACAGTCGGTGGAATAGGCCATCGGCAGATTCTTTGTAATGCCCAGAATCCGGCGGGCATCCTTCTCATATTCTTTTTCGTCCAGCCGATGTTCCCGAAAAAAGCGGCGCATCTGTGCTCTGACGGTCACCGCCTGCTTTTGTACTTCACCGGTAAATCCGTAGCAGATGCACACATTTCCTTTCATCGGTTCATACACGGGGACGACGGCCAGACAATGCAAACTTTCCATCGCGACTCCTCCTGAAAAGAGAATAACAGAACATATGTTCGATGTCAAGTTGGCTGAATTCAGCCGTTTCATTAAAAAAGACCCTCTGCTGTTCGCAAAGAGTCCTCTTGGTTTACCCCTCGGCTGAAAGCACCTGCGACAGGGAAAAACCCTCCAGCTGCAGTGCCTGCGAAAAAGAATCGGCCACCGCCTCCGGCGGAATCAGCCCGATAATTTCCGAGCGGGCCACCGATACACCCGCTTTTTCCGCTTCCATTTTTACGGCAAGCCAGGCCTGAAAAACAGAGGTTCGCGCCGTATCCGTTAGATTCATCGATACCTGTACCGTGCCTGCATCCAGAGCAACGCCCATTGCCTTCACCGCGGGCAGTCCGCCGTCTTTTTCTCTGACCGTGTGCGCAATGCGTCTGGCGAGCGCGAGATCGTCCGAGTCGAGATTTACGTTAAACGCCACAAGAAACGGACGCGCGCCGATCGCCACGATGCCGAAACTTTCATGGAGCTCCGTCCCAAAATCCGGGCGGAAATCCGGCCGGCGGATCTTCTCCGCCATGCCTTCGAACCCGCCTTTTCGCAGATTCGCCAGGTTCTTTCGGTGCGGCGCCGTGGCGGACTGTTCGTACAGAAACGAAGGAATCCCCAGCGTTTCATACAGGGTTTTCGCAAATCGCCGGCTGATGTGCACACATTCGTCCATCGAAATATTCTCCAAGGGAACGAACGGAATCACATCCACCGCGCCCATGCGCGGGTGCTGTCCGGTGTGGTTCCTGAGATCGATCCGTTCCTTTGCTTCCCGGACAAAATCCAGGAGCGCGGCACAGAGCGCCTTCGGCTCCCCGACCAGCGTCACCACCGTCCGGTTGTGATCGGCGTCGCTCGCTGCATCCAAAAGCTTCACCCCGGGCACATCGCGCACCGTGGCTACAATCGGCTCTATGATCTCGGGTCTTCTTCCTTCCGAAAAATTCGGTACACATTCAATCCGGCGAGTCATGCCTGTCCCTCCATTACTTTTCCACGGTATTTACGGCAAAAACGGAAACGTAGAGCTCTCCGTCCACCTGATAGTGGACTTCGATATACATTGATTCCGTGTGGAATTCCGTATTCTCTTCCGCCGGGATCATCCCGGGAGTCAGATAGCGCTGGATTTCGTACCGGTAGCTGCCATCTTCCGTTTCCGTCAGAAAATCCCGGATGGCCAGCAATTCTGCCTCGCTATACAGCGTTTCCTGTACCGCGATTTTCAGTTCCGGACGATTCTCCGAAACGAGCGGAACCGGTGTTTGATCGCCCGCCGGACGCTCTGTCCGGACAAAGGCAAATTCCATCAGACCGGTGCTGTTTTCCAAGTGTACCGCAGGCACATCGCCTTCGACATTTCCGTTTACGGTGTCTTTCAGCCGGGCTCGTTCCCTGTCATTCAGTGCGTCAAATTCTTCTTTTTTATAGGTGCGGACAATCGGCGTCCGGTTCGTGGGGTCGTCGATCCGCACCTGCATCGTGATGTCCGTGGTTGAGAGATTCCGCTGCTCATCCGGCAGCGGCCGGGTAGAGAGCTGCAGAAACACAAAAATCCCCGCGATCACGATCAGCGGAATGAGAATGAATAACAAGCCTTTCTTTTTCACGGGACAGCTCCCCTCTGTTTCTTTCCCCGCCTTCGCGATTCGTCTGCGGGGTTTCTATCTGGTTTCTTCTATAACGGTTTTCAGCGTTTTTTCCACTTCTTCCGCGATCCCGTGCAGTTCGGGATTGTCCAGCATTTTGATAATCACCGACGGATCCAGCATGCCGAGATAAACGGTTTCGTCTTCTTCATATACAACCATTTTGCAGGGTAAAAAGAAACCCACTTCGCTTTCTTTGTGCAGGATCTCGTGGGCTTTCTCCGGATTGCATACCTCGAGCACCCTGTAGTTTCTGTTAAATTCGTATCCTTTTTTGCCCAGGGTCTCCCGAAAATCAAGTTCCCAGAGCACTCCGAAGGCGTGTTCTCCCAGATTCGCTTTCAGATCCGCCAGGGCGGTGTCAAAACTTTTATCCGTTTTTACTTTGTAGATAATGTCCATGTCAAACTCCTTCCCGTTGGGTTGATTTGCGTATACTATACCCATTCATGCCGCAGGCAGATACCGTAGAGGACCTGCGGACGGCCGCAACCGCCTCCGGTACTCATCCCGTTTCCGGCTGCCACTCTTCTCTTGTCATCGCGTACACAAACGAAACTGTCTTACAGCTTCAACTCTATTCATAGCATTAGGCATTTTTTTCAGTACATCGGGAGTACAATCACCTAACCATAAACAGTATCGTGGTTTCCGATTAATAAACTCGTATGCTCCATAAAATTTTTTGAACAACTTCTCGGAGTCCGGTTCTTTAGCAATAAATTCTATCATTTCGTCTTTTTTAAATAAATAGTTGGTATTGTCTATCGGTTTGTTCCCGATTCCAATACTTGGCACATCAGAAATCGGTTTGCTACGACTTGAAACAAACACATTCTCCGCATCTACCAAATACGCATTAATATTACTGACTACTCGCGGGTTGTTCCCGGAATAGATCACTCTCTTGCGTTTGCTTGATTCCATACTGAATCCGATAATGACCACATGCACGTTTGCTTTTTGTGTCGCCTCGCTATCCCACTTAAAAGTCAAATGGGCGAAATCGATCTGTACGCCCTTCTCAAACAGCGGCTTCCAAAGCGTTGCTACTAATTCTCCCTGCGAGATCGAGTTCGTTGCTACGAAAGCCGTTCTGATTTTCGTGTTTTCCATCAAATCTGCAGCTTTCTTAAACCAACCCGCAACATAATCAAGATTGCCCACATTCTTCCAATTCGGAAATACGGCTTGTAAATCTGCTTTCTGTTCCCTGTTCATCAACCGTGCGCCGACAAATGGAGGGTTTCCGATGATATAGTTCAGATCCTGTTTCAACACAATGGTTTCCCAATCCAAACGCAACGCATTCGCTTCGACTACATTGGGATACGAATGCAGAGGCAGGAAATCCAGATTCTGGTGAACAATACCCTTGGTTTCATCCATCATCTGGCTTTCTGCTATCCATAGTGCGGTCGTAGCAACGGTTGCCGCAAAATCATTGATTTCAATGCCGTAGAATTGTTCTACATTCACTTTTATGGGTTCGTACTGGTCAATTCCCAAAATAATCTGCGCTGCATCCTTCTGATAGATGAATCGGAGAATCTCATTCTCCAGTTTCCGAAGAGATAGATACGACTCGGTCAAGAAGTTTCCGGAACCGCAGGCCGGGTCAATGTTCCTGCTGACTTTGATACAATAGAAAAAGCCTTCTCCGGGGTCAAAACCGTCGAAAAAGGCATAAAGCAAGGGCTTTCGAGGTCAAATGCTGACTTCGGAAGCCCTTGTTCGCTTTATTCAGCTACAGATTTCTGCCGTTTCAGACCCAACCGCACCGTGGGGTGTAAGCCTTGCGGTGTACGGATTTTGGAACAATTAAAAGGTATGGCAAAATTAAAAGGATTATCCACCGTAGCGTTGTCCTCGATTTCCTTAAGTGTACGACCATCCTTTGCCTTCCATGTGCGAGGACCGCTTGCGCTATAACCAAGCACAAAATCAGCAGCTGCGGAGGAACTGGAGAACAATATGTCTTCCGTGGTGGTCATATTCTCAACTCTACCATCTGCGAAAATCCTGTCTCGAAGTTTCTTCATTCCGGCACTGAGCGATTTTGCGGATGTCTTTTCATTCACTACGGCTCCCTTGAGAACCACAAAGCCCTCAGAAGTCACCATTCCGGTGGCGGATGTATTGCCGGTGTTAATGAATAATTCCTCATCATCGGCAGCGGCGGCATCAGTACCGATTTGCAGCAATGGGTCAAAACTTTATATCCCAAGGCATTGATGAGAATTTTTACGTTATCCACGAATTCTTCCATGACTGCAACTTGGGACTCTTTCATTACCGTATTGCGATATGTATTCTTGGTTAGTACCATATAGCGCTTGCAGCTTCTCGCAATCTCAACAAAACGATTTTCGAGATATCTGATGAGCGCCTTGTTAAGGTCTCTGCCCACAAAAATTACAGCTGTGTTCCAGTAAAACTTTTCTTTTTCGGACTGATAATCACGCAGGTGCTGCACGAGACGGTCTTTCACATTTTCTGCCTCGCCAATATAAACGGAATCCGTACCATCGTCCTCTTTGCAAAACAGAAAATAGACTCCTGCTTGGGAAATGTCAGTACGACTACACGAAGCCACTTCGATGCGAGGAATCTTTATGGCTTTACCGTTCCAGTTGGATAATTCTGCTGTTATTAAGCTGTCTGCTGTACCGTTTACGAGGAACAACTCTATTGATTTCCCATATGCCATTAGAGAAACCTCCCTTACTTAGTCATTCATGTTGCCGCTGCCTTTACTATCACCGAACACACATCTGTGTACATTAAAGGTCGAACAGCTTACGCATTTCGGCATCCATCGTTCCGTTCTTTGCGTATTCCAGAGTATCACAGAGGCGGATATTGTTTTTCTCGATGTGTATCTCGTCGCTGAATCCGAGGATGTACCGCAGGCAGATCCGATAGATGATCTCCGTCGGAGCGCATCCGAACACCTGCCTGGCAAAGATGTGATTCAGCCTCTCGGCATCATCGGGGTACAACGCCTTCATGCGCTTGCTCTGATAGAGCCGTGTCACGATCTCCGTCACATACATCCCCGACTTCATATAGAGGTCGGCAAATGTTGCATCAGGATCGTCAAAGCAGCCGGGATTTTCCTGCTCCAGCCTGTCCACCATGTCCTTCACGACTTTTTTCGGCGTGAATATCTGGTTCGTGCGCTGGGGTGGAATAAAATCAAAGATATCTCCCTTATGGTCAGGCTCAAAATAGTTCGCAAGCTCGGCACGTTTTTTCATAAACTCCTGCACGGCATCGTTGAACACGACCTCGTCAAACAGATGCCCGTCAAAGTGCTTCTGCTCGCCGCTTTCCGATACATAGTCGCCGCCGTCGCGCAGCATACGGAACTGGTCGAGCGTCACGCCCTGCCCATTCTGCGGATTGACGGTGACCTCCCAGAACACCTCGTCCGGTACAAGGGTGTCAAAGTTCGCAAGTGTGGTATTTTCATCACCATAAGCCATGAGGAATGCCGGGATCGTACGGGAGAAGCCGCGCAGATGGTCGCGGACGCTGCCCTCGATAGAATCCTTTTCTGCATTCAGCTTTTCGGTTTCTACCGTTTCGACGATGGTTTCCGCAGCCTTTTTCACAGTCTCATCGCTATGGAGCTTCCTGCTGATGTTGTCGACCATATCGCGGTAGCCCTGAAGACGCCTTGCGGTGTACGCCTCATCAAGCTGCGTGATCTCCGCCATCGTGGCTCCGGACCGCTGTGCCTCCTGGATCCTGTCATCGCGCTCTCTGGCAAGCTGATGATCCCGAATCGTGTAATCGCCGTACTCCCGGTTTACGACCACGTCCGTAGTCTCTTGAATTTTGCGTTCCAGCTGATTCTGCGTGGATTTTTTCAGATCACTGCCGTACTGCGCTCTTGCGGAGTCCATAAGCGTGTCCGCAATTGGCCTTGAGAACTGTTCGCGGAGGGTCTTTAACTCATCCTTCTTGGGATTCGGCGTCAGTTCCACATTTCTCTGGATCTCCTCCACGGCTGACGCCAACTGATCCTCAACGTCTGCATAAACCTTATCACCGAAAAGCTAGCTTGCCGTTCCGATGACTTGCTCTCTCGGAATTTCGACTTCGCCGTTCTCGTTCAGGTTAAGTGCGCCTGCCGTAGTCTCATCCACGGCCGCAGGAGCAAGTGCCTTCGGTTCTTCGATTGCCTGCATATTGTTGATGATGTCGATGATCTCCTTCGGTGCTCCGAAAATGCCGCCGATGTTCGCAAATAGGAAATTCGACATAAAGCCGCGCTCGACGACCTCTCTTGCGTGGATATGGCGCGGGATCGTGAGAACCTTTTCTGCGTCAAGCTCTATCATAGAGCCTTCATCATCTTCACCGTAAACCGGGAAGAAGTTCAAGAGCTCTCTGACGTGCTGCTTGCGGCTGTCAAAGTCGCCCTTGTCGCCGGAGGTTTCCGGGATCAGGTCATTGGCAAACTGCTCAAAAATCGTAAGGGTACGGGCAGGGTCAAAATCGAACACATAGGCGTTCTGTTTTCTGTAAGAGTTTCCATCTTTATCATGGAACAGGCACGGATTCTGTGCGCGGAAAGCCGCCTGCATATAGAGAGCCGGACTCGCCATGTTGGAGAGCATGAGAACCGCCGTCCATTCGGGGATCGTTACGCCGGTAGTCAGCTGCCCCACGGATAAAGTGATAGTTTTGTCGTGCTCCGAGATCGCCTTTGTCACCTTGTCAAAGGACTTCTCGTTCTCATCGTCATCATCTAATTTCCCGTCACCCGCCGCAAGGATGATCTCGTAGTCCTTGAATATCGGATGGAGCTTCAGCTTTTTGGCCAGAGCTTTTGCGCTGGCGACTCGATTCAGAATCCAGAATGTGTGCTTCAGTTCGTCCCGCAGTTCGGGCGTTGAGAACGGGAACTTGTCCTGCCGTGTCATAGCGTCAAGGAACTTATCCACATCCGCGTCATGCACAAACTTCCCGGACTCGTTCGTTTTGAAAAACTCGTTCAGATCAAAGGCGAATTCTTCAATATCATCATCCGCAAGCTCGATACCTTTTCTCACTCTGTCACGGACAATGTCGGACATCTGATAGGTAAAAAGGGACAGTCTGGGCAGCTTGGCATAGGGATTCTCGATCTCGCTGGAGGCATCCCAGTCGCGCTTCTTTTTCTGCTCATCGGCATATGTCCAGTTATAGATGGCGCTCTCCGGGAACTTGTCGTTCGCCAGCGCCTTAAACGGCGTACCGGAAAGATGCAGCGTCCACTTGCGGCGGATGTGATTAAAGGCGGTGTCGGTCTTATAGGTATCGACTCCCTCGTGGGCTTCATCTACGATGAGGACATCCCATGTCAGCCCTTTCTCCGCACTGAGTTCCGACAGCTTATCAAAGCGTCCGCCGAAGTAGATGGAGCCCTTCAAATCCTGTAAGCTGACAAATTCAATGCAGCCCTTTGTATTCTCATCGAGCTTTGCTATGTATTCCTCACGGCTGTAAACATACTTCCTGTCCTTGATCCCATCCACATTGCTGACAAAGAGATAGCCGGACTGCGGACCGAAAAAGGTCTCATAATCCTGATACCACGAATTGGCGATGGCGGGGCGGTTCGTCACGATGAGAATATTCCGTGCGCCGAGCTTCATGCACAAGTCATAGGCGGACAGGGTTTTACCAAAGCGAGGCTTTGCGTTCCAGAGGAATTCGGCATTCTCACGACTGCGGAAATAATCCGCCGTTCTCTGCACAGCCTCCGCCTGTTCATCGCGGAGCCTGTACGGAATTACCGCATCGGCATCATCCTCTGATACCACACCGTGATTCTGCGTGAAGTCGATAAAATTACCACGGGCGGAGTTCGGCTCGATCCGGAACCACTCCGTCCCGGCCTCACGGGAAATGCCGAGTTTCTTCAGATAAGCGTGAAAGTCCTTATCCGTAAATGTTCCGTACGGCTCGGTCATATAGGCGGCACGCATTGCCCACCAGGTCTTGTGCGCGACCCCCACCGTGTGGGTCTGCTCCTTAATGCGGGTTTCCACATCCCGCTCGGTAAAGCCGATCTTCGTCCAGCCGTCATGTACCGGTACTCCGGGAGTGGTATAGGCATAGCACTGCGGAACGACCTTTGAGGCTGTTTTTATCTGGATCGCTGCCATTATGCCATCTCCTTTACATGAGATTCTATAAACGCGATCTCCTTTTCGTCCAAACCGTACTTGCGATACAGCTGTAAGTCAATCTCGTGAATCGACTTCGACCAGTCGATATCGGAGGCGGGAGTGAAGTCTTGGAGAGGGATCATAGCCCAAACTGACGGAGGGCAATGTTGCGTAACCTTCTTTATGCCAAGTAATGCGCGGAAGAACTTTGTTTTCAAGTATGTGCACAAATTGTTTGGTTCCGTTTCACTTTCAAATTGACCCGCACTCAAAAATGTATCTGCACTTCCATCATTAGGCAATCCCAACGTGGGCTCTGTTAATATTTCACCAAACTGACCGCTATTATTTGCTTCAGGAAGGAAAAGGTTGTACTTGTCAAGATACGGATTTTCCACAATATATGAACGGTCTATATACCGATACTCTCTTTTGCCTCCAACACGTCCTAAGAAACGAATAGCCCCCTCAAATTCATTGGTTTTAAACACAGTCGGCAATTTGGACATGACGCTGGATACTATTTTAGCACCAGTACCTGCACCTTGTGCGCCTTCTATTTCAGGATGTTCCGCAAAAAATTTCTCTGAAAATCTATAAAGCCCTTGCGATGCAATGATTGTATTAAGTCGTGGACGAGACTGCTCAATATTATTAACCTTATGGATAATATCATTTAACTCTGGATAAGAAGTAAATGTGTCTATTGCACCGTAATCTTTAGCTTCATCGTGATATGTGATTGCAACTCCGCCTTTAATGTCCGTGTTTGGAAACACTTTTGTTGCGTCACTTTCGTAGTGCATCACTTTGAGATGCGGATCATTTAACATTTTTCTATTCCATGCCTTAGGCGTTTGACCAGCATTAAACAAAAAACGTGCAGGGGTAATCAGCTCGACCTTTTCGGCAACAACATAAGAAGCATCCATAAACTGATTATAAACCGGAGTGGCTCGGTCGCCTTGAGCCTGCGTATCCTCTTGATATGGCGGATTTCCAATCACATAATCAAACAATTTCTTTCCCATAACTCACATCTCCTTCAGTTTTTTGAAAAGTGTGGAGTTTTTGCTTCTCCAGTCAAATATCCTGCACGGTACGGCTTCAGGCTCATCGTCTTTTTCGTCACCCATATCCCCAAACATATCAAAGAGCGTGATCTGGCGAAACTCCTCATATGGCTTTCCGAGCGGGACGGTGTCCTTCAGCCCGTCCATCTGCCAGATGTTCCAGGCGATCTTATTCGCCATCTGCCGCAGGAGCTTGTCGTCCGGCCGCCGTTCCCAGCGTTCCTCGTAGTAGTCCGTAAAGGTCAACAGCAGATTGATCCGCGCGATCAGAACATTGTCGCCCTGATACTCATATCCGTAGCAAGCCTCAAATGCCCGGATCACCCATTTCAGCCAGTCGGCATAGTCTTCCGTATTCTCGTTTACGATGCGCAGCTTTCGGTCCAGCATCCCGATGCGCCGTATCGGCGGGACGATCAGGTCGCCCGTTGATACATCATATCGGGAAACCAGATACGGCGCCTCGCCGCAGGTGATCTCAAGCCGTCGGGAGTCCACATAGTGCTGCCACTTCTTTTTTTTCGGAAATTCGATCTTTCCCTCCGACACCGTCCAGGTGTGGTCGCTGTTTTCCGTGTTAAACACGCCGCTCCGGCCGAACCAGTCCTCATCGCAATGATTGTTCATCTGATTGCAAAGCCATGCGGGCGTAAACACCTCCGCTTTCTTCCTCGTCCGCTGCGCCTGCGCCTCCTGCGACTTCTGGATGCGGGGTCGGATGAGATCGGTCCGGCGCAGGATGGCGTTTGCATCCAGCTGCACCTTGTCCGTGAATTCTTCGCCAAACTCCGCATAAGTGTCGGTCGCCCATATGATGTTCTTTTTTGTCGTTTTATCTTGAAGCAGCACATCCAGCACTTGCATGACCGGGTAGCTGCTGATGTCGATCAGTTTTTCCACAGGAGAAACCCCCTCCTTTTATGCATTCTTCTCTTTATCCTGTTGGAGGGGAATTCGCTCCATAATGTCTTCGATATTGCAATCAAGGGCTTCACAAATTCGGAGCAGGACATCTGTTGTGACGTTCTCACAGCGACCCATTTTTGCAATCGAAGCAGCGGAAACATTGCTTATTTCTTGCAGCTCTCCTTTTTTCATGTTGCGGTCGATCAGCATTTTCCAAAGTCGGTTATAAGAAAACTCGGACTTAAATTCTTTTTTACGCTTGCTCTGTTTCATCTTGATTCTCCTTCTTCCATGCCCATCCGAAAAGCTCATTGCCTCCCGGAGATAATTGCAGCACGGCATTTTCTTCCACCAATTTACGGGGCTCCTCATCATAAGCATCAAGGGTATCATATGCCATAAACACCTGTTTGTTCTGATCCTTTTGATTGTGGTACACCCTAATAATAGCAAAAAATACCGCTCTCTCTATGTTCTTAAGCAGCACGGAATCGTGAACCACAAACGGAACGGGGGCAACGGCCATGTTGGCAAGGTCAAAGGTAATGAGCCCGCGGTACTGCGCTCCGGTACCTCCGTCGTTTGGTGTGTTGAATGCGTACTTGTTCAGCTTTTCAAGCCTGAGGACAGGCGGCATATGAGTTGCATCGCCTAAAATCTCCAGGGTTATGCTGCCCATCTCCTGCGGCACGGCGGATGTGCTTTTCACACTTTCCTGCATACTTGCCCGATACGCTTCTTCCGGCACGGAGAATGTACTGTGAAACCACGCCGCTGCGGGACGGATCAGAGCCGGCTGTTCTGTGATTCTTATGATTGGTTAAGTCTGTTTTTTCACAGTGTGATCTCCGGATATTTTTCGTCGATCCACACGAAGTCCTGCCCTGCTTTTTCACAGGCCTTTTTTATGGCAAAATTGTCATCCATCAGTTTTTCCATCGTCAGATCTTGCGGGAATTTGCGTTTTTCAATCGCATCGGCATGGGCGCGGATGATGTCGAAGTTTGTTCGGATATAGTTTTCGGACATGACAAGAAAGAGCGCGCGGATGGATTCTGTATAGTCCGGGGCAAAATCTTTTTTCCAGTCGCACGGAATATAAATCCCCTCCACGGTCAGATGCTGTTCGTTTTCGATCGCTGTTTTGATCATTTCGACTACGATCGGCCAAAGGTAGCCGGTCAGTTCGGCATCGTCTTCGGGGGTAAGTTCCGTATGGCCTGCGCGAATCAGTCCCATTTTCAAATGGTCGATCGACAGATAGGGAAACCCGTGTGTTTCCAGGATTGTTTGCGCCAGGCGGGTTTTCCCTGCATGGGTGGCGCCTCCGATCAGAACAATCATCGGACGCTGAACACTTCTTCCATTGTATACAGGCCGGGTTCGCGGTCGTACAAAAACCGCGCCGCTTCGAGCGCGCCCAACGCAAAACTCTTCATGCCGGTCGCATGATGCGCAATCTCCAGGCGTTCGCCGGGCAAGCCGAACCAAACGGTGTGACTGCTGGGAACATCGCCCGAACGGATCGAATGCACGCCGATTTCTTTTTGGCTGGCCGTCTGCTGCCCTTTTCTGCCGAAGGCAACCTCTTCTTTCAAATCCAGATTTCTGACCGCACCCATCGTCTGCAAAAATTCCAGCGCGGTGCCGGACGGCGCGTCTTTTTTGGAACGCGCGTGCATGTCGATCACTTCGATCTCCGCTTCCTGCAGCGCATGGGCGGCTTCCGCGAGCAGACGCCGCATCAGATAAACCACGCGCGACGTGTTCGACGCGACCACAATCGGGATTTCGCCGGAGGCTTCCTGAAACAGTCCGTACTGCCCCCGGCTGAATCCGGTCGTGCCGCAGACGAGCGGCACCTTTCGCTGCACCGCATGCGCGAGTACCTGCTCCGACGCTTCCGGCACTGAAAAATCAACAATCATCTGGCTGCCGCGGATTGCCGTGGCTATGTCCGAGGTGATCGCCACGCCCATGAATTTCCCGGCGCCGGCCACAATCCCCGCATCCTCTCCGATATACGGCGCGCCTTCTCTTCCGATCGCGCTGAAGAGCGAAAAGTCTTCATTCTTTGCAATTTCCTGTATCAGTGCACGTCCCATGGCACCTCTGGGACCGACAATCGTTATGTTCATGATGATTCCCCCTTTGAATGAGATATTCATACCCGTTTGCGCCATTGTCCCCGCCTGGGTTTTGTTTTGATAAAATAGAAAATAGAAATGAGATGCAACGATTGAAAAATAGAAAAGAGACCGACTGGATCATCGTTCGCGGCGGCGGGGATCTGGCGACGGGGGCCGTACAGCGGCTTCACCGCGCAGGCTTTCCCGTCGTCGTTCTGGAAACGCACACACCGCTGGCGATCCGCCGTCATGTGGCTTTGTCGGAGGCGGTCACGGAGAAAAGCTGGACCGTGGAAGATATCACGGCCCGCCTGGCCGCCACCCCGGAAGACATCCCCGTGATTCAGGCTCAGGGCGATGTGCCCGTGTTCGTGGATCCCGAGGCTGCCCTTCTGCAGAGCTTTCGGCCGCTGGTCGTGGTGGATGCGATCCTTGCCAAAAAGAATCTCGGCACGACAAAAGACATGGGAAGAGCCGGCACGATTGCGCTCGGACCCGGCTTTGTGGCGGGGGCAGATGTCGATATTGTGATCGAGACGATGCGCGGACATCATCTCGGCCGTCTGATTTTCTCGGGTGAAGCCGCACCCAACACCGGCACCCCGGGTGTGATTGCGGGGGTGGACCGGGAGCGGGTGATTCATGCGCCGGCGTCCGGGATCCTTCGGACGGTGCAGGCCATCGGAGAGGTTACAAAACAGGGCGAACCCATTACCTATATCGGGGAGACACCCGTGCCCGCCACGATCGACGGGATCCTGCGGGGGCTCCTGGAAGACGGAATGCGGGTGGAAAAAGGACTGAAGATGGCCGATATCGATCCGCGTCTGTCCGAACAGGCAAACTGCTACACGATCTCCGAGAAGGCGAGGAATCTCGGCGGAAGCGTGCTGGAAGCGGTGATGATCCTTTGTCGCCGCGCATAGTGGAAACCGGGGATCTGCTGCAGGCCTATCTGGATGCGGGGCTTCTGAAAGAAAATACGCGAACGATCGCGCTGGCTGGCTCCGGCGGGAAAACATCGATTCTGTATCGTCTGGCAGAAGAGTATGCCGCTCGCGGCGAGCGCGTGGCCGCGGCCACGACGACCCGCATGTACAAACCGGAACACTTTATCAGCGATACGGCGCAGATTCCCCTGCAGCCGCCGCGGGGAAGCGTCTTCTTTTTCGGAAAAGAGGCGTCGGCGGAAAAAATCGGGCCGCCCGATTTTCTTTCTCTCCTTCCCGCGCGCTTTGACCGCATTCTGCTCGAAGCCGACGGGGCGCAGAGAAAACCGCTCAAATTCCCGGCATCGCATGAACCCGTGCTTCCAGAGTTCACCGATGCGCTCCTCGTTGTCGCGGGGCTGTCCTCTTTGCAGCGGCCGCTGGAGATCTGCTGCCACAGGGCTGCTCTTGCGGCTGAGATCCTCGGAACATCCGGGGATGTTCCCGTTTCTTCCGGTGATTTGGCGACACTTCTTTTGAAGGGCTACGGGGATCTTCTGCGAAAGTATCCGGGCGGCGTGATTTTGAATCAGGTCGACACGGATGCACAAAAAAAGGAAGCAGCCCGCATCGCGAAAGCCCTTTCCGGCTTTCTGGTGCTGATCCAGTCGCTTCCTTCTGTATACCGCAAATGATTTTATTGTCCGGTGGCACGCACGCGGATCATTTCCGCGGCAATACTCACGGCGATTTCCGCCGGCGTCACCGCGCCGATCGAAAGCCCGATCGGTGAATAGACCTTATCAAGCACCGCATCGGCAACCCCTTCTTCTCTCAGCTGATCAAACAGCGTTTTTACTTTTCTGCGGCTTCCGATCATGCCCAGATACCGGCAGGGCTTTGTTACCGCATGACGCAGTACGTCGAGATCGCCCAGATGGCCGCGCGTCGTTATGACCACGTAGTCGATGTCCACCTGGTGCATCACGTACCGGACGAAGACATCGCCTTCGGAGCCAAAGGCATCGGCGAGATCGTCTGCACCATGGGCGCCCCCGCCCTGCAGAACGCCTATTATAAGTTCGACGGCGAATTCCGCACCGATCTCCCGCTCGCCAACACACCCTACAACAAGAAAAAGTAAGAGCACAACAATCCCCGCTGCCTCACACAGCGGGGATTTCACTTTACCAGAAAGGGGGTCAGGCTTAAATAATTAAATCTCGAATCAACCGGATAAATTCTCTTGTGAACAGTCCGCTTTTCTCTGTTTCCGGGTACATGTATAGCAACCATTCACATAAAGGAGTGATGACATTGCCCCGCAAACCCCGGCTTCAGGGAAAAGGAATGATCCACCATGTGGTTGCCAGAGGGAATAATCAGCAGGATATCTTCACCACAGACGGCGAGCGTATCCGGTATCTGCAGCTGATCGAACGCTACCGCGACCGCTATCGCTTCACGGTATTGTCCTATTGTCTGATGCACAATCACGTACATCTGCTGCTCCGGCAGGATCGTGCCCCTCTGTCTGTCATTATGCAGGGGATTCAGCAGAGTTACACACAGTTTTTCAACAGGAAGCACCAGCGGACGGGGCATGTGTTTCAGCAGCGGTTTGCATCCTTCCCCTGTATGGAAGATGCATATCTGATCGCGCTGATCGCCTATATCCACAACAATCCGATGAAAGCGGGGCTGTGCGCATCGGCCGATGACTACCGCTGGTCGAGTCATCGCGAGATCACTCGTCCGGAAGACGACGACCTGATCGACCTGCAGGCACTGCTGCGTCTGTCCGGGGTCAGCCGGGCACAGCTTCTGCGGGAATATCGCGCGATGCTCGGAGAAGTCGATGCGTCCGATGTGGAAGATTTGTACATACAAAACGACGAACGCGACGCACAGTATGCGGTGCAGGTGACTGCCGAACGAAAAGAAGAAAGACAGAGCCGACCGCATACGATATCCGATATCCGCGACGCGATCGAACAGTATCGCCAAGAAGACTCCATAGACATCACGGAAGTTGAATACCGGCGAATCTTCAGTATCCTGTGCAGCCGAAACACATCCGCGCAGGCAAAGGAGATCGCCGAAGCCCTCGCCATCCGGCCGGCACGGGTGTCGCAGATCCGCAAAGAGTTCGCGCAGGATGCATGGCCGTCCGGTCTGCGCCGTACCCTTGCTTCGATTGAACGAAGATTCCTCGATGTCGGAGACGATTTCGCACGATAGTGTGAGATAAGGAATTTAATTTAAGCCTGACCCCGTTCCTGCTAAAGTAAAAGCCCGCGTCGCTGTCGATCCGGGCTTTTACTTACTATTCCTGAATACCATTTTTCAAAAATGCTTCTTTGCGGTCGATGCAGGTGCCGCAGTGGCCGCAGGGCGGGACGGTTCCGCTGTAGCAGCTGTAGGTCAGTTCATAGGGGACCTGCAGGCGGAGGCCGGTTTCGATGACTTTCGCTTTGGTTTGACCTGCAAATGGGGTAACGAGTTCGACGCGCCCGCCGGTGCCGATGCGGATGAGTTCTTTCGCGGCATCGATGAATTCCCGGCTGCAGTCGGCGTAAATGACGCCCGTGGCATCTTCGTGTGCGCCGTAGTAGATTTTATCGGCATGAAACTGCAGGGCCAGAGAGGCCATCACCGACAAAAAGACGCCATTTCGAAATTCGACTTCCGTATCGGGGTTCGGCTGATAGGGTCCTTCGGGAATCTTTCTGTCTGCACGGGTCAGGCTGGATTCCGATGCGAAAAAAATATGGGAGACATCCAGCAGATGCCAGGGCGCGCCGTAGTGCCCGGCGATGGTTTCCGCGGCTGCAAGCTCCGGTTTCGCGTGTTTTTGTCCGTAAGTAAGACTGACACAGACGACCTCTTCCCCGCGGGATTTGGCAAGGGCCAGGCAGGTGGTGCTGTCGGTGCCGCCGCTGAAAAGAATGAGTGATTTCATTTAGACGGCCTCCTGTTCCAGGGTGCGGATCTTTCGGATGGTCCATTTGGTGATCGGAAAAAAGATGATTTCATAGATCGTTTCCAAAAGCGTCATGGTAACGGCCATGTACAGGATCTCCGGATAGGGCATGACGCCGAAAAAGGCGATCGAGCTGAACAGCAGATTGTCGACGAGCTGTCCGAAGATCGTGGAGACGATGACCCGGGTAAACAGGCTCCGGCTTCCCCGTGCTTTCAGTTCGGTCATGATGCGGACATTCAGCGTGCCGCCCACAAGATAGGCCGTGAGGCTGGCAAGAAGTATCCTCGGGATATTGCCCAGGACGATTTCAAAGGCTGTCTGCACTTCCGGCGCGCCGGCGTTGGGTAAAATGATCGCGATCCAGGCGGTTACGGCGACCAGCAGATTCAGCGCAAAACCCCACCAAACCATGGCGCGTGCACTTTTGTAGCCCCGGGTTTCCGCCTCGACATCCTGGGCGATAAAGGTAATCGGTTCAAAGATATAGCCGGCCGGCGCCTGCAAAAACCCGATGCGCCAGGCTTTGGTGGCAAAGATGTTTTTCATCACCACCGACACCGCATACAGGCTCCAGAACATCAGGCGAAAACGGACGGCACGTTCTTTCGGTGACGCCTCCATCAGCGGTTGTCGACTTTCTCGGGAAAAAGATCGTGTTTACTGAGGCGCTCCCAGGCCACGGCTTCCCAGCGCGTGCCGGGTTTTCCGTAATTGCAGTAGGGATCGATCGAGATGCCGCCGCGAGGGGTAAATTTGCCCCACACTTCCACGTATTTGGGATCCATTAGGGCGATCAGATCTTTCATGATGATATTGACACAGTCTTCGTGGAAATCGCCGTGATTTCTGAAGCTGAACAGATACAGTTTCAGGGATTTGCTCTCCACCATTTTTTCACCCGGTACATAACTGATGTAGAGTGTGGCAAAGTCGGGCTGTCCCGTGATCGGGCAGAGTGTGGTGAATTCCGGGCAGTTGAATTTGACGAAATAGTCGTTGTCCGGATGTTTGTTGTCAAAGACCTCCAGCATCTGTGGCGCATAGTCGTCCGGATACGCGACCTTTTGGGATCCGAGCAGCGTCAGATCGTTTTGTTTTTCTTTCATGTTTTTCTCCTTTTCCGAGGGTTCAGCAAAATAAAAAAGAGATGTGGTCACATCTCAAGAAATTGGCAAAAAGGCCCTGTTGTCGATGAACCCATAGTTTTGTTTAACGACAGGATGGTTGCGAACTGTCCAGGCTCATTATAGTCAATAACGCACGAAAAAGCAAAAACCCCGCAGCAGATGCGGCGGGGGGAGAGATTTCGTTAAAACTCGTCGCTTTCGGTTTCGGGAATGGTCGAGTTGAACTGATCCATATCGAGCGATCCGTCCTGTTTGGCCATAATCATGGTCACCGTGGCGTCGCCAGTAATATTGATCGCGGTACGCGCCATGTCGAGAATTCGGTCGATCCCCAGGATCATGGCGATGCCTTCCACCGGCAGATTCACCGAACGCAACACCATCGCAAGGGTAATCAGACCCACGCCCGGTACCGCGGCGGTGCCGACGGAGGCGAGTGTTGCGGTCAAAATGACTGTCATGAAGTCACCGAAGCCCAGCGGGATCCCGTAGGCCAGCGAGATAAAGATCACCGCACAGCCCTGCATGATGGCGGTGCCGTCCATATTGATGGTGGCGCCCAGCGGAATCGTAAAGGCGGATACCTTTCTCGGCACACCCATATTGTCCATCGCGGTAAGCGTCAGGGGAATCGTGGCGCCGGAACTTGCCGATGAAAATGCGAAAGTCATGGGGCCGGCAAACTTTTTGAAGAATGTCAGCGGGTTGACCCGTGCAAACAAAAGCAGCAGGGGCAGATAGACCACCAGCACCTGGAGTACGAGCGCGCCGGAGACGGACGCCATATACGCGAGCATCGGGAGGAACGTTTCAAACCCGAGCTGGGAGAACGTCCTTGCGATCAGGGCAAACACCCCGAACGGAGCCACCAGCATGACCATGCCGGTCATGCGCATCATCAGGTCGTTTCCTTCATTGAGCCCCCTGGAAATCAGCGAAAGCTTGTCGGGCAGCATGGCGCAGATTATACCGACCAGAAGCGCAAACAAAATGATCTGCAGCATCTCCCCGCCGGCAAGTGCCGCAACGGGATTGGTCGGGATGATGTTTAAGAGTGTGTCTGTAATACTCGGTGCTTCCGCAATCGTCACCTCGACGGTTTCGATCGTCTGGAGATCCATGTTTTCCCCCGGCCGAATCAGATTGGAAAGCGTCAGTGCAATGGCGATGGCGGCCGCCGTGGTAAACAGATAAAACAACAGGGTCTTGACGCCGATTTTTCCGAGCGCCGCGGTGTCACCCATGGACAGCGCGCCCGTGGCCAGGGAGAAAAAGACCAGCGGCACGACGAGCATCTGCAGCAGTCGCATGAAGCCCTGGCCGACAAAATGAAACAGACCGTTGATGATATAGTCATCCCGTACGGTTCCCGCGGGAACCAAATAGTGCAAAAGCACACCGGTGAGCGCGCCCGCAATCAGTCCGATAAAGATCCGGTGCGTCAGGGTCAGGGTTCGTTTGTTCTTTTTTTGTTCGCTCATCGGGCGCCTCCCACATGGCGCTCTTTCATGAAGCGCGCGAGTGCGTCTTTCCAGTGAGGCACCGGCCGGTTGCCGGTGATACGCAGCATAAAATTGTCGAGCACGGAATACCGGGGCCTGAGCAGTTCAAAGCGGGTCGGTTCCTCTCCGGTTTCCACGGGCGCCTCGACGCCTGCGATCTGCAGCACTTCCCGGATGAATTCCTGCTGGGTGCATTCGCCTTCGCAGGAGATGTGAAACGTGCCGTATTCGTTGAGATCAAAAAAGTGCAGCAGGGTTTCCGCTAGCGCAAGGGAACTGGTCGGCGTGCCGATAATCGGCTGTCCGGTGACGACCCTGCCGTTTTTTCGGGCCTGTTCGATAAATTCGTTGAGCATGCGCTTTCCATACATCCAGGAACTGCGAAGAATCGTGTGTTCCTTGCAGTGCGTGCGCACGAACATCTCCCCCGCGCGCTTGGAAAGCCCGTAGACGGTCTGTGGGTTCGGCGTGTCGAATTCCGTGTAGGGCGTCGTCTTTTTGCCGTCGTAGACAAAGTCGGTGGACAGATAAAAGATCCTGGCTCCGATCTGATTGGCTGCAATCGCGAGATTGCGCGCGCCGATGGCGTGCAGCGCGTAAGTTTCCTCCACATGTTCTTCGCACCAGACCCGATCACTGTACGCGGCCACATTGACAATGATATCGGGACGATTTCTGTCCGCATACCATTCCACGGCAGCCGAATCCAAAATATCCAAATCATCGACGTCGGTGGAAAACAGTTCAAACCGAACCGGCTGATGCAGTATCATGCTCTCCAGCGCGGAACCCAGCCGCCCCGATCGCCCGACCACCCATATCCGTTGTTTCAGTTGCATAGTTCCTCCTTCCAGTCGTTTCGAGCAGTTTGTGTGCAATTTCCTCTTTTATTGTAGCACAGTTGTGTGTTCCCGTGTTTGCAATAAAGATCCGGCACGTTTGCATGTACCGGCGCGGCTCCCTTCTTTACAGATCGATCAGCGGTATGGCCTGAATCAGCGGTTCTTCGTAGGGATGCACCGCGCGGATTACCTCCGCCGCCCGCTGCATCTGCTCCCACCGGCAGCGAAACTCTACCTTGGCCTCTGTTTAGCAGCTGATCTCACCGATGTTTCCGTCGTGCGGATCGGCGCCTTCCAGCGGCCGCAAGTAGCCCGTGACGCTCTGGATTCCCAGCACATGATCATATGCGCCTTCGGTCAGCAGTCCCGCGTCATTGAGGGCCTCGCGGAGTGCATCCGTATACTCTTTCGGAAGATTCACTTCGATTTTTACATATTTTCCCAAAGGTTCCATCGTATCCCCTCCCTGTTCCTTTGATACCCGCATTGCGGCACAAAAAGCCGGTATTCTTTTTGGAATACCGGCAATCGCTTCGTGTCTGAAACGAATGGCTCTACGCTTCGTTTCTGTTTTCTTTGGCGCGGCGTCCGAGGGCGTCAGCCGCAAGTAGGGCGGCATACATGGTATCCGTATTGACGGTCACCGGCATGTTTTGTGCCGTTTCTTCCGGATCGGCGGCAGCCTCCGCCACCTTTCGCAGCTCTTCTTCCGAAGGATCGGTGACCCCGAGATCCTCCAGGCAGACCGGCAGCCCGACATCCAGGCAGAAATCGAGCACTTCTTCGAGTTCTTCCTCCGGAGCGTTTTCAAGCATCAGCTGGGTGATGACCCCGAACGAAACAATCTCGCCGTGCAGCACATCGTCCGTATCCACGGCACTCATAGCATTGTGTACGGCATGCGCGGCCGACAGGCCGGCCGATTCAAATCCGATACCGGAAAGCAGCGTGTTCGCTTCCACCACCTGTTCCACGGCTTCCGTAAGCGCACCCGCCTCCAGTGCGAGTTTTGCTTTTCGTCCCTCTTCCATCAGAATATCGTAGCAGAGTTCCGTCAGCGCCACGGCCGCACGGGTCGGCTGTCCGCCCACCATATTTTCCGCGCGGGCCTGCACGGCCATACGTCCTTCAAAATACGTGGCGAGCGCATCGCCCATTCCGGCCACAAACAGACGGATCGGTGCCTTGGAAATCACTTCCGTATCCATCAGAACCATATCCGGATTCTTCGGTAAAAACAGATACTCTTCAAACGCGCCGTCATCGGTGTAGATTACGGACAGCGCGCTGGTCGGTGCGTCGGTCGATGCGGCCGTCGGGCTGATAACGACCGGCACGTCTTCATAATAGGCAACCGCCTTGGCCGTATCCAGAATTTTTCCGCCGCCGATTCCGATCACGAGATCCGCTTCCTTATCCTTGACGATTTCGCACAGGCGTTCAATTTCCTTCTTGCTCGCCTCGCCCTGATGATATTCAAAATGGAATTGCACACCGGCGTCTTCGAGCGCTTTTTCCACGTCGTTTCCGACCCGTTTGTAACCGCCCTCACTGATCAGCACCAGCGCGTTTTTTCCGAGTTTCTCTACATGTTCCCCAATATTTTGCAGTACCTTGCGTCCCTGAATGTATCTTGCGGGACTTCCCAATATCTTTGTCATATTCGACTCCTTTCGGGTTCGTATCGCTTACCCTTGTATTTTTACCCTTTTTGTAGGCATTCACCACACGCCCCCGACAGACGAAAAAAACCGGCCGAAGCCGGTTTTTATTTGTTGCCTGCAAGGAAGGCGTCGAGTTCTTCTCTTGTGTTCAGATTGGAAAACATGCGAAGCGTCGGGTCGAATGTTCTTGCATGGGACTCCGGGAGAAACTGCACGCCGTTTTCCAGCGCGAGATCCCTTATATTGCGTCGCCCCGCTGCCAGATACCGTTCGATCGGTGTGATCAGCCGCCGGCTGTAATACGCATGAAACGGCTCGATCCAGCCGGTGTCGAGGGAGGTAAGAATCCCGTTGTCGCCCGGCCGAATCTGCTGTTTGCAGTATGCGGCATAGCCGCTGTGATAGTACGGCATATCGCACGCCAGCACAAAGGCATATTCACTCTTTGCCAGGCTCAGCCCGGCATGAAAACCCGCCAGGGGGCCTGTCGACGGAAGCAGGTCTTTTGTGATGCGCACGTTTTCTCCGAGATAGTACCGGCTGTTGTGGGTGACGACAATGATATCGCTGAAGTCGGATCGAAGCCGGCGGATGGTCTCCAAAACCAGCAGCTCGTCGTTGTTTCTGATCCCCTGCTTGTCAAAGCCCATGCGCTCCGACTTGCCGCCGGCGAGCAGGATCGCCGAGCCGAACATCTACCCGCCCCAGGGCAGGGACATATACTCTTTCATCAGGCGCTTGTACTCCGCCTTAAACAGCGACTCATGCCCCTTCTCCCATTCGGAAAGCTGGGTAAACAGCGCTTTCAGATTGTCATCGTCCACATAATCGCGCATTTCTTCGTAGAATTCCGCAAAGTCTTTTTCGATCAGATACGCCATGCGAAGGATCGTGATGTCGGGCGTGTCGGACTCCACCAGCGTGGTGTCCAGATTTTCGCTCTCTTTTCTGGAGGCGAAGATGTCCAGCTCCTGCCGGTTCATGACTTCATTTTTCTCGCTGCCGTCGAGCGTGCCGCCCGTGTATTCACCGAGCTTTTGTTCCAGATAGTCGTAATGGGATTCCTCCACTTTGGCCAGACGTTCAAACAGGCCTTTCGTGGTGCCGTCCTGGAAACGTTCGGCGGAGTCTCTGAAAAACTGCGCGCCGTCCTTTTCCATCTTCATTGCGAATTTCAAAATGTTTGCATATTCCTGATTCATCCGGTTCTCCTTTCCGGCTGAGGTTCTGCCGGTTCTGCTTTTCGTATGCGCACCGCCGCCACTTTCAGTTCCGGAATCTTGGCGATCGGATCCAGCGCGTTGTGCGTCAGCACATTGGCGCCCTGCGCGTAGTGGAACGGGATAAAGAGGACTTCCTCTTCAATCCGGTCGGTCACACGGGCCGCAAGCACCACCGCGCCTCTGCGCGAAGCGACTTCCACCGCATCGCCGTTTGCAATGCCGTAGCGGCTGGCGGCCTCGGGGTGTATCTCCACATAGGCCGGTCCCGCGATCTCATTGATCGCCCGGGTTTTTCCGGTCATGGTCCGTGTGTGATAATGGTACAGTATGCGTCCGGTCGTGAGCACATACGGATACGCGCGGTCGGTCAGTTCAAACGGGTCTTCGTATTCCATATCGGCAAAGAGTCCGCGCCCGCGGGCGACGGCTTTTGCGTGAAGAATCGGCGTTCCCGGGTGATCCTGTGTGGGACAGGGCCACTGCAGACCTTCGTCTTCGATCCGCGCGTAGCTGATGCCGGCGTAGCTCGGGGTCACCGAGGCAATCTCCTGAAACACTTCGGACGCGTTTCGGTATTCGGCCGGCACGCCGAGGCGTTCTAAAAGGGCCGCAAAGATCTGCCAGTCGGGTTTCGTGTTTCCGACCGGGCGAATGGCGCGGCGCACCCGCTGCACGCGGCGTTCGGTATTGGTGAAGGTTCCGTCTTTTTCGGCGAAAGATGCGGCCGGCAGGATCACGTCCGCGAATTCGGCGGTTTCGGTCATAAAGATATCCTGAACCACGACAAACTCCGCCTCTTCCAGCGCATGGGTCACATGCGTGGTGTCCGGATCCGACACGACCGGGTTTTCGCCGAACACATACAGGAAGCGCACTTTTTTGTCGGTCAGTCCGTCGATAATCTCAGACAGCGTCAGGCCGACTTTGCCGGAGAGCTTTCTGCCCCAGGCTTCTTCGAACTTTTCGAGTACGGGTTCTTTCACAACCTTCTGATATCCCGGAAGGTCGGAAGGCAGGCAGCCCATATCGCAGGCGCCCTGCACATTGTTCTGCCCGCGCAGTGGATTGATCCCCGCGCCATATTTTCCGATGTTTCCTGTCAGAAGCGCCAGATTCGACAGCGCCATGACGCCGTGCGTTCCCTTCGTATGCTGCGTAATGCCCATCGCGTAATAAATCCCCGCGGCATCGGCCTGCGCATACATCCGGGCGGCTTTTCGGATATCTTCCGCCGGGACACCGCAGATCGGCGCCACATATTCCGGCGTGTATTTTTTCAGTGTATCTTCCAGGAATTCGAAACCTTCGGTGCGCTCTTCCATAAAGGCGCGATCCTCCAGTCCCTCTTCCAGTATGACATGACACATCGCGTGAATCAGTGCGATATTGGTTCCCGGGCGCACGGGCAGATACAAATCCGCCTCATCGGCCAGAGGAATCCTGCGCGGATCCGCCACAATAAGCTTTGCGCCTTTTCTGTGCGCGCGGATCATGCGCGTTCCCAAAACGGGGTGGTTTTCCGTCGTGTTGGACCCGATGACAAACAGACAGTCGGAGTCGATGATCTCCTCATTGGTATTTGTCATGGCCCCGCTTCCCAGTGTTGTCGCAAGACCTGCGACCGTGGAAGCGTGTCAGAGACGGGCGCAGTGATCGACATTGTTCGTGCCGACGCCTGCGCGAAGCAGTTTCTGGAACAGATAATTGTCTTCGTTGGTGCAGCGCGCGGATGAAAATCCCGCCACCGCGTCGGGTCCGGATTCTTCTTTCACCGTCTGCATTTTGGATGCGACCAGATCCAGCGCCTCTTCCCAGCTGGCCTCGCGGAACGCACCGTTTTCTTTAATCAGAGGCTGGGTCAGCCGGTCCGGGTGCTGCACGAAATGCCACGAAAAGCGTCCCTTGACGCACAGCAGTCCGTCATTGGCTTTCTTTCCGAAATGCGGTTCGACACCGACGATCTTCTCGCCTTTGGTCAAAATATCCATCTGGCAGCCGACGCCGCAGAAAGAACAGGTGGTGCGCGTGCGCTTTACTTCAAAGTAGCGGAAGTTCTGCTTTTTAGGCAGCAGGGCGCCCGTCGGGCAGACGGCAACGCAGTTTCCGCAAGATACGCAGCGGGAATTGGCCAGCCCGGCATCGCCGGGGACCGCCACCTTCGTTTCAAATCCGCGGCCGGCCAGACCGATCGCGTCCGTACACTGCACTTCACTGCACATACGGTAGCATTTGCCGCACAAAATACATTTGTAGGGATCGTAGTCATAGAACTTGTTCGAAGTATCGATCTCCGCCACCCGCTGTACGCCTTCCCGGTAGCTCCCGTCGAGCACGCCGTATTCGTAGCAGTAGTCCTGCAGTTTGCAGGCGCCCGAGGCGCCGCAGGTCAGACAGTCGTTCGGGTGATTGGAAAACAGCAGGTCCAGTGTGGCCCGCCTCGATTTGTGTACGCGCTCTGAATCCGATGCGATCACCATGCCTTCTGCGGGAAAGGTGGAGCAGGCTGTGATCAGTTTGTTCTTCTTCACATCCTCCACCACGCACAGACGGCACGCGCCCTCCGGTTTCATGCGCGAATCATAACAAAGCGTCGGAACAGAAATTCCGTCCGCCTCCAGTATGTCCAGCAGAGAGCGCGCGGGGTCCACCTCGCGCTCTCTGCCGTTGATCGTAATTTTCATGATTTATTCATCGTCCGGATCCGGCAGATTTGCCAGCACCTGATCCAAAGACAATGCCTCCTGCCAGGATGTTTGTACGAAACGACGTCCTTCGGGTGTTTCCACCTTCTTGTACGTGTGTTTCGGAAGGTTCTTCATATGTTCGGCCATGGTAAACAGACGGCCTCTGAGACACAGCGGGCGTCCGCCGGCGGGGTCCTTGGCACGCACGGCCACGCGGTTTCCGACCTTGTGCACTTCCATATTGCAGCCGTAGTCGCAGGCGCGGCATTTCACGCCTTTTTTCGTGCCCTGCCATTCGCGCAGGCGCGCCTCGTAGGCCGGCCGGTCGATCAGTGCGCCCACCGGACACACCGTCACACAGCGGTTGCACGACACACAGGTCGATTCCTCGAGCGTCTGATCAGCATCCGCCGAAATATGGGTGTCAAAGCCGCGGCCCGCAAAGTTCAGCACCTGCCGGTCCAGAATCTCGCCGCAGGTTCGGACGCATTTTCCGCACAGGATGCACTTGCTTTCGTCGCGCAGAATAAACGGCGATGACGTATCCGTAAATCTTGCCTCTTCCGTTCCCCGGCGCGCGCCGTCATGGGTTCGAAACGCAACGTCATATTCATAGGCATACTGCTGCAGCAGGCAGTCGCCCGCTTTCTGGCAGGTCAGGCAGTCATTCGGGTGATTGTCGAGAAGCAGCCGGAGCAGTCCTTTTCGGATGCGGACCAGCCGGTCGGTCATCGTATGCACGACCATGCCTTCTCTGACCAGCAGCGAACACGATGTTTGCAGCTTCCGGTCGCCTTCCACTTCCACCAGACACAGTCTGCACGAACTTACGATCTGCAGATTCTTGTCATAGCACAATGCCGGGATTTTGATGCCGATTTTCTTGGCGGCCTCAATGACGGGGGTTCCTTTGGGCACCGTCACGCTTTTGCCGTCAATCGTCAGTCTGATATCCATCCTTCCCCCCTATTGTTTTACGATCGCCTGTACCGGGCAGGCCCCGATGCAGGTTTCGCATTTGATGCAGTCTTCCTGCCGGATGACGTGCTGTTCCTTGACCTTGCCGTCGATGCACGACACCGGGCAGACACGGGCGCACTTGGTGCAGCCGATGCACTTGTCGGTAATTACGATTTTCGAGAGTGCCTTGCAGGCGCCCGCCGGACACGAATGATCCTCGACATGGGCCTCATATTCGTTTCTGAAAAAGCGGATCGTCGAAAGCACGGGATTCGGAGCCGACTGTCCGAGTCCGCACAGCGAACTGTCGATAATCATCTGCGACAGATCCTCAAGCTCCTCCACCACATCCGGTTCGGCTTTGCCTTCGGTGATGCGGTCGAGTGTTTCCAGCATGCGCTTGGTGCCTTCGCGGCACGGCGTACATTTGCCGCAGGATTCTTCGACCGTGAAGTCCAGGAAGAAGCGCGAAACGTCGACCATGCAGTTGTCTTCATCCAAAACAACCATACCGCCCGAACCCATGATCGAGCCCAGCTCGCCGAGCGACTCGAAGTCGACCGGGGTGTCCAGGTGTTCCGCAGGAATGCAGCCGCCGGATGGCCCGCCGGTCTGCACGGCCTTAAACGCCTTGCCGTTCGGCACGCCGCCGCCGATCTCGTCGATGATCTCTCTGAGGGTGGTGCCCATCGGCACCTCGATCAGTCCGTTGTTGTTGATCTTTCCGCCGAGTGCGAACACTTTGGTTCCCGGTGATTTTTCCGTGCCGATGCCGCGGAAATGTTCGGCGCCGTGCTGGAATATATACGGTACATTCGCGAATGTCTCTACATTGTTGATGACGGTCGGCTTCTGCCACAGACCTTTCACCGCCGTGCGGTGGATCTTGGTGCGGGGCATGCCGCGTTTGCCTTCGATGGATTCCATCAGCGCGGTACCTTCGCCGCAGACAAAGGCGCCCGCTCCCAGGCGGACCTCGATGTCAAAATTGAAGTCTGTGCCGAAGATATTTCTGCCCAGCAGGCCGTATTCCTTCGCCTGGGCAATCGCCGTTTCGCAGCGCTGAATCGCGATCGGATACTCCGCGCGCACATATATGTAACCCTTGTCGGAACCGATCGCATAGCCGCAGATCGCCATGGCTTCCAGCACGCTGTGCGGGTCGCCCTCGAGAATGGAGCGGTCCATGAACGCACCCGGGTCGCCTTCGTCGCCGTTGCAGATAACGTATTTCGGATAGTCGTTGACGACAAATGCGCTCTCCCATTTGCGTCCGGTCGGGAAGCCCGCGCCGCCGCGTCCGCGTAAAAGCGAATCCTTCATCACCTGGATCACTTCCTGCGGTGTCTTGTTTGTCACGCAATCAAACAGGGGTTCGTAGCCGCCGTAGGCGATATATTCTTCCACATTTTCGGGATCGATCAGGCCGCAGTAGCGAAGCGCCACCCGCTCCTGTTTTTCGTAGAAGCTCATATCATGGTGATTGTGAATTTTCTTTTCAGTCTTCGGATCGGTAAACAGCAGATGCTCGACATGCTCGCCCTTCATGACATGCGATTCAATGAGTTCGTCGACATCTTCCGGCTTCACATGCACATAAAACACATTGTCGGGCATAACCTTTACGATCGGGCCTTCGCCGCAAAAACCGAAGCAGCCGACCAGCGTCACTTCGACATCGTCGATGTCTCTTTGTTTGAGCCCTTCTTCCAGACGCTTCATAATCTCGTCCGAACGGGAAGATGTACAGCCGGTTCCGCGGCAGATCAGCATCTGCAGTCTGGACCTGCTGTGCTCGACATCGCCGCCGTGCTCCGCCTCTCTGAGCGCGATCGCCTGTTTCATATTCTCCCGAATTTCGTGGAGCTGTTCTTTGGTCTTAATCATTCTTTTCTACCTCCGCGCGATAGGATTCAATGGCACCCGCCACGCCGTCGGGCGGCAGATGGCCGAAGATTTTGTCATTGATGGCAACCACTGGCGCCAGTCCGCAGGCACCGAGGCAGCGTGTGGCCGTAATCGATGCGGATCCGTCGGGTGCGGTTTCGCCGGCCTTGATGCCCAGTTCCTGTTCGAAGGCTTCCAGTGTCTTTTGCGCGTTTTTGACATAGCAAGCGGTGCCCATGCAGACGCCGACCTGCATTTCGCCCTTCGGAATCAGGGTGAACTGCGAATAAAATGTAATGACGCCGTAAATCTCCGCGCGCGGGATACGCAGGGTGTCGGTAATCATCTCCTGCAGCTCCGCCGGAATAAATCCGAAATCATGCTGAGCCCGGTGCAGCACCACCATCAGATTGCCGGACTTGCCTTTCTGTTCGTTGAGAAACTGCTGAAAATCCTCCAGCTGTTCCCGGTTCTTTTCTTTGTCCAGGGTAAAGGTCATGGCCTATCTCCTCCAATCGGAATCTATTTGTGATCGCCCGTACGCGCACAGTCGGATGCCTGCCCGAGCAGGATCTCCAGACCGTGGTTCACAGGCGAGAGTACAAACGTCAGGGTTTCTTCCAGTGCCTTGGGACTGCCCGGAAGATTGATGATCAGACAGCG
>ERZ1032857.2-NODE-2-length-34149-cov-9.784038_pt1 | contig 34149 bp, 24 predicted proteins | sample MGYA00516688_ERZ1032857 | MGnify/ENA primary metagenome ERZ1032857 (study PRJEB33719, sample SAMN04262500) | wastewater metagenome | biome: rural village; feature: composting latrine chamber; material: composting feces with ash | place: El Salvador | collected...
ATTCACATAATCGAAGCGGGCAACGAAGCCAAAAAGCTCAATCTGTGCGACGAATGCGCCCAGCAGATTATGTTTCACAATATGGACAATACAAACAACGAAGAATACCAGTATTTTCAGGACCATCTCAAAAAGCTGGTCGGCGTGTTCTTCAATGAACCCGAAGAACTCGAAGAAGCGGCCGACGACGGGGTCACCTGCAGCGCCTGCGGATCGAGTTTTGCGGACATCACAAAAACCGGACGCTTCGGCTGTGACCGCTGCTACACGGAGTTTTACGACAAGGCCAAAGAAACCCTGCGTATGACCCAGGGGGCCACCAGCCACACCGGCGACATCCCGGAAAACTACCGCGAACTGCGCAGAATCCAGGATGAAATCAGCCGCAAAAAAGAAGAACTCCAGGAACTCATCCTGTCCGAAGACTACGAACACGCGGCCGTCATAAGGGACGAGGTTAAAGAACTCTCCGCCGCTTTGGAAAGGGGGAGCCGTTAATGCCCCGCTGGCTGACAGGCGGTGAAACCGTCGACGAAGACGTCGTCGTAAGCTCCCGCGTGCGCCTGGCCCGAAACATCAAGGGCCATCTGTTTCCCAACCGCGCCGCGGCCGACGAATCCGAAGCGATCGCCGAAGAAGTAAGCGCCGTCATGCAGGAAGAAGACGCGGCGTTTCAGCATTTACGCCTGCGCGACGTCGACCGGATCAAACGCCGGGTCCTGATGGAGCAGCATCTCATCAGCCCCGACCTCATCAAAAATCGCGCCGTATCGGAGTACTATCTGCGCGACGACGAACGCATGACCCTGATGGTCAACGAAGAAGACCATCTGCGCCTGCAGAGCCTGCTTCCGGGTATGCAGCTGCGCGCTTCTTTTGATGCCGTCATGGACATGGAAAAGAAACTGGAAGAAAAACTCGAATTCGCTTGGCATATGGAATTCGGCTATCTGACGGCGTGCCCCACAAACACCGGCACCGGCCTTAGGGCTTCCGTCATGGTGCATCTGCCGGCGCTCAAATACTCACGCCAGTTAAAAGGCACCTTCGACTCGCTTGCCAAAGTGGGCCTGGCCGTGCGCGGCATCTACGGAGAAGGCTCCGAAGCCCTGGGCGACATGTTCCAGATCTCCAATCAGCGCACCCTCGGATTCACGGAAATCGAAGCGATCGAAAAACTCGAAAAAATTACCAGCAGCATCATCGAACAGGAACGAAATGTTCGCACCGCCCTCATCACGCACACACCGGCCATGGTGTTAGACGGCGTGTACCGTTCGCTGGGGATCCTGCGCTACGCCCGGGTCATCTCCGCCAAAGAGGCGCTGCAGCACCTGTCGCATGTGCGCGCGGGCGTGTGCATGGGTTTGTTTCCCGGCACCGACATCCGCAGCCTCGATGATCTCATGCTGCATGTGCAAAAATACACCATGCTTGCCTACAAGCATGACACCAAACAAAAAGAAACCGAAGATGAAGTCCGCGCGCAGTATATTCGCGAATACTTCAATAAGGAGGAAAGTTATGGCAAACGGTAACGACATCAATCAGCTGCTTCGTGACGCCTCCATGGAAGCATGGAATATGAAGCATGACTATATCGGCACGGAGCACCTGCTCCTGGCCATGTTCAATCAGGAAACCCTCGCCGAAGAAGCCCTCGCCACCAAGGGAGGCGACTACGACGCCTTTTTGGCGACCGTAAAAAAACTAGTCGGCGAAGGCAATGCCACCTCGCCCCCCACCGGCTTCACCCCGCGCGTCAAGCGCGTGCTGCAGCAGGCGGAAGCCGAAGGCAGAAAACTCGGCCATCGCTTTGTCGCCGTGGAACATATCCTGCTGGCGCTCTTAAACGAGCAGGACAGCTTTTCCAGCATGATGATGAAAGCCAACCACGTCGACCGCGACGCGGTCAAAGAATATATCCTGAACGGACTCGGAGAACGGAAAGAACAGGGAGAAATGAATCAGCAGGGAGAAAAGAAAGCCTCGGTCATTGAAAAATACAGCCGGGATTTAAATAAAATGGCGGAAGACGGAAAAATCGACCCCGTCATCGGCCGGCAGACAGAAATCGAACGCATCATTCAGGTACTGTCGCGCCGCACCAAAAACAATCCGGTCCTCATCGGCGAACCGGGCGTCGGGAAAACCGCCATTGCGGAAGGCCTCGCCCAGAAAATCGTCGAAGCCGACGTACCGGAAATCATGAAAGACAAACGCATCGTCAGCCTCGACCTGCCCGGCATGCTCGCCGGCACCAAATACCGGGGCGAATTTGAAGAACGCGTCAAACAGGCGATCGAAGAACTCATCAAAGAAACCAATATCGTCCTGTTCATCGACGAAATGCACACTATCGTCGGTGCCGGCGGAGCCGAAGGCGCGCTCGATGCCGCCAATATTCTGAAGCCCGTGCTCGCGCGCGGCGAACTCCAGATCATCGGCGCCACCACCATCGACGAATACAGAAAAAACATCGAAAAAGACGCCGCGCTCGAACGCCGTCTGCAGCCGATCATGGTCGAAGAACCCACCGTGGAAGACTCCATCCGGATTCTGCACGGCATCCGCGACAAATACGAAGCGCACCACAATGTCACCATCACGGACGAAGCCGTGGAAGCCGCCGTCGAACTGTCCGACCGCTATCTGACCGACCGTTTTCTGCCGGACAAAGCGATCGACCTGATCGACGAAGCCGCCTCCATGATCCGCGTCAAAAACTATGTGGCGCCCAACAATCTGAAAGAACTGGAAACGCGCCTCGAAGAACTCGTCGGCCAGAAAGACAAGGCCGTCGCCACCCAGGACTTTGAAAAAGCCGCGCAGTTCCGCGACGAAATCAAAGAACTCAAAAACGAAATCAAAGACAAAGAACAGGAATGGGAACAAAAGCGCACCACCAGCAAAATGGAAGTCGGATTCACGGAAATCGCCAAAATCGTCTCCGACTGGAGCCATGTGCCCGTCACCAAACTCAACGAAGAAGAAAGCCAGCGGTATCTGCATCTCGATGACGAACTCAAAAAATCCGTCATCGGCCAGGACAACGCCGTCGACTCCATCGCCCACGCGATCCGTCGCGCGCGCGTCGGCCTGAAAGACCCGAAAAAACCCGTCGGCAGCTTCATCTTCGTCGGCCCCACCGGCGTCGGCAAAACGTATCTCGCCAAGTCGCTTGCGAAATCCCTCTTCGGCTCCGAAGACAATATGATCCGCATCGACATGTCCGAATACATGGAAAAACACTCCGTATCGCGCCTGGTCGGATCGCCTCCGGGATATGTCGGCTACGATGAAGGCGGCCAGCTCACGGAAGCCGTCCGCAGAAAACCGTACTCCGTCATCCTGTTCGACGAAATCGAAAAAGCGCATCCCGACGTATTCAACATGCTCCTGCAGGTCCTCGACGACGGCCGCCTCACCGACGGCAAAGGAAAAACCGTCAACTTCAAAAACGCCGTCATCATCATGACCTCCAACGTCGGCGCCACCCGCCTGGACAAGAAGAACACCATCGGGTTCTCGCACAACACCGACGAAGAAAAGCAGGAATACGAACGCATGCGAGAAATCATCGAAGAAGAACTCAAACAGACCTTCCGGCCCGAGTTTCTCAACCGCGTTGACGACATCATCGTCTTCGCCGCCCTCGAACCGGAAAACATCAGAAAAATTGTCGACATCATGGTCAAAGACCTCGTCAGCCGCCTCAAAGGCCTCGAAATCGACGTCGAAATCACCGACCGCGCCGCCGACCACATCGGCGAAAAAGGCTTCGACAAAGTCTACGGCGCAAGACCCCTGGAGCGTACCCTCCAGAACATGATCGAAAACGAACTTTCCGAGGAAATCCTCAAAGGCACCATCGAACGAGACGACGCCATCGTCATCGACTACCAAGACGACAAAGTCACCTTCACCAAAAAGTAAACCGTCACCAACGGGCCTCCCCGCGAGGTCCGTTTTTTGTTTGGAGGAGGGGGGAATGCGCGGGTCACAAGATTGTACGTCGTCGATCCCCATCCCGGCGCGTGGCCCATATTGCAATGGGGCCACTACACCCACTCTCCCTCGAGTCTGGTTTCATCCAAAACGGTAAACACCCCCTCGAATTCTGTCTTTCTCTCAAACGAAGCCGCTCTTATTGACAAAAACATAATTTCCTTATTCAATGATTCTAAGTTTTTTGAAATAAGAATTTCCATATCTCAAATAATCTTACAAAATTGGTACTGGATCTGTTTTATGCCTATCCAATGCGCAGCATAGCGAACATCGAAAAAGAGACAGGGCTATCCTACAATACGGTCAGTACCATGATTCGTCAGCTTGAAGATGTTGGTATGCTGGAAGAAGTCACAGGTTCAACGAGAAATAAATTGTATTTGATGAAAGAGTACGTTGCATTGTATTCTGCCAATGAATAATAACCGCAGAATACAAGCTGATCGGTTTGCGCTATAATCAATACAAGAACTTTACACAAAGGAAATCATCCATGGCAAAACCACGTACCACCTACACCTGCAAAGAATGCGGCGCCGCCCACCCGACCTGGGAAGGGCGGTGTTCACGCTGCGGCGCCTGGGATGCGCTCGAAGAAACGGTCGTCCGTCCGGCGTCGGGTACGGCCTCGCGCGCAGCCCGCGGCGCACGGCCCGTACCCGCGGCCTCCGCGCCGCCGAAAAAACTTAAAAACACCTCCGCCGAAGAATCCGAGCGCGTCCATTCCTCCTTCTCCGGCTGGGATACCGTCCTGGGGGACGGGCTCGTAAAAGACTCCGTCACCATCCTCACGGCGCGACCGGGCGCCGGCAAATCCACGCTGCTGCTGCAGCTGGCGCAGGAATATGCCGCACGCGGACTGAAAGTCCTGTACGCTTCCGGCGAAGAAAGCGGCTCACAGATCCGCGCCCGCGCCGACCGGCTGTTTCCCTCCATTCACGACAATATCTGGCTTCTGGCCTCGTCCGACCTGGAAGAGGTCGAAGCCCAGGCCTACGCCACAGACGCCGACGTCCTCGTGATCGACAGCATCCAGACCTTTCGTCTGCCGGAACACCCGCAGCGCGCAGGCACTCCGGTCCAGACAGTCGCCTGCACCGAACGCATCATGGATCTGTGCAAAAACCCACAGAAAAAACGCGCCGCCCTGCTCGTCGGCCACATGACCAAATCCGACGAAATGGCGGGTCTTCGCACCCTGGAACACATGGTCGACACCGTCCTTTTACTCGAAGGCGACCCGTCCGAAGAACTCCGGATGCTCCGAAGCACCAAAAACCGCTTCGGCGCCACCGGAGAAATCGGCCTGTTTGAAATGAAGCAACACGGCCTGATGGAAGTCAAAGACCCGTCGCAGTATTTCACGACCGACCGCACGGAAACAGGCGTCATCGGGTCCGCGAAAACCATCCTGCGGGAAGGCACCCGCATGCTCGTCATAGAAATCGAATCGCTCGTCTCCAAATCCTACACCGCCTACCCGATGCGCATCTCGGAAAACATGCCCAGAGACCGCCTCAACACCCTGCTTTCCGTCCTGGAAGAACGTGCCGGCCTGCCGCTCGGCGACAAAAACGTCATCGTCAAAACAACCGGCAATATCCGGCTGCCGGAACCCGCGGCCGATCTCGCCGTTCTTATGAGTGTCGCGTCTTCTGTCAAAAACAGACCGATCCCGTCCGACACCGCCTTTGTCGCGGAAGTCGGCCTCACGGGCGAGCTCAAACGCGTCTCCCACGCCAAACAGAGGATTCGCGAACTCCGGCGCCTCGGCTACCGCACCGTCATCACCGCGCCCGCCAAAGAAACAGAGCCGGGCACGGTACAGATAAAGACAATAGGGGAGGTCATACAAAAGATTTCCGGATAGCACCCAACCTCTGGACAGATTCTCTTCAGCCTGATCCTGGACGCATATCATATCTACGATCCTGGAAAACTTGCGCAAGGTTTACGGTGCGGAGCGTATTGATCGGCTGACAAAGATCCATCCTACAATGGTTGTTGAAAACCGAGTGATCAATCCGGCATACGACCAGATCGTGCAGGAAGCAAGAACAAAAAAGGACGGGTTGTTTTCCCGTCTGTTTGGCAAGAGGGGGAACCAATGAAGAGACGATGGATATTGCCTGCGGTATGGAGTCTATTTGTGCTTGCCGGATGCAGCGCACAGGAAGAACCTTACGAAAGCCGTCGAGAAAAAACTCCGGATATGCAGGATGCAAAAATACTGGCCTCAAAATCGGAAACGTCATCGGTAGCAGATGATCCGGTTACAGAGCCGGCGGAGACAGAGACCACGGAAGAACCGGATGAGGAACAAACCGAAGAAACTACCGAACCTGTAGCGGAACCAGATGACGAAGACACTGTGGAACTGTTCGGATATCTGAATATGCGCGAAGGGTCGGGTGTGGAGTATGACATTGTGACATTGCTCAAAGAAGGTGATACGTTGACAATCCTCGGAGAGGTAATCAGTCACGACGCGACCTGGTACCGTGTGGAATATGACGATGAATCCGGTTATGTAGAGGAAGAAACGTTGCAGGCCGTCGTACAACCACAGGAATAGTGAGTCCTTTTTCTCCCCGTTTTCTGCGAATCTTTTGAAAAAGGGAGAAAATATAGTAGTTTTGGGGTATAATAGATTAACCCGGTGCATGTGGACAATCTCTACCGTAATTGGAGAGATGCAACGGCGATGAAATGCACATAGCCTCGTTTTAGCAGGGATCAGCCTTGACTTTTGGCTGAAATCCAACTATACTCAGCTTGTGCATTAGTCACTATGGATTGTTGGAAAGTCCAACGATCCGGAACGAAAACGGCGCTAAGCGCTTGCCGTTTTCAAAATACACTCAAGGAGGAGAAGTAAGATATGAAGAAAAGCACGCAAAGAGTTCTCTCTTTGGTACTTGCCCTCGTAATGGTCTTCGGATTCGCATCCCCTGTGCTTGCACAGGATGGCCCCATCGGCGAACTGCCGGGTCCGGATACGACCTATAACTTCAACATTGACGTCACTCTCAATGGCCTTGCTGGCATTGTTGATGGATGGGTTGATTTTTACCTGAGAGGCAAAACCCCGAATGGCGATTGGATGGCATATGAATTCGATGATTTTGCAGTCATCGAAAACGGAGAAGGAGAATTCTCGTTAGACATCCCTGCTGAAATCGAGGATGAAGATAGTGGTACAGTCTATAAGACTGCAGACCTCCAGAATCTCGAAGTATGGGTAGGTATTGGCGAAATCGAAGAACCGATTCACGTAGTATATTTTGACGACTCCGTGGTTCTGAATCCTGCGATCTTAGATGAATATGAAGACGAAATCTATTGGACTCGTTTCCCGGTAGCTGATCTGGATCCGACCGTACCGGTTGACGTAAACTTTGATCTCGTACACGTATATCCGCAAATCAATGATGACGACTTCACGATCCGTGTTGTTGACAGAGAAGGTCGCGGCATCGAAGGCGCAACCGTCAATCTGCATCAGGTTGTTAAAGGCGACGACGTAGAATATGCTTTGGATGAGAACGGTGACTATATCGTTGATGAAGATGCTGAAGTAGACTCCCTTGGCGAAACCGATGCCAGAGGCTACCTCGTATTGTCGAAGGAAGACAAGGATGCTGCAGCAGCGTTCCTTGGAACCACTGACGAAAACATCAATATCGTAGGCGCTCTGCGCGCAGTATACGGAGATCTCGAAACTTCGACGACTTTCGTAAACTTCGCATCGGAAAACAACAAAGCCCTCATTGTAATGGGGCCGAAAGACACTCACTTCAAAGTTACCGTAGTTTCCCGCGACAACGATCGTCCGTTCTACGCTGTTGAAGGCGCACACGTACGCATCGTTGAAAACGTAGGCGAACTGTGGGGCGCACCGGCAATGGGCGAAACCCTGGCAGAAGGCTACACCAATGCAAACGGTGAGTATGTATTCACAAACATTGCTCTGCAAAACCTCGTTTCTTACAACATTCCGAAAGATGTTGAGTTCAATGAACTGATCATCAAAGGTATGCTCAGAAACAACTGGCTGGTTGTTGAAAAAGACGGCTACACCCGTGTTCAGCGCCTCATCGACAATGAAGAAATTGCTGAAGGCGAAGCACGCGTAGTACTTCTTGAAACCGGCGTTGACTACACCAACTTCATCGACCGCATCAAAGGCGCAAATCGCTATGAAACGGCTGTCGAAGTTGCAAAACGCACTTTCGAAGATATCCCGCAGACCTTTATTCTGGCTTCGGGCGAAGACTTTGCCGATGCACTGGTAGCAAACGGCCTCACCAATGTACTGGATGCTCCGATTCTTCTGACTCGCAGAAATGCACTTCCGGAAGAAACCGCAGCATACCTGGCTGCTGCAAAAGCAGAACACGAAACCATCCGTGTTCACATCATCGGTGGAACCAATGCAATCACGGGTGCCGTAGAAGGCGAAATCGAACGCGAATTCAGCGCTGTTACCTCCAGAATGTCCGGAGCAAACCGCTATGAAACCGCTGCTTCGATCGCTCGTTATATGTACACGCAAGGTGTTTACGGCAACAACTGGACAGGTGATGTTCTTGTAGCTAACGGACAGAACTTCCCGGATGCGATCATCGCATCGCTGCCGGCTGCTCAGTACGGCAAACCGATCCTTCTGACCGGTCCGGACGAGCTGCACCCGATCACATTTGAAGCTCTGAACAACCGCCTTGACGGCGCTATGATCTACAACCATGCAACCGTAATCGGTGGCGACGCTGTCATCAGCGACCATGCATACGGACAAATCAACATGGTAGAAAAAGAGCGTCTGTACGGTGCAAACCGTTACCTCACTTCCCTGAACGCACTGCGTCAAATGTACCCGGATGCTACGAAACTGTATGTTGTTTCGGGCGCACAGTACACGGATGCACTGGTAGCTGCGAAACTGGCCGCTGACAACAATGCAGCAATCCTGCTTGTTCACCCGACCGGTCTGACCGCAGAAGCGGAAGCTTACCTGCGATCCAGCGAAATCACCGACATCACCATCATCGGTGGAACGAATGCTCTGTCTGACAACGTAGCCGAGCAACTGGCACGTATCCTGCTGAGCAGATAAGTTCAAAAAATAATAGACTCGGAGCCTGGCTCCGAGTCTATTTTTGTATGTCCGAAAGTAATTTCAGTTCTTCTCTGATCTTGTAAAAACTGCGGTGATTCCCCAGACGGTATCCGGGAGGAGCGATTTGTTCCATATGCTTCATATGCCGGAGAAACTCGGGGAGGCTCAGATCACAAAAGAGTTCCGCCGCATACGCTTCGGCGATGATGCCCTTACCCCGGTTCAGCCGCTGATAGATATCAAAATCCATGGTCTGCAGCTGTGAGGGGAAGTGATCATACAGCCGTGCTTTCTTAAGATACGTCTCTTCATCCAGCGGTTCAAATGCATTGATCCATGCATACGGCATCAGATTGCTGCCTTCGTAAAAGGTGATGCGAACACCTTCCGGGAGCGCATCACGAATTGTTTGCAGCATCTGTGTCGTTTTTCTGTGCAGCGGGTGATTGTCATACGGCGACACGGTGAATATCCGTTCCGGGTTCACTCTTCGGATTTGTTCCGCGAGCCGGTGAGCTCCGGCTGCCCAGGTTTCGTCGGTCGCGTCCTCCCGGATCTCAAGAAAGTGTACTTCACGCACCTGGAGGGTTTCAGCCAGGTGTTCTGCCTCCTGCTTTCGGATTTCAGATGTGTTCCTGTAGCTGGTGCCGGACCTGCTCCCCCCGCTGTCGGTACTGTAGCACAGCGTGGCCTGCCGCCCATGCTTCAGGAGCCAGCCGCCGAGTCCGATCACCTCGTCGTCCACATGCGGGATGAGCACGAGGTTTGTGTCACAGGCAGGCAGTCGGGTTGCGGGAATCTCTTTGTTGTAGATGGATCGAATCAGTCGTTCATTATAGATGCGGATCGGCCCGCGGAGGGCTTTACCCAGCAGTTCTTTCATGGCTTTCCTTTCTGAAGGTTCTGACTTTCCGGTGGAAATGTCTGTATATGCTATAATACTTTTGGAAAGGGAGCGTATGGATACTCGGATTATACACGATGACAGTGAACTGGAACAACTGAAAGAAGCCTGGCAGCATCTGGAGATGTCAGATCCGGATGCGCATGTGTACAACTCGTTTGTATATACACAGGCCTGGCTGAAGAGCCGCCGCGGGGACAAAAGCGTGCGCCCCTTTGTTGTCCTTGCCCTGCAGGATGAGCGGATTCTCGGGATTGCGCCTCTTTTTTTGAAAATGAGAAGCAGGTCTTTTTTGCAGTGGAATGAACTCCAGTTTCTGAATCAGGGAGATTATCACAATCTGCTGATCGACCGCACATCATCTACGCGGCCGGACACCATTATCAAGGCGCTGATGCAGCGGGTGGAGGCGGAGAACGAAGCATGGGATCGCCTGCTATTTAATTATCTCGTACCGTCGTCCGAATTCGGAAGCTGGCTGTTTCGTTCGGACGATTACAATCCGCATTTTCACCCGCTGGTCGAGATCCCGCTCCTTACTTTTCAGCTGTTTACAGATGAGAAGGAAATGGAACGGCAGTTTCCTTCCAAGGTCAGAAAGCACGCTGCCAGACTGCAAAAAGATGTCGGGTATACGTTTCGTATTGTTTCAGACATCGATGAAGCGCTGTATGAACGGATCGCGTCCATCCACAAAACAGAGCAGCAGTACCTGCGGGAACATGCCGACCGCAGTGAACGTTACAGTCTGTTTGAAGACGACCGTCGTGATACGTATCTGAAAGAACTGCTGGCATCCGACGAGACGCAAACGGTTCTGTATCTGATCGAAACCGGCGCGGGTGAGATCATCTGCTATCGCTTTGCATTTAGGTACCGCAATCGCATTTACTCCTGGAATTCTGCCTACAATATCAAATACAGAGACTACCGCAGCTCTGCCGTTTTGTACTATGAGATGTTTCGGTATCTGTATGAAAACAGAAACGACTTCGTTTTTGATTTCGGTGCCGGAAGATACCCCTGGAAATTCGGCTGGGCCAACGGATTCGAATCCGCCTATCAGCTGGATGTCTGGAAACCGCGGGGCAGGCAGCAGCGCCTGGTGGAGCGGCTGATGTGCCTTCGATAACTGTACTATCTTTTTCTTCGGAAGCTGCGATGCCTTCCGATCATCTGAAAGCCGAGTCGCCGCAGCATGTTTCTGGAAGGCATATTGTAGTCGGCAACATGCGCAATGACTTTGGTATAGCCTTCGTCCCTGCACGCTGCAAGGATTAACCCGTAGGCAGCGCTCATCACGCCCTGTCTTCTGTACTTTTCGAAGACATACGCGTCGACACTGTAAATTTCATCTTCTTTTATCTTCATTTCCAGATCAGCAACATGACCGATACGGCTTCTTTTGCTGATCCAGAGATGGCCAGCGATTTCACCGGAAGGATGCAGCACTGCGTATCCTTCCGTTTCGCTGAGATCCAGCCATTTCGTAAAGATATCAACTTTTCTTTCGGTAAATTCCTCAGGCCAGGTTTGCCGGATTTCCCGTATGACATTCGCATCGATCCTTCGGATGCGGTAGTCTTTCGGATCTGCTCTTTGCAGCAGTTCTTCGATCTCCGCACGCATTACGAGTCGTGTTACATACAGACGATTCTTGCTTCGGCGGTAAAACCCCATGAGGCCCTCGCGGGCGATCGTTTCCGCAATCTTTTTCATTTGATATCCTCCTGTTGCCGTGCAACAAAAAGGAGGGCTGCGCAGCCCTCCTGTGATGCCCTTTTAGCGCATGCCGTACCAGTCGGCCAGTGTTTTGGCTTCGGCTGCGGCGAGCTCTTTCAGAAAATCAAAGTCCATCAGTTTGCTGACATCGGAATGGCTTGTGTGGAACCCGTGCTCGATCAGAAACGCGTGTTTGGCGCGTGAGTCACGCAGGATTCCGTACCAGTCGGTTCCGTTGTTGTTGTAGCGGTATTTCACGCCGCGGTTGCCGTGGTTGAAGGTGCGTACCACCGTGCGCAGCAGTTCTTCCGCAAGTCCCTTGTTCGGATTGCTGACCGAGTCATACAGTTCCGATGCGGCGATATCAAACGGCGCATTGGAGTGCAGTGACAGCAAAAGGTCGTAGCCTGCGGCGGAACGTCCGCGTGCGGGCAGGGAGAAGATCTGATTGTTGATCGAATTGTAGCGGTTTCTTGCCGCATAGTCTTTCTCCGCAAGGAGCGCTTCATAGGGGCTTGCGTACGCGCCGTCGGGCATGCGGGTAATGTCTACTTCGAATCCGTATTTTTCAAGTTCCAGGCGCAGATAATGCGAAAAATACATCATCTGATTGCCTTCATAGTAGTTTTTGTTGACACCCTGATTGTAGTTCCAGCCGTGGCCCGGGTCGAGCATGATGCGGACGTTGCCGTTCGGGGTGGTGGGGCGCTGCGACGCAGGGGGCGGGGCCGTCGGCGCGGGTGTTGCCGTCCAGACGGTGAGTTCATCCAGCACGCGGTCACTGACCGCACTGGAGCCGCCGAGCAGATAGGACACATAGATATCCTTGCTCTGGTAATATTTGATCACAGAGGCCGGCAGCTGCTGTCCGTCGGACAACAGGATCGGGGCATATTTGGTGCCGCCCAGGAACGAGCCTGTCAGCGCATCGACCATATTGCGGTCGCGTCCGCTGGCGACAATGGCGCGGTCGCTGTCGGGGAAGTGTTTCTTTGCAAATTCCACGGCGGTTTCATAGCGGTTCGCACCGGAGGCGCGTTCAACCTGCAGACCCGCCTGCATAACCTGCTGCTGTACCGAAGAGGATACGGCTGCGGTGCCGCCGACAATAATGACGCGTTTATAGTTTTTGAGACTCTTCAGTGTGTCTGCGCTGATGGAATTCTGATACGAGTAAAAGATCGGGGCGGTGTTTCTGGATGCGTATGCGCCGGCAATGAGTCCGTCCTGCGGTGCGCGGACGCTGGCCAACAGTGCGGTGTCGCCCTGCGCCTGCGTTCGTGCCACATTGGCAACCTCTCTCGCCGTGTCGATGGCCGTAGCCCCCCACAGGCGACGGATCCCGAACAGCGGCTGAAGCTGACGTTCGACCTTGGTCGAAATGACTTCGTTTCCGCCGATCAGAAAGACATTCTGTACGCCGAGCCGGTTCAGTTCATTCAGTGTGACATCGGGCAGACTGTCCTTGTTTACATAAAGAATCGGGGCGTTGAATGCGCGCGACAGTGAAGATGACGCCAGCGCATCGGGGAATGCACGGGCATTTACGAGGATTGCGTTGCGTGTCGACGAACAGGCGGTTGCGCTGATGGCGGTTGCCGTTTCAAACATGGTCTTCCCGCCGAGTCGTGCCACTACCGATTCGGAAGGTGCGGCCGGTTTGGCGGCGCTCACCGCTTTGGCAAACAGCTGCTGCGGTTCGATCCCAAGAAGGGTGACCGGTGATGTGTCTCTTTGTGCTGTTTCCGGATTGGAAACAAGCTGAATTTCATACACTTTTGTTTCGGCGCCTTCGGCTTCCAGTGTAATCTGTACCGTACCGGAATCGGAGACTTCGATCGGTTCGGTGGATGTACGTTCCTGTCCGTCATTGTAGAATTCAAAACTCTGTTCGATCGCACCCGTGACGGTAATCTGCAGCGGGATGGGATCGCCTTCGGTGTTCACGGCGGTGAGTTTTGCCATGGCCGCGCGGTATTCGTTTGCGCTGAGCATGGACACTTCTTCGAGTTCGTTTGCCACGATCTGCGGGCCCGGTGCGTCAAACGCTTCGTCTACCGTGTCGTACACCTCAATCGCGGTATCTTCCACTTCCTGCACGACCGCCTGGCCGTCTTCCACAATGCGGAGCTCTTCGACCGTCCAGGTACCGGATTTGTCGGTATTTGTTTCAAACACAAAATACCCGGCGTTGTCGTCGAGTTCGGCTTCTACTTCTTTTTCGTTTCCGTCCGGATCTTTCATCAGGAGGGTCAGATCCTCCCAGTTTTCCTCCTCCGGAACGGCAATATATCCTTTGGATTCCGCGCCCTGTACTGCGGTTTCCGCGGGTCCCACAATAATTTCTTCCGTTTCCACGGTCGGAGCCTGTACTGCTGTATTTGCACCTAAGATGATCGCGCCCGCCAGCAGTACACTAACAGGACGCCACCAACGCTTCTTTGTGACCAAATCCATTATTTCTCCTCCTATACCACGTATTATACAGGAAAGAGATAAGATAATCAGCCTTTTTGTAAACTTTTTGTAACTATTTTACAAAAAACCACGATGCGCACATCGTGGTTACATTCTTTTCATTGTCTTGTACAGCTGCAGTGTCTCTCCGATGATTCTTTCTTCGGAAAATACATCCGCCGCCCGGCGTGCAATGGCCGGCCGGTCATAATCCGTTGTGAGGAGGTTGCGCAGTCCCCGCGTAAGGGCTTCGAGATTCTTCGGAGGAACGAGCACTCCGTTTTCTGGTGTCACAAAAGCGTCCGGCCCGCCGCAGCGGGTGACGAGTGCGGGGAGTCCCGCAGCCCAGGCTTCAATATAGGCAAGCCCGAATGTTTCGTGATGCGACGCCAGGGCAAACCACCGGGCTTTCCGATAGCTTTTGGCCATGACTTCTCTGGGAACGGCACCGCGAAAAAGGATCCGTTCGGATACACCGGCTTCCTTTGCTTTTTCTTCAAGCGGTGCGCGCTGATCACCTTCTCCGAACAGCTCCAGCCGAAGCTGCGGAAATTCGTCTTTCAGTAAGAGAAACGCATCGACCAGCTCGGGCATGCCTTTTTCTTTTGTAATCCTTCCCGCGGTAACCAGGAGATCCTCTTTTTCGTTGTCTTCATATCGAAACAAAGACAAATCCGGCAGATTGGGAATCACAACCGAATCCGCACCGAAGACGTCCCGCAGACGCTTCTGCATGGAAACGCTGACAGTCTGGATCACGTCCGCCTTTTCGTAGGCAAAGGCGGCGGCTTCCTTTAAGGCGGGATCGATCGGATCGACATGAATCCGGCTGAAGTTCTCACACAGATACAGCGGAATGCCGGTGCGTTCTTTCATCATGGCGCCGAGGACACCATAGTCGGTAAACAGGGTGTGGATGAGTTCGGGGGTGCCTTCTTCCCGTTCCATTTTTCGCCAGGCGCGCTTCAGGGCCTGAAATGCCAGCCGGTAAAACAGCTTTTTCGGCACGGCACCTATGGGCCAGTCAATATGGTACACGGTGATGCCGGAGGTTTTTTCCACCCGCAGGCCCCACGGTCGTTTTCTTCGAAACGAACGCATATCGACCGCGAGGAAAGAAACCTGCACGCCCGCGCGTGCGAGCGCGTGCGCCGTGTCCGCTTCAAAATTCCCCATCGTGGGGTATTCTTTCGAGGGATACCCCCTTGAGATCATGGCAATATGCATCAGACGTCCCTCCCGTGACCGGCGGCCTGCCGGTACTGGGTCAACAGCGTCAGTGCGATATTTTCCCAGTAGAATTCCTGCACTCCGCGGATCGCACGTGCGGAGAACGCGGGATAGTCCTCCAGAATCTTGAGGACATTCGCGGCGATCCGGTCGGGGCGGTCATGCCGCACGGCAAAGCCGACTTCTCCGTCCGCAAAGTGTCCGTCAAAGCCCTGACCGGCCGAATAGATGATCGGCAGCCCCTGCGACATCGCCTCCACATAGGAAATGCCGAAGGTTTCTGTTTTGGAAGGCATTACGTAGATATCATGCGAGCGATAGGAACTCCGTAAATCCTCTTTGCTGTCGGTGAAGGGCAGCACGGAAATATAGTCTTTTTTCTTTAGTTCCGTTACGATCTTCTGATCGATCACTTCCCCGATGACGGTATATTGCACGTCGATCCCCTGCCTGTGCAGAAGCTCGCACGCTTTCACGGTGGTTAGCACATTTTTGTTGCGGTTGATATTTCCGACAAACAGGAGCCGAACCGGATCGTGCACTTCTTTTCGCGGGGTGGCCATATGTTCTCGCCAGTAGGTGTTCACGCCGTTCGGTATGACCATGGATTTTTCAAGAAAACGAGAGGCTTCTTCGGGACTTACGTATTTTTGCAGCAGCTGATCCCTGTGCGGGGCCGATACAAAAACCAGGCGGCTGGCTTCTTCCAAGATTTCTTTTCCGGTGGAATGCAGGTGCAGTGCGTAGCGGAAGAAGGTGTTGATATCGGAGCTTCGCACCGTGACGATATAAGGGAGGCCGTATTCTTTTTTCAGGCGCATGGCAATATAGCCGTTTGAAAACAGCGAATGGGCATGCGACACTTCATATTCGTGCAGCGGCAGTTCCCGGGTGATGTCACGGTACACTTTCCCGTGTTTTACGGGAAACACAAAACGGTCCAGATAGACATACGGCGTCTGCAGGAGGACATTGTCGGCGAATGTCTGCCGAAGTTCGTTGCCGCGGTGGGTGAACACGTAAATATCTTCGCGCACCCCGAGCCGCTCCAGCTCCTGATACAGATCCGCATAGAATGTGCTGCCGGCAAAATATGAATTGATTTGTAACACTCTCATAGCCCTTCCTCCGAAAACACGTCTTTCCTGATCCGCTTAGTGCAGGTGGCGCACTCTTTCTTCCGCCGCGAGCGCCATCAGGAGAATCAGCACGCTCCATACGAACTTATCGTTCAGATAGCCGAACTTAGAACTGATAAAGATATTGCCCAGAGCAAAAAACGCAAGCAGCAGAAAGTACACAAGTTCCGCCGGCCGTTTCTTCGTAATCATGAGAAGAGACAGCAGCGTCCCCAAAAGACTCAGCAGCATCAGCGCCGTTTTCACAATCCCGCCCGAGAGCAGATCCACCAGCACGAAATTGTGCGGGTTCATATAGTGATCGGGCAGATCGCGCCAGTACATGCGTTCAATAACCGGCTTGTTCTCCGGCGTGTCATAGATATCCGCATGATACGAAGCGCCGCCGCCAAAGAGTTTTCCCGTCAGGGGCAGATCCAGATAGCCGTCGATCGCAATGCTCCAGATCGTTTCTCTTTTGCTGAACGCATGGGTATCGGTCAGGATCTCCTCCACCGTACGCGCGCCGACGACCTGGAGTATATCCTGATTGTCTTCGACCATTTCATTGTATTGTTTGGTGGTGCCCGTGGTGTAGAGCTGATTCAGTCCGAGCGTGATTACGGCGGCAAGCCCCAGCGTGACAAGATAGCGGAGGATTACACGCCGAGGTTCTTTTTTTGCAAGCATCAATATGAATTCCAGCGCAAAAGCCACGGCCAGACACGCAAGCATCAGATAAAATGTGCGCCTGGATCCGGAGAGCCAGACCGAACTCACACAAAGCACGGTGGAACCCAAGAGAAGAAGCAGCCGGTGCAGGTCTTTTTTCTCTGTGCGATGCAGATACAAAAGCATCGCAAGATAGGAAAACAGGGGAACGGCGCTGAACTGATTATAGTCTTCGATCATGGAAAACCGGCGGGTGTAATAGGTCATGCCGCCGTTGAACAGCAGATACACCAGGGTGTACAGCGCGGTGGCGATCCCGGTCATTCCGATTGTAAACAGCAGCCGCTGCATCTTGGTCCGTTTCGGCAGCTCGGGATAGATGCGCTGCATATAGTACGCCGTCGCCACAAGGATCGCCAGCATACTGATGATCGTTACGTATTTTGACAGGGCAAAGCGGATGTCACCCGTCCAAAGGAAACTGATCAGATCGAACACGAGATACAGGCCCACGGGGAGCATCGCCCACCGGACGGGAACCAGCGAGACCTTCAGGCTGTGCAGAAAATCTCTGACAAAAGGCATTCCCTGCAAAAACACACGCAGAAGGATCAAAAGACCCAAAAGCGCCAGAAATATTTTATACGGGGTCAGGAAACTGACCATCGGCATGTGCAGGGCGATTTCCAGCAGACTAAAAAACCAGGACAGCAGCAGTAATCTTTCGTAGATAGCGTCAAAGCGTGTAGACATCTTTCCTCCAGTTACACCGGCAGTGCGGGCGCGTTTTCCGGTGTGCGCGGTTCGGGTACAATATTGAACTGTTCAAACACGGAATTGATCACGATCGCATGCACCAGGCCGTCGATCTTCTTTCGAAATCGAATCTGCAGATTCTGCAGATTCATGTCCCGATAGTTCACCACAAAGCGAAGACTCAGCTCTTCTTCCGAAGCGGCGGCAGAAAGCAGTTCCTCCGCCTGCGGCCATTCGCGCAGCACAAGTTCCCGCACATGCGCAAACTCCGCACGATCCAGCACATTGGCATCTTCCGATTTGTAGGTCAACAGATAGTTTTCTTCCGTCATTTCGCTCTCCAGTATCGGCTGCATTTCCGCCAGCAACTGTAGAGACTCCGAATAATCGAACAGCGGCACGGGCGGCTCCTGTTTTTCCCAGGGGCCGTACTGCAGCTGTTCCGCTTCGGTTTCCGGTTCCGGATTCTCAGGATCCTCCCCGGGGTCTACCGGATACACGGTCGTAGGCTGGCGGGTATACCAGCCGTCGGGCGCGATATAGCGGTACACGAATGCGTGTGACGTATGGTTTTCTTCGTCGGAAATCTGCTTTCTGCCCGAGAGGATATAATCCGCGGAAGGCGTGTGGATGTCGTCATAGAAGGCTTCCAGCCGCAGATTTCTCTGTTCGGAAGCGACGGTTCTTCGGTAGCGGATGTCGGAAAGGCTGGAGTTTGTGATCTGGATGAGGTTTTCGATCCGCTCCGCCGTTTCCTGTGTCATCTCGGTAATTTCTTCCGTGGAAAGATTCAGATTCGGTTTATTGGGTCGTACAAAGAAAGCAAGCACCAGAACAACCAGTGCAATCGTAAACTTATAGGATTTCATTTGCGTCTCCTTTTCAGGGATTCTACCCTTTATTATAACGTAAGCGGGCGGACCCTGGGTAGTGGGAGCCCTGTAACGCGTCCGGTGTCTGGTGTATAATACAGACAGTATAAGGAAAAGGAGAAAGTTCGTGAGAAAAATTCAGTTTTCACCCCCTGACATTACAGAAGAGGAAATTTCGGCCGTTACCGACGCCCTGCGTTCGGGCTGGATTACGACGGGACCACGAACAAAAGAATTTGAAACAAAAATCGCCGCATTTTGCGAGACATCGCGCTGTGCCTGCTTAAATTCCGCCACGGCGGCACTGGAAATGACGCTTCGGCTGCTTCAGATCGGGCCGGGAGATGAAGTCATCACCACCGCGTACACGTATTCCGCGTCCGCTGCCGTAATTCATCATGTCGGCGCAACTATCGTTCTTGCAGATACGGAATCCGACAGTTTTCACCTGAGTCTGGAAGATGTCGCAAAAAAAATTACGGAAAAGACCAAGGCGATCATTCCGGTCGATGTGGGCGGTGTGCTCTTCGATTACGATGGATTGAAAAATATACTGGAAGAAAAAAAAGAACTCTTTGCGCCGGCAAATGAACTGCAGGAAACCATCGGACGCGTTGCGATCGTGGCCGACGCGGCCCATGCCTTCGGCGCGACCAGAAACGGGCGCCCGACAGGTGTCCATGCGGATTTTACCTGCTTTTCTTTTCATGCCGTAAAAAACCTTACGACCGCGGAAGGCGGAGCGGCGGTGTGGCACTTCCCCGGCGCGGACGACGACGCCATTTACAAACAGTATATGCTTCTTTCTCTGCACGGACAGAACAAAGATGCCCTGGCGAAAACCCGTGCGGGCTCCTGGGAGTACGATATCGTGGCGCCTTATTTCAAATGCAATATGACGGATATCACCGCATCGATTGGCCTGGTGCAGCTGGACCGCTATCCCGATCTGCTGGAAAAACGCCGCAAACTGATCAAAAGATATGAAGAAGCGCTCGCGGAACTTCCGGTCACATGGCTTCGGCACAGCGGGGAACACTTTCAGTCTTCGGGGCATCTGTTTTTGCTGCGCCTGACGGGCTTTTCCGTGGAGGAAAGAAACCGCACCCTGCTGGAGATCGAAGAACGCGGGATTTCGTGCAATGTGCACTACAAACCGCTTCCGATGCTCACGGCATACAAGAACTTAGGACTGCAGCTGAACGACTGTCCGAACGCATACGCCATGTACGAAAATGAACTGACCCTTCCTCTGCACACCGGACTTACGGAAGACGATATCGACTACATCGTGCAGAATCTGCGCGAAGTGCTGCGTGGTATCCATGCCTGATCCGACGCTCGACGGCCGCCCGATTCGGGAAGTGCTGGAAGAAAAGAGGGGGCAGCTGATCATCAAACGTCTGTTTGATGTGCTTGCCAGCGGCGCGGGGCTTCTGCTTCTTTCGCCGCTGTTTCTTGTGGTCGCAATCCGGATCAAAACCGACTCCGAGGGCCCGGTCTTTTTTCGCCAGACACGCATGGGTCTGCATGCCGAACCCTTCCGTATCTACAAATTCCGCACCATGGTTACCGATGCCGAGCAAAAGGGCCGCCAGATTACCGTCGGTGCCGATGCGCGCATTACAAAAGCGGGCCGGTTTTTGCGAAAGAGTAAGATCGACGAGCTGCCGCAGCTGATCAATGTGTTTCTCGGCGACATGAGTCTGGTGGGACCGCGGCCCGAAGTGCCGAAATACCTGCCGCATTACCGGCCGGAAGATCTGTCGACACTGTGGATCCGACCGGGGATCACGGCACCGTCATCCGTGCATTTTCGGGATGAAAGCGAACTGCTGGCGGAATCGGACGACCCCGAAACTACCTATATTCAGAAAATTCTGCCGTACAAGAACGATCTCAACAAACAATATGTCCGCGACCTGTCGTTCGGAACGGATCTCAGGACTATCTTTCAAACGCTGGGCATTTTATAGGCGTCTGTGTGGTATAATTAGGTATCTTAGCCGGAAGGGCAGAATTGATGCGAAAAGTTGGAATCATCACCTTTTTAGTTTCGCTCCTGGTTTTTTCGGGCGTCTTTGCAGCGTCAAACATGCTGCTGCCGAAAGCCGTGCCGAAAGTACAGGAGGAAGTCATCACCGATGAAGATTTAGGCGAGGGGAACGTCATCGAACAGATTGTCGACGACGAGCTCCTGTTTTTGGTGGTCGGACTCGACGAAGTCACGCAGCAGCGCTGGTCGCGCACCGACACGCTGATCCTGGTGCACGCGGATTTGGCGACGGGTGAAATCCATCTGATCTCCATTCCGAGAGACACGCGGGTGTTTATCGACGATGAACACGGAAATGACAAGATCAACCACGCCAATGCCTACGGCGGGATTTTGAAAACCATGCGGACCGTGCGCAATTTCCTGGGGATCGACCTCGACTACTATGTGGAGTTTGATTTTGAAGCGGTGAAGCACGTCGTCGATGCCGTGGGCGGTGTCGATGTAAATGTAACGGTGCCGATCCGCACCTGGCCGCCCAACAATCCCGATGTAGATCTGCGTCCTGGCTGGCAGCGCGTAAACGGGGAAGAAGCCCTGATGTTTGCCCGTTTCCGAAAGGGATATGAAGACGGGGATATCGGCCGCCTCAACGCGCAGCAGCATCTGATCGTACAAATGGTGAAGGAAATGCTGAAGGCGAGAAATATCGTCCGTCTGCCGCAGCTGCTGGATATCTACTTTGAAGAAATCGGAACGAATCTGGATCTCGGCAAGGTGCGCGAACTCATTCCGCTCGCCGGTCGTTTTTCCGGCGACAATATCAAACGTACGTATATCCCGGGAACATCCACCGAAATTGACGACGTTTATTTTTACGAATACGACCGCGACGCCACGCAAAAGATCGTTGACGAGTATCTTTCGGACTACAAGATCGAGCCGGTGGCGGAGATCAGAGAATACGAAGAAACGGAACCCTATACCGAATATACCGAGGATGTCTGGGAAGAGCCGTACGAAGAATATACCGAAGCGTATTATGAAGAGGAGTATGCGGAAAGCTACGAAGAACCCTACGAGGAAGAATATTACGAAGAAGAGTATTACGAAGAAGAGGATACGTATGAAGACTCGTATGACGATTCCGGCGAATGGGATGAGGAAACATCTGACGAATGGGACGAGTAAAAGCAGTCCGGGGCGGTTTTGCCCCGGACTTTTCTTATGGTATTTCTTCTTCAAAAAAGCGGATATCCAGCGTATGTTCGTTGAAATAAGTGAACCCCATCTTGCTCGGGTCGTGCCCGTGGACGTGGTCGGGGTGCGGGAACGGCGGCATGGCAACGGCGGTTTCTCCGGTGCGGACCGCCTGTTCGGCAAGTTCCACACGCATTCGATGGACCCGAAAGTTGTCCGCATACACGGGATACAGTACGCTCCAGCGTGCGATAAAAATCAGAAGCAATCCGACGGGGACGATCAGGCTTCTTCGTTTGGAAAGTGGAGGAAGTCCGCGAAGCAGCAGGGTCGCAGCCAGCGTAAGAAATGTCGTCGGCGCGAAGAAGTTTCTTGCACCTACAGGCTGCACTGCCAAAAGAGGCGCCAGCAGAACCGGGACGGTCAAAAGAAGGAAGCTGTACAGACCGAGGCTGCTTCCGGACAGCATACGGCGTCCCAAAAGCCACAGCGCAGCATAAAAACAGAGATGTATGGAAACAGTAACCACGGGAGGTGGCGGCAGCTCCATGGTACCAAATACAGAGATGGCAATTCCCGTGATCCACAGCACGGCACACGGGATCCGCACTTTTTTGTTTTTGCCGGTGAGGACGGCTGTGGTTGCGATGACCAGAAACAGGCCGACAAGAAAATGATTTTTTCCCAGCAGATACGGAACGAAACTCTCCGTCCAGTTTTCTGCCGCCGTCGCAAGAATCCCCGTGAGTCCGACACCGGCGGTGCGATACGGATCCGATGCATCGGCCACACGCAGGTAGGAAGGCGATGAAAACATCAGGGCCGCACCCGCGATACTTCCAAAGCACACGGCCAGCGCGGATTTGATCCGCCGCCGGTGTTTTCTTGCAATATACACCGGGAGCACAAGGCCCACAGCCAGCAGATACAGCGTGATGTTTTCAAGAAAAAGACACGAGGCGAGCGTGCCGAAAAAAAGAAGCACACGGGTGCAGACGGTCGGCTGTTCTTTTTTCCAAACGACCAGCAGCAGAGACAGAATGACAACCGGCGGCACATAGTTGAAAAAACCCGCGTTCCAAACCCACACTTCACGAAGCATTTCAATCGGAAGAAACAGCAGGACACTGAGAAGAAGCATCGCGGATTCCGGCCGGTATTTCGGATGCAGCCGATAGGCAGCAAAAAGAAAGCCCGCCAGCGCCAGCATCTTGGAGATCAGGCGCGGCACGGGATGCACCAGTACGGTGAAAAAAAGATTGCCCAGGATGCGTCCGTTCTGACTTTGCCAGTTCTGCAGCTGACGACCCACGTGATCGGAAACATCGTATTCTTTCCCGATCAGAATCCAGTCATCGCCCGTGGGCGGAAAATGAAACAGCAGAATCGTGAAAAGAAGCAGCAAAACGAGCGGAAACAGCAGACGCCATTGCTTTTTATGTATGGATTTCATAGCTGTATTTTACCACAGAAAAGCAAACTTACTGAAAAAATCGGATATCCAGCCGTTTTTTATGATAAAAGAGATAGCCCATTTTGTAGGGATCGGTGGCGTGATGGATATATTCCGGATGTGGATATGCGGGCATCTTGGCTTCAGCGGCGCCTCGGTCGACGGCCTGTTCCGCAAGATGAATGCGCTCTTTTGTCACCTGCAGATTTGCATGGTGAATCGGAATCAGTTTGATGCATTGTATGCTGCACAGCGCGACAAGAACCGCGCACAGTATGATGCGGGCGTAAGGATGCGCTGTCTGCAGCAGCTGCCGCAGCCAGAGCGCAACAAGCAGCAGCCCGATCATTGTCGGGAAAAAGAAATTGCGCGCGCCGACGGGAGACACCGGCAGGAGCGAACCCATTACCAGCGGCAGAGCCAGCCAGAAAAACAGAAAATGCCGGCGCAGATTCCCCCGAAGAAGGATCGCTCCAATCCAGAGGATGGTCAGAAAGAACAGGAGATGCAGCAGCAGATTGGGCACAAACAGTGCGGTTCCCGGCGGTTCGGCCGTGGTATACAGGACGATGCCCGAAAGCCAGAGCAGTGCCAGGGCCACCCGCGCCTGCACGAGTGCCTTTGTGCGCAGCACCAGCCAGCTTGCAGTCACTGTGATCGTACAAAGCAGAAACGTATTCTCCGCGATCAGAAAACGGGAGAACATGGTATTCCAGTTCGCTTCAATTTGTGCAAACAAACCCGTAACCGAAGGTTCCAGCCGGCGGTACGAATCCGCATCGGATGCAATCCCGGCATAGCCCGGGGAAGTGAACATGACAAGAGCGCCCAGCCAGCTGCCCGCGAGGAACAGCAGCGAGCGAGTGCGGAGTTCGGGGTCATTTCTGTGCCAAAAAAGTACAAACGGGGAAATGACGGCAAGATAGACGGTGATATTTTCCATAAAAAGGGAAGCCGACAAAGAAATAAAGAAAAGGAGCACATGCAGCCTGCGGTTATTCTCCGTTTTCTTTTGAAACAGAAGAAAGAGCAGGAGCAGAAGTACGGTCGGAGGCACATAGTTAAAAAACCCCGCGCTCCAGACCCAGGTTTCCCGGAAAATCGGCGGCGGCAAAAACAGGATTGCGGCGGCCAAAAGTAGATACGCGACCGCCCGGTCTCGCAACAGGCGGGCCAGCGCTTCGCCAATCCCCGCAAACGCCAGCAGCCGCAGCAGAATCCCCGGAATGCGATACACCCACGCGGCATGCATGAAATTGCCGAGCACGCGCCCGTTCAGCCAGCGGCGCGCCTTCACCGCGCGACGAAACGCCTGCAGCAACCCGTTTTCTTCCGCAAGCAGCATCCAGTCATCGCCGCTGGGTGAAAATTGGACAAACAAAACAAACATGGCGGCAAGCACCATGACCGGCAGAGCCTTTTTTATGTATGATCTTTTGATTTCCATCCCGAGGTCCTGCCTTTTTCGTACGGATGCCGAATCTGCGCGCGTTTCAAGTTCATCCTTTATAAGGTATAATAGCATAATGAACACCCGGATACACCGGTTTTCCGGGGAAAGAATACAGCGCCGGGCTTTACAGGGAGCGTGAAGAATTATATGACCAAAACCGTATCCGTTGTGATTCCGGTTCGAAATGAAAATAAATATCTGGAAGGCTTTTTGCAGTCGCTTCTGCAGCAAAGCTATCCGAAACAACAGATGGAATGGCTGTTTGTGGACGGCATGTCTACAGACGACACCCGGGCGATCCTGCAGGCACACGCAGAAGACCGGCCGGACCTGATCCGCATCATCGAAAATCCCGAGCAGACCGTACCCTATGCGATGAACCGGGGGATTCGCGCCGCTGCGGGAAAATATATCGTTCGTCTGGACGCGCACAGCGAATACGCGCCGGATTATATCGAACGCTGCGTCTGGCATCTGGAACATTCCGATGCCGACAATGTCGGTGGTGTGGCGGAGGCAGCCGGGCGCAATCCCATGGGAAAAACGATCGCCAAAGTTCTGGGTTCCCGTTTTGGTGTCGGAAACTCGCAGTTTCGCACCGGCGGACAGGGATATGTGGACACGGTGCCTTTCGGAGCGTACCGAAGAGAGATTTTTGACCGCATCGGGTATTACGACGAGCGGCTGACCCGCAATCAGGACAACGAGCTGAACTTTCGCGTCCGAAAACACGGCGGGAAAATCCTGCTCGCCCCGGACATCCGGTTCACGTATTATGGAAGAGACACCGTCGCGGGCCTTGCAAAAATGGCGTGGCAAAACGGCTACTGGAATGTGGTCACCATGCATCTGATGCCCGGTTCCATGGGCGTCCGTCATTTTATTCCGCTGGTTTTTGTGGTCTCGCTGACTCTGCTGCCGCTTTTGGGATTCCTGCACCCGCTGTTTCACCGGCTGCTGCTCGCGGAACTCGTTTTATACTTTGCACTGGCCTTTGCATTTGCCTGGCGGCTGAAAGACAATATGCGAGAATTTGCGCTCCTGGTGTTTTTGTTCCCGCTGTTTCATATCAGTTACGGGCTGGGTTCCCTGCACGGGATTCTGGATACCTTTATCACGAAAAAAGCACTGCGCACCTGCGGAAAGGAGAACGCATGAAACCGACACTGCTGCAAATCTGCTCGTACTATATCGGGTCGAAACTGTACAGTGAACTGTTTTCCGTGCTGGACGAGAGAGGCTATGCCCAGCAGGTTTTCGTCCCCGTGCATACGCAAGCCCTGATCGGCGCGAATCAAATTCCCGACACCGAACAGCTTCGGCTCAATTATTCCCTGAACTTCAGTTCGCTGGACCGCTTCATCTACTGGCGCAAGGTCGGAAAGATCTACAAAGACCTGCTGTCACAGTATCCTGAACTGCCGAAACTGTCACATGCGCATTCCCTGTTTATCAATGGCGGCGTGGCAAGAAAACTGAAGACGGAAAAAGGCGTGCCTTATATCGTTGAAGTGCAGAATACGGACATCAATGTTTTTTTTAAATATTTCTTTTATCTGCGTCGGCAGGGCTGGAATATCCTGCGCGATGCGGACCGCATCGTGTTTTATTCGCCGGCCTACAAAAACCGGCTGATCGAGGAAATGGCACCGACCAGGCTTCGCGACGAACTGCGCAGCAAGTCGGTCGTCATCGGTTCGGGAGCGAATGATTTCTGGTTCGAACACAAGGGCCGGCAAAAAACACTGTCAGACCCCCGTGCTCTGCGGCTGCTCTTTATGGGCATGATCGATAAAAACAAGAATGTGCAGACATCGATCGAAGCCTGTGAAAAACTCCGTGCACAGGGATATCCCGTGCAGTACACCGTCATCGGCCGTATGGTCGATCACGACATCGGAAAAATGCTGGAACAGCGTGACTGGATTCGCTATATTCCGCACAGTCCGAAAGAGGAACTGCTGGAGCATGTCCGAAGCAGCGACATCTTTATTATGCCTTCGCACAAGGAAACATTCGGGCTGGTGTATGTAGAGGCGATGACGCAGGGACTCCCGGTCGTCTATTCCAAAGGGCAGGGATTTGACGGACAGTTTCCCGAAGGGGAGGTCGGTTATGCGGTTGCAAGTGACAGCGCCGATGAACTAGCCGATGCGATCCTACGCATTGCCGCAGACTATGAAGCCCTGTCCGGCCGTGCGCTGGAAGCCAGCGAACAGTTTTCCTGGGCTTCGGTGGCAGACCGCTACGAAGAACTGTACCGGTCGATCAAAAAGGAGGCGATCCATTGAGATGCATCTTCCATGTTCCTCTGGAACTGGATCCGAATTATATGTCGGGGTCTCACATACGGCCCCGAAAAATGCTCCGTGCGTTTGAAGCCATCGGCTATGAAGTCGATTTTGTGGAAGGCGACGGCCATACCCGAAAACAGAAAATCAAACAGATTCTGAAAAACATCGAAAACGGCGTGGAGTATGATTTTCTCTATGCGGAAAACAGCAATATGCCGACGCTATTAACTGAAAAGCACCATCTGCCGACGCATCCGTTTCTGGACTTTTCGTTCTTTAAGAAAGTGAAAGAGCACGGCATCCCGATCGGTCTGTATTACAGGGACATCCACTGGGTGTATCCGGCCTACCGGAAAAATGTGCCCGGACTCAAGGGAGAACTTGCGATCCGCAATTTCCGCTATGATCTGAAAAAATACAATCAGCTGCTCGATATTCTGTATCTGCAGACCATGGCAATGGAGAAGAAATTTCCGATCCCACTGAAAATGAAAGTCATGGAACTGCCGCCCGGCGCGGATTCGGGCATTGGTTTTCACAAAGCCCCGACCGAGCCGTTTCACATCTTTTATGTCGGCGGACTGGGCACACACTATGAAATGGAAGAACTGTTCAAGGCGGTACAGAATACGGACGCGGTTTCCATGACCGTATGCACGCGGGTGGCCGACTGGGAAGCACATCGGCACATCTATGAAAAATATCTGTCCGACCGCATTCGCATTGTGCACAAGAACAATGACGAACTGGCTCCGTATTTTGAAGAAGCGACGGTGGTGGCAAGGTATTTTATCAGTGAAAACAGCCCCGACTACAACGCGTTTTGCGTATCCATAAAACTCTATGAGTATCTGGGGCATCAGAAGCCGATTATTACGATCGAAGATACGGCAATCGGGGACTATGTCGAAGAACATCAGATCGGCTGGGCAATCCCCTATGATGCCAAAGAACTCGAACAGCTGCTCGCGCATCTGGTTGCGCATCCGGAGGAAGTGCACGAAAAGCAAAGTCATATGCCGCCACTTCTGGAAGACAACACATGGGAAGCCCGCGCCCGTCAGGTCGCGACAGATCTGCTCCCGCTGAACTCGAAAGGACAAAGAAAATGAAAGCAATGGGCAAGGCGCTTCTGCTGACACTCCTGCTGCTGATCGCCGTACCGGCGTTTGCACAGGAAGATACTGCGGAAGCCGCCGCAGAAACAGTCGACACCGAAGAAGCCGTACAAACGGAAGCTTTGGAGGATACCGAAGCGGAACCCGCCGTGCAGCCTGCCACCGTCACACCGATGACGGAGGAAGAACAGGCAGACACCGAAGAACCGGTGCTGGAACGCTATACGGTGGAGCTTGCGGAAGCGGGCGGTGAATTCACACAGCTGTCGGAACATGCCACCGTGGCGGAAGCGGTTGATGCCGCCAAAGCCAACGGCAGTACCAATGCCGTCGTCCGTGATGCCAACCGCACGCGGGGAAACGGCGTCATCTTTATGAATGCGGGCATCGCCATTACGGCACCCGACCATATCGGAAAGCTGCTGCTGAATTATAATGAAGGCGCGAACGCCTCCTACACCGGCATCGGCTATGACGCAAAATATACCGGCGGCGACGGAAGCAATGTATCCATCCTGCTGATGGGAAAAAACGGTGCCATTCAGGCGCAGGGCGGACAAAAACCGGTGGCACAGGTGGAACTGATTCCGCCGGCACATATTACGGCACAGTCGTATTATGAAAATGTAAACGGCGAACTGACGCACGTGCTGCAGGCGTTCCATTATGACAGCCGCACCAACCGCTATGTTGCCAATTCGTCGCGTGTGGTGATCGGACCGGCTCCGGCCGGCATGGCTCGCACGGGCCGCTATTACTCCTATGACGCCTATCGTTATTATTTCAATGATCCGCTGACCGCAGGCAGTGTCAGCCTGTATCACGAACCCTATTACAAAACCCTGCCGCTGCGTTCGATCACGAACTACACCGCGGAAGAACTCAACCGCTATATCGCATCGTGGGAGCTTCCGAACTCCGCATTAAACGACACCGGCGCCATCTTCAAACGTGTGCAAAATCAGACCGGCGTCAATGCGGCGATGCTTCTTTCCATGGCGGCGCATGAAAGCGCAAAGGGAACCAGTGCCATCGCACTCGAAAAAAACAATTTCTTCGGCGTAGGCGCTATCGACCAGGATCCCTATGGCGAAGCCGACCGCTTCCATTCCGTAACAGACAGCATTCTGTATCAGGCACAGGTCAAAATCAACGACCAGTATCTGAATCAGCAGGACTGGCGCTATCGCGGCCCCCATGTCGGCGACAAGGACAGCGGACTGAATGTACAGTATGCATCGGACCCGTACTGGGGTGAAAAGATCGCAGGTCATATGTATCGCCTGGATACTTTCCTCGGCGGAAAAGATGCAGACAAATACACCATCGGCTGGGTACGTCAGCCGGCTTATGCCTACACGCCCGGCGGCTGGCCGAGCCGCACCGTCGCGTATCCGCTCTATAAAGACGGCGGATATCCCGCGTTTATTCCCGTGATCGTAACCGGCACCGGCGGCGAATACTATATCGCCCGGGGGATTATGCCCGTCAGCAAGAACATCGCCGACCCGACCGCGGAGTACGATATCGACGGCAGCCGGATCTATATTCCGATGAATGCCTTCACAACATCGATTCAAAATCCGAAAAACCCGACCGAACCCGCACCCGAGATCTTTGTTCTGTCCGAACGGATCCGCGGAAAAGACCGTGTGGAAACGTCCGTTGCGATCTCGAAACGTGTAAAAGATAAAGTGGAGCATGTCGTCATCGCAAACGGCTACAGCGAGATCGATGCATTGTCTGCCGCACCGCTGGCAGGCATGTATGATGCGCCGATCCTTCTTGTGCGAGAAGACTCCGTCACAGACACCGTCCTTTCGGAACTGAAACGGCTCGGAACAAAGAATATCTGGATTGTCGGCGGAGACGCAGCCGTATCCGAACGACTGGAAACGGAACTGAAAAAAGACTATACGGTCGAACGCCTCTCCGGCGCCAACCGCTATGAAACGGCAGCCGTGGTATACGAGCACATGAAAGCCAAAAACCCGGCGGAAACCCGTGTATTCCTCGCGAACGGCAGAAATGCCGTCGACGCCATGACCATCGGGGGCTACGCTGCCCAAAATGAGATTCCGATACTTCTCACGGAAGGAAACACTCTTTCCGACGGTACACGCGCGGCCATAAAGAAAGCGCGCACAGTGACCCTTCTGGGCGGAAACAATGCCGTATCCGATGCCCTGTCCGCACAGCTTGTGAATCTCAGAAAGAGCGTGAACCGGATCGAAGGCACAAACCGCTTCGACACCGCCGTCACGATTGCAGAAACGTATTACAAGGACCCCGAAGCCATCGTGCTGACACGCGGCAGAGTACTGGCAGACGGACTGGCCGGATTTTCCGTAGCCACCGCATACAATGCGCCGATGCTTCTCACCGAAGCGGCTCCGGATGAAAATCTGCTCGAATATCTCGAAGGTTCCGACATCAAACACATGTATGTGCTCGGAGGCGAGGCAGCCGTGTCCGATCAGGCGATCGAGCGCGTGATCACGGCGATCGAATAACCAGATCTGCGATGCGAACCGCATGCACCGATTCGCATCGTTTTTTTCGGGCAGACGGCGCCGAAGCCGTCAAAGTGTGGAATTTCCGCGCCGATACATGGTATACTATGGACAAAACTTATGAAAGCGGGGACTCGTATGACCCAAAAACGAATATTTTCTGTACGGGGAATTGCGTCATCCGTGATCGCTCGCCTGTTTGACATTGCCCTGATCTGGCTTATCATGGTTTTTTCGGTGCGCTTTATTTATCCGGAAACCTATATGGACGCGCAGAATCTGCTGCTGCTCAGCGGGGTTGCGTATACGATTGCGTATCTGTTTTTTGCGCAGGTATTCAAGATCTATCACCGCACCTGGAAACACGCATCCATCAATGACCTGATCTATCTGATGTTCGTGATCGGCCTGTCGGTGTGCGCCGTGCTGGCCACGCAGATGATTGCGATGAGCTTTTTCAGCAAGCGGTTTACCTTTCTGGTGCTGGTGCTGTCGGTGCTGGTTTTGGGGGGGCTCAAACTGGGCCGGCGCATATTTGACACGCTGAAGCTCTCGTCCACGAAGAACCCGGGCGAGCGCGCGGTGATCGTGGGTACCGGCCAGGCGGGCATGCTGCTGGTCGACCGGATCAACAAAAGCCAGTCGCTGCACCTGAAACTGACCGGGCTGGTCGACATGACCGGCACCGACCTCAACAAAATGATCCTCGGCGTGCCGGTGCTGGGGCATATCGACGATATCGAACGGATCGTGGCCAAACACCGCATCCAGAAGATCATCATCGCCGCCGACACCGACAGTTTTCAGAAGCGACAGGAGATCTTTCGAAGAGCCAGCGTTCCAGGGGCGGAGATCAATGTCCTGCCCGTGTTTGATGACATCATCACCGGGGACTTAAAGATCAGCACCGTGCGAAAGGTCAATGTGGAAGACCTGCTCGGGCGCGACCGCGTCGATCTGGATATCCAAAAAGGCGAGGACAGCCTTGGCGGAAAAACGATCCTAATCACGGGCGCCGGCGGCTCCATCGGATCGGAGATTGCCAGGCAGTTGCTGAAATACCGACCGCGGCGACTGATCCTTCTCGGGCACGGTGAAAACTCGATCTACCAGATTCACAGAGAACAAAGAAACAACAGTTTCGGCGTGGAAATGATCCCCGTCATCAGAGACATCAAAGACTACGAAAACTGCGAAGAGATCTTTCGGAAATACCGCCCGGAAATCGTCTATCATGCGGCCGCGCACAAGCATGTGCCCCTGATGGAGGCGAATCCGAAAGAGGCGATCCGCAACAATGTCTACGGCACAAAAAACATCGCCGAACTCGCCGACAAATACGGCGTGCAGCGTTTCGTGATGCTTTCGACCGACAAGGCCGTGAACCCGACCAGCGTGATGGGCGCGAGCAAACGGATCGCGGAAGAGGTGATCCGGGAGATCAACAAAACCTCCGAAACCCGCTATGTGGCCGTGCGTTTCGGAAACGTGATCGGCTCCAGGGGTTCGGTCATCCCGTTGTTTCAGGAACAGATCGAAAAGGGCGGACCGATTACGATTACCGATAAAGGCATGACCCGCTATTTTATGGCGATCCCGGAAGCGGCGTCGCTCGTGATTCAGGCGGGAGAGATTCGCGAAGACGGCGAGATCTTTGTGCTCGACATGGGCGAGAAAGTCTGCATCTACGACCTCGCACAGGAAATGGTGCGGCTTGCGGGATTCAAGCCCGGCGACATCCCGATCAAGGAAGTCGGAATCCGCGAAGGCGAGAAGATCACGGAAGAATATATTACCGACAAGGAACATATCACGGGAAAAGTCATGGACAAGATCTTTGTGGGAAGGGCTTCGGCCATCGACCCGGACGAGCTGCGTGAGTACCTGGCCACGATACTGGACAAAACGGACGAAGATGCGATCGAAACCACGGTTTCTTTCGCGAACAATATTTAGGGGTTGTTTGTATGAAAACCGCACGATGGACCATCCTGCTTTGCCTGTTGCTTCTCACCGCATGCAGCAATACAGAAGAAGTAACCGAAGCACCGCCCACCGAACCGGTCACGGAAGAAGTCACAGAGCCCGAAACGGAAGAAGTGACAGAACCGGAAACCGAACCCGAAACGGAGGCCGCGGCCGAACCGGAGCGCATGTTCTCCGAACGCTACCCGATCGCCGTCATGGTCGACAATCATCCGGATGCGCTGCCGCAGTCGGGCCTGCAAAACGCGGAGATCATCTACGAAATGCAGGTGGAAGGACGTCTGACCCGGCTGCTTGTCGTCACGGATGAAGACGCCGGAGAAATCGGCCCCGTGCGCTCGGCGCGTCCCGCCTTTTTGAACTTTGTGGCGGAGCACGAAGCCTTCTATCTGCACGTGGGAAATTTTGAATACGTGCAGGCTTCTCCGATCGGGGATCGGATCAAGGACATGGACCAGTTTCTGCACGCGGGCGGTGCATACTACCGGGTGGACCGGAAAGTTCCGCCCCACAATATGTATGCGGACATCGGCGCTTTGTATGCGGCTGCAGAACAAGAAGACTATGAACTGAACCCGGCGGAAGAATACGGCTATCTGCGCAGTCCGGCTGCGGAACTTCCGGAGGGGGAGCCGGGCGAATCCGTCGCGTTGACGTACGATGAATATTTGTATCAGCGCTATGAATTTGACGAAGAAAAGAACGGCTATGTAAAATTCATCAACGACGAGCCGGTGGTGGATGAGCAAACGGATGAACCGCTGGTGATTACCAGCTATATCCTGCTGCAGCTGGATCATACGCTGATGGAAAACAATGTGCATTTTTCGATCGCGGATGTCGGAGAAGGCGAGGCAACCCTGTATCACGGAGGCCGGCAGATCCCCATCACCTGGGAACGCGAGGCGAATGGCGAACCGATGGTGTTTCAGATCGACGGCGAAGAAATCGTCTTTCCCGACGGCCTATTGTATATCCAGATTATTCCCGAATGGGTGCAGGCACAGTAATCCGTCCGATCCGGGAAACTGAATCGTCCAGAAACGAGTCCCCGAAAGGGGGCTCTTTTTGATAGCTTTATCGACCATTTCACAAGGAAATAAACACGCGCATACCTGCCGTAATACAAACTGACAACAAAATATGCTATAATCACCTCGTATGAATACGGGGGGATACAGTATGACAGGGCGACAAAAACGAATTCTGCTGGGGCTGTTTGCGGCATGGTTTTTGTACGCCCTTTTGTTTACCCCGGCGGGCGACGACATGGAA
>ERZ1032857.4-NODE-4-length-24200-cov-15.579789_pt1 | contig 24200 bp, 25 predicted proteins | sample MGYA00516688_ERZ1032857 | MGnify/ENA primary metagenome ERZ1032857 (study PRJEB33719, sample SAMN04262500) | wastewater metagenome | biome: rural village; feature: composting latrine chamber; material: composting feces with ash | place: El Salvador | collected...
GGGGGGCAACGTGCTGGTCGAGGGCAGCGCCGAGCTGCTTTTCCCCGTGCCTTTCGTCGAGGATCAGCGCTCATTGCAGGCCGGCTTCTTCCTTGATGCCGGTAATACCTTCCTCACCGATTGCTATGAAGTAGAAGAGGGTAGGACTTCGAACTGTTCGTCAGGCGTCGATCTTGGCGACCTGCGCTACAGTATCGGTGTGGGTCTTTCCTGGCTGACTCCCGTAGGGCCACTGACCTTCAGTATCGCCGAACCGCTCAATGACGAAAGTGGTGACGATACCCAGTTCTTCCAATTCTCGCTGGGTCAGACATTCTGATTCGGCCTGCCAGGAGCAATTTCATGCGCAAGTTTACCGCCGCACTGAGCTTTGGCCTGTTGGCTGCCATGGCGCTACCGGCGCTAGGCAACGATGTGGCCGTATTGGACTGGCGTCAGGCCTTGTTGGCTTCGGATGCGGCTCAGCGCTCCATGCAGGAGCTGGACAATCGCCTGGCTGGGCAGCAGCAGGAAGCGCAGACGCTGGGAGAGGAGCTGTCACGGCTGCAGCAACGCTTGCAGCAAGAGGGCCAGAACCTGCCCGACGCCGAACGCCAGTCACTGATCCAGGAGTTTCAGCAGAAGGGGAGTCGTTTCGAGCAGTTGCGGCAACAGCTGATGGAGGAACAGATGCGCGCCGAGCAGAACTTCCTCCAGCAGGCGGAACCAAAGCTGGAGCAGGCAGTCGAGCAGGTGATATCTCGCCATGGAGTCGCTGTATTGGTGGAGCCTCAAGGCGTGCTGCACTCGGATCGGGACCTGCCCAACCTGACCGGCGAAGTGGTCGAAATCCTCAACTCTCTTTAATGATCCACGGTGGCAGGGTGCCGCCGTTTGCTGTCGCGACAGGTAGCCATGACGTTTCCAGCTTCTTCTGGGTACACCCTGGCCGAACTGGCCACAAGACTTGATGCCCGCCTGGTGGGCGACGGTACGCTGCATATTCGCGGCCTGGCGACACTCAAGGCTGCAGAGCCTGATCAAATAGCCTTTGTTGCCAACCGCTCTTATCTCAAGGAGTTGTCTGGCACCCGGGCCGGGGCGGTATTGCTGCACCCTGAGCATGCCTCTGCCTGCCCGGTAGCCCGTCTGGAGCTGGCCAACCCCTACCTTGCATATGCCCGGCTGTCGCAATTGTTTGATCCGGTATTGTCAGCGCCCCAGGGGGAGATTCATCCAACGGCCGTGGTGGCCGATGACGTAGCCCTGGGTGCGGAAGTCGAGATTGGCCCCCATGCAGTGATTGAGGCCGGCGCCGAGCTGGGCGACCGGGTGGTGGTGGGTGCCGGTTGCTTTGTCGGAGCCGGTTCACGCATTGGTGCGCAATCACTATTGCACGCCAATGTTACGGTCAGCCACGGGGTCACCATTGGCAAGCGTGCGATATTGCATAGTGGCTGTGTGATCGGTGCTGACGGCTTTGGCTTTGCCCATGACGGCAGCCGCTGGCACAAGATTGCCCAATTGGGGGGTGTGGTGCTGGGCGATGATGTCGAGGTAGGCAGTTGCTCTAGTATTGATCGGGGAGCCCTTGACGATACCGTGATTGGCAACGACGTAAAGATCGACAGCCAGGTCCAGATTGCCCATAACGTACGCATTGGCGATCACTCGGCGCTGGCCGGCTGTGTCGGTATCGCCGGATCGACCCAGGTAGGAAGCAACTGCATGTTGGGTGGCGGCGTGGGTCTTGCCGGGCACTTGACGATCTGCGATGGCGTCCATGTTACCGGAATGAGCCTGGTCACCAACTCGATCCATGAGCCGGGCGTCTACTCCTCGGGTACCGGCGCCATGGCCAATGCCCAATGGCGCAAGAATGCGGTGCGTTTCAAGCAGCTCGATGATATGGCGCGACGCCTGGCCCGTCTCGAGAAACGCAACCCGGAGGGTTGAGACACCATCAGGCGGCGCTATAATTCACGCCAGCCTGGAGCAGGCATTTTCGGGAAGCCAAGGGTGACGTCATGTTTTATGGGCGCACAGGCTTCCCTACTTCATTTCAGAGGTCGCTACGATGGTAATGGACATCAACGAGATTCGTGAATACCTGCCGCACCGGTACCCTTTTTTGCTGATTGACCGGGTAACGGAACTGAGCCTCGGCGAATCCATCGTTGCTTACAAGAACGTCAGTATCAACGAACCGTTTTTCAATGGTCACTTCCCCCACCACCCGATCATGCCAGGCGTGCTGGTGCTCGAAGCACTAGCGCAGGCTTGCGGTATTCTGGGCTTCAAAACCGTCAACAAGCTACCTGCCGATGGCTATGTCTATTATCTTGTCGGTAGTGACAATGTGCGTTTCAAGCGGCCGGTAATGCCGGGGGATCGCCTGGTTCTGTCAGCGCAAGTCGAGCGTGAAAAGCGTGGCATCTGGAAGTTTGCCTGCCATGCTACCGTTGATGATGAATTGGCCTGCGAGGCAACCATCATCTGTGCCGAGAGGAAGGTTTCTTGATACATTCCACCGCCATCGTCGACCCCGGAGCGCGCCTGGCCGAAAACGTCGAGGTTGGGCCCTACAGCGTGATCGGGGCCGATGTCGAGATTGGCCCCGGCAGCCGTATCGGGCCGCACGTGGTCATCAAGGGTCCTACGGTGCTGGGTGCGCGCACGCGGATCTTCCAGTTCGCTTCCGTGGGTGAAGATTGCCAGGACAAGAAGTATGCCGGTGAGCCGACACGTCTGGTCATGGGTGATGACAACGTGGTGCGAGAGGGGGCTACCCTGCATCGTGGTACCGTTCAGGATCGTGGCGAAACCACCATCGGTTCGCGTAACCTGTTCATGGCCTATGTACATGTCGGCCACGACTGTGTCATCGGCAACGACTGTATCCTGGCCAACCAGGTGACGCTGGCTGGCCACGTCACGCTCGGCGATTTCGCGATCCTGGGTGGATTGTCGGCTATCCATCAGTTCTGTTATTTCGGTGCGCATGCCATGGCCGGCGGTGGTTCGATTATCACCAAGGATACGCCCGCCTTTGTCATGATCAACGGCAATCCGGCCCGGGTGCATGGCCTCAACTCTGTCGGTCTCAAGCGGCGTGGCTTCTCGCCCGAGGCGATCAAGGCGCTCAATGAGTGTTACCGCCTGGTCTATCGACAGCAGTTGACCATTGCTCAGGCACTGGAGGAGATCCGCAGCCGCTTTACGCTCCCCGAAACCGAGGCCTTTGCGGCTTCCATTGATGTTTCGACGCGCGGAATTATTCGCTAAACATCTCGCCAGTGAGTCTGACATGAGCCAGCTTGCACGCGTCTATATCGTGGCCGGAGAGATGTCCGGTGATCTGCTGGGTGCCAGCCTCATGCAGGCGCTCAAGGCGCGTTATCCGCAAATAGAATTTCGTGGTATTGGTGGGCCGGGTATGATCGCGGCGGGAATCGACAGCCGTTTTCCGCTGGAGACGCTGTCGGTGATGGGGCTGGTGGAAGTGGTCAAGCACCTGCCGCAGCTGCTCCGTGTGCGCCGGGCGCTACGCGAGGATGCACTGGCCTGGAAGCCGGACGTGATGATCGGTATCGATGCGCCCGACTTCAATCTCGGCCTGGAGCGCCAACTGCGCGAAGCGGGCTTGACCACGATGCACTACGTCAGCCCCTCGGTTTGGGCCTGGCGTCAGGGGCGGGTGAAAGGCATTGCCCGCGCAGTGGATGCCATGCTGGCCCTGTTGCCCTTCGAGGCTGCCTTCTATGAGCAACACGGGCTGCCGGTGGCTTTCGTCGGGCACCCTCTGGCGGATGAGTTGCCGCTGGTGACTGACCGTGAGGGTACGCGCATTGAGCTGGGATTATCACCCAGCGCGCCGGTGCTGGCTGTATTGCCCGGCTCCCGTGCCAACGAGATTCGCTTTCTTGGGGCTACCTTCCTCGATACGGCAGAGCGTCTGTGCCGCGAGCGTCCGGCGCTGCAGGTACTGATTCCGGCAGCCAACCCGCTGCGACGGGTACAGCTCGAAGCGCTGTTGGCCCAACGGCCCGGGCTTGAAAGACACGTTATCCTGCTGGATGGGCAGGCACGTCAGGCCATGGTGGCGAGCGATGCGGTTCTGCTTGCTTCAGGCACGGCGGCACTGGAGGCCATGCTCTGTCACCGCTCGATGCTGGTGGCTTATCGCATGGCACCGCTTACGCACTGGCTGGCGCGCCGCCTGGTCAAGACCCCATGGATTTCGCTGCCCAACCTGATTGCCCAGGAAACGTTGGTGCCCGAACTGATTCAGGATGCGGTGACGCCTGAAAAGCTGGCCGGGCAGCTGGGCAGTATGCTGGATAACGGTGAGGCGCGTGCTGCGCTGGAGCAGCGCTTTGCCACGCTGCATGCTGAATTGCAGCGAAATGCCAGTGTCCGGGCAGTAGAAGCCATTGAAGCGGTAGTGGCGGGACGGCCCTTGCCGGCTTCGGTGACCAGCACCGCTAAAAAGTATGAGACGATTCGGAGAGCAGGCAGTGAGTGACATCCAGTCGATGCCGCTGGTCATAGACTATCAGGGGCATATGCTGGCCGGCATCGATGAGGTGGGGCGGGGGCCGCTGATCGGGTCGGTGGTTGCAGCGGCGGTAATCCTCGACCCGATGCAGCCTATTGAGGGGCTGAACGACTCGAAGAAGCTCACCCCGCAGCGCCGTCTGGAGCTTGATATCGAGATTCGTGCCAAGGCGCTTGCATTCGCTGTGGGCGAGGCGAGTCATGCCGAGGTCGATGAGCTTAATATCTACCATGCTACCCACCTGGCGATGCGCCGCGCCATCGATGGCTTGCCACTTGCACCGGAGTACCTGCTGGTGGACGGCAATCGGCTGCCCGGGCATCATGTTCGGGGCCAGGCCGTGGTGAAAGGGGATGCCCGGCATCCAGCCATTGGCGCAGCTTCAATACTGGCCAAGGTCGCGCGCGACGCTCAAATGATAGCGCTTGATAGTCGCTATCCCGAGTACGGCTTTGCGCGCCACAAAGGTTACGCCACCCGCGAGCACCTGGAGGCCCTTGAGCGTCTCGGGGCCTTGCCCGAGCATCGCCGTTCATTTGCCCCGCTCAAAAGGCAGTTCGAACTGCTCTAATTGCTTCTTTCTGCCGCCATGCTCCCGCTGCCGTGGGTTCATTCACCGCTGGGGTTCATTCAACAGCAAGCTTTGAGTTCGTCATGACGCTGCCTTTCGTCCATTTGCGCCTGCACACCGAGTTTTCCCTGGTTGATGGTCTGGTGCGGCTCAACCCCCTGCTCAAGACGGCTACCGAGCAGGGCATGCCGGCTCTGGCCGTGACCGATGAAACCAACCTGTTTGGCCTGGTCAAATTCTACAGTGGTGCCCAGCGTGCCGGTATCAAGCCCATTATCGGCAGTGACCTGTGGCTGACCAACCCCCACGATAATGAGCACCCCTACCGCCTGACATTGTTGGCGATGAACAATACCGGTTATCGTAACCTGACCGAATTGATTTCGCGTGGCTGGGTGGCGGGGCAACGGCAGGGCCGGGCGTTGCTGGAGAAGAGCTGGGTACTGGCGCAGAGTGAAGGCCTGATCGCACTTTCGGGCGGGCGCGACGGTGATATCGGTCGCCATTTGCTCTCGGCTCATGAGGATGAGGCAGAGGCTCTGCTTGAGGAGTGGAAAGCTGCTTTTCCTGACCGGTTCTATCTGGAGCTGATCCGTACCGGGAGGCCTCTGGAAGAGGAGTGTGTGCATCTTTCGGTAGCACTGGCGATGGCCTCGGACACACCGGTGGTAGCTACCAATGATGTACGCTTTCTTACCCGCGACGACTTCTGGGCGCATGAGACCCGTGTCGCCATTGGTGAGGGCAGGGCGCTGGACGACCCGCGTCGTGAGCGCAAGTATACCGAAGAGCAGTACCTGAAAAGCCCGGCGGAGATGAGCGAGCTGTTTGCCGATATCCCTGCGGCGCTGGAAAACAGCGTAATGATTGCGGCGCGCTGTAATGTCGATGTGCGCCTGGGTGAAATTTTCCTGCCCGAGTTCGAAATTCCCGAGGGCATGACCCAGGATGAGTTTTTCCGTCAGGTTTCCCATGACGGGCTCAGCGAGCGTCTCGACTTTCTCTATCCGGCGGCGCGTTATCCCCGTGATGGCGCCGAGTTTGCCGAGATCGACAAACGCTACCGCGAGCGGCTTGATTTCGAACTCGACATCATTATTCAGATGGGCTTTCCCGGCTACTTCCTGATTGTGATGGACTTCATCAAGTGGGCCAAGGACAACGATGTGCCGGTGGGGCCGGGACGAGGGTCTGGTGCCGGCTCGCTGGTGGCTTATGCACAGAAGATTACCGATCTCGATCCGCTGGAATATGACCTGCTGTTTGAGCGCTTTCTTAACCCCGAACGCGTCTCGATGCCTGACTTTGACGTCGATTTCTGCATGGAGAAGCGCGATCGGGTGATCGACTACGTAGCGGAGCGCTACGGCCGTGATGCGGTGTCGCAGATTGTGACTTTCGGCACCATGGCCGCCAAGGCGGTGGTGCGTGATGTAGCCCGGGCCCAGGGCAAGCCCTATTCGCTAGGCGACAAGCTTTCCAAGCTGATCCCTTTCGAGGTGGGCATGACCCTGACCAAGGCGCTGGAAGCCGAGCCGGCACTCAAGGAGTTTCTGGAGGCCGACGAGGAGGCTGCCGAGATATGGGAGATGGCGGTCAAGCTCGAAGGTGTGACCCGGGGTACCGGCAAGCACGCTGGTGGCGTAGTGATTGCACCGACCAAACTCACTGACTTTGCCCCACTGCTGTCTGATGAGGATGGCTCGGGGTTGATGGTGCAGTTCGACAAGAACGATATCGAAGAGGCGGGGCTGGTCAAGTTCGACTTTCTTGGCCTGCGTACCCTGACCATCATTGATTGGGCACTCGAGATGGTCGACAAAGTGCGGGCCGTGGAAGGAAAAGGCGCACTGGATATCGACAGCATTCCGCTGGATGACCATGCCACTTTCGAGATGCTCAAGCGCGCCGAGACCACGGCGGTGTTCCAGCTCGAGTCACGTGGCATGAAGGAGCTGATCAAGCGTTTGCAGCCCGACTCCCTGGAGGACATGATCGCCCTGGTAGCCCTGTTCCGCCCGGGCCCCCTGCAGTCGGGCATGGTCGATGACTTCATCAACCGCAAGCATGGCCGTGCCGAGATCTCCTATCCACATCCGGACTACCAGCACGAGTGGCTCAAGCCGGTGCTTGAACCCACTTACGGCATCATCCTGTATCAGGAACAGGTCATGCAGATTGCCCAGGTGCTGGCCGGTTACAGCCTGGGCCAGGCCGACATGCTGCGCCGTGCCATGGGCAAGAAAAAACCCGAAGAGATGGCCAAACAACGCTCCGGTTTCATGGAGGGGTGCGCGGCTAACGGCATCGACAAGGAGCTGGCCGGGAATATTTTTGACCTGGTAGAAAAGTTTGCCGGCTACGGCTTCAACAAGTCGCACTCGGCGGCCTATGGCCTGGTCTCTTATCAGACCGCCTGGCTCAAGACCCACTATCCCGGTCCGTTCATGGCTGCGGTGATGTCCACCGAGATGGATAACCTCGACAAGGTGGTTCCGCTGATCGAGGAGTCACGGCGAATCGGCCTGACCGTGACGCCTCCGGATGTGAATATCGGCGCTTACAAATTCAGTGTCGATGACGAAGGGCGGGTCGTCTATGGCCTGGGCGCCATTCGTGGCGTAGGTGAAGGGCCGATTGGCGCCATCGTCGAGGCTCGCGCGGCCGAGGGACCCTTTCAGGATCTGTTCGACTTCTGTCGCCGGATCGACCCCAAGCGCATGAACAAGCGCACCCTGGAGGCACTGATTCGCTCCGGTGCGCTGGATAACCTGGGCCCGAGCCGGGCAGTGCTGGCTGCGGGACTGGATGATGCGCTCAAGGCGGCGGCCCAGACCCAGGCCAACCAGAGCCTGGGCATCATGGACATGTTTGGCGAAGCCTTCGCCAGTGGCGAGGCCGAGAGTGATCCGTACGCTGCTTATCGTCACACCCGTGAGTGGAGTGATAAAGAGCGCCTGACGGGCGAGAAGGAAACGCTTGGGCTCTACCTGACCGGACACCCCATTGACGAGTATGAGAAGGAGCTGGCGCGATTCGTTTCCACCCGTATTGCCGATCTCAAACCTTCGCGGGAGCCGCAGCGTGTAGCGGGCCTGGTAGTGGCGCTGCGCACCATGAAGTCCAAGCGTGGTGATACCATGGCCTTCATTACCCTGGATGACCGCACCGGGCGTATCGAAGCATCGCTGTTCGGTGAACTCTATGATCAACTGCGTGGCGAAATCGAGGCCGACCAGGTGCTGATCGTGGAGGGGGAAGTTTCCAACGACGATTTTTCCGGTGGACTGCGCTTGCGCGGCAAGGAAGTAACGCCCATGGTGGCGGCGCGTACCCGCTATGGTGAAGCCGTGGAACTGTCACTCGATGGAGCTACGGTCAACGGCCGCTTGGTGGAAAACCTGCGCGAAAGACTATCCCCCCATCGCAATGCCGAAGGCCTGCCGGTACGGCTGTGTTACCGCAACCCTGTGGCCAGTGGCTGGCTGGAACTTGGCGAACAGTGGCGCGTGGCACCCACCGATGAGTTGCTGATTACCCTGCGTGATGTGGAAGGGCAAGATGGCGTGCGCTTGAAGTACCGTTGAGTGCTGCCTTGCGTAGTGCGTTGAGGGTGCGATAATGCCCGACACTCAAAAAATATGACTGGCGGGGCGTTTTACGTTTGTTGCGCCCCGGCTACAGCGAACACAAGGCAGCTTAGCCACTATGAATCCCAACTATCTCGATTTCGAACAGCCCATCGCCGAACTCCAGGCCAAGATTGAAGAGCTGCGCCTGGTCGGCAACGACAGCCAGGTCAACCTCAGTGACGAAATCTCGCGCCTCGAGGAGAAAAGCCGCAAACTCACCGAATCGGTCTTCAAGGACCTGACCCCGTGGCAGGTGTCGCAGCTTTCACGTCACCCGCAGCGTCCCTACACGCTCGACTATCTTGACTATATCTTTACCGACTTCGATGAGTTGCACGGCGATCGCCTGTTTGCTGATGACCCCGCCATTGTCGGTGGTGTCGCCCGCCTGGAAGATCGTCCGGTCATGGTCATTGGCCACCAAAAAGGGCGCGAGGTGAAAGAGAAGGTGCGGCGTAACTTCGGGATGCCGCGCCCCGAGGGCTACCGTAAAGCGTGCCGGCTGATGGAGATGGCCGAGCGTTTCAAGATGCCGGTGCTCACTTTCATTGACACGCCGGGAGCCTACCCGGGTATTGATGCCGAAGAGCGCGGCCAGAGTGAGGCGATTGCCTACAATCTGGCGGTCATGTCACGGCTCAAGACGCCAATCATTTCTACCGTGGTGGGTGAGGGTGGTTCCGGCGGGGCACTGGCCATCGGCGTTTGTGATGAACTGGCCATGCTGCAGTTTTCCACCTACTCGGTGATCTCCCCCGAGGGCTGTGCTTCCATTCTCTGGCGTAGTGCCGAAAAGGCCGCCGATGCCGCCCAGGCCATGGGTGTCACCGCCGAGCGCCTGCAGGAGCTTGGCTTCGTTGATACCTTGATCGAGGAACCGCTGGGTGGTGCCCATCGTCAACCGCAGACAACGGCGGAGAGGGTCAAGGAGGCCTTGCTGGCGAGTCTTGACCGGCTTGAAGCGATGGACACCGACGCCCTTCTCCAACGTCGTTACGAGCGCCTGATGAGCTATGGGTCGCCTGCCTGAAAGTGATGCGCTGCAAGTACTGATCGATAACGCCCTGGCCCGGACTGCGCCGGGGCGTATCGTTTGGGTCGCCCTCTCCGGGGGGCTCGACTCCAGCCTGCTGCTAACGTTGACGGTGGCCGCCTGCCGACGCCATTCGCGGCCGCTGAAGGCACTGCATGTGCACCATGGCTTGCAGCATGCTGCCGACGCCTTCGAGGCACACTGTCGCCAGCTCTGCGCGAATATTGACGTGCCTTTGGTGGTTGAGCAAGTACGGGTCGAGCTTGATTCAGGGCTGGGCCTTGAGGCCGCGGCACGCCAGGCGCGCTACGCTGCTTTTGCGCGCCATGTAAGACCGGGCGAGGCGTTATGGCTAGCCCAGCACCGTGATGACCAGGCCGAAACCTTTCTGCTTGCTGCATTGCGTGGCAGCGGCGTGCGTGGCCTGGCGGCCATGCCGGCCAATCGTGAATGGCAGGGGGTACAGCTGGAACGGCCACTTCTGGCCTGTTCGCGGGCCATGCTCGAAACCGCAGCCAGGCAATTAGGCCTGACGTGGATCGAGGATCCTACCAATAGCGATGACTCGCTTGAACGTAACTTCTTGCGTAGCCGTGTGTTGCCACTGTTGCAGTCGCGCTGGCCGCACGCCGCCGAGGCCTTGGCACGTAGCGCCGCCCATGCCGCTGCTACTGATGCCGTGACCGATGAATTGGCAGCGCTGGACCTGTCAGCGCTGGGGGGAGATCCGGCCTGCCTGCCGGTGGCGCTGCTGATGGGCCTGAGCGTCGCACGGCAGCGCCTGCTGGTACGTTACGCCTGTCAGCAGCTTGCGTTGCCCACCCCGCCGGAGCGCCGTCTGGCGACGTTGCTCGAACAGCTTGAAGCGCGCCGCGATGCACAGGTGCGGGTTGTCTGGAACACTGCGGAAGCGCGAATCTGGCGCGACAGGCTTTACTTGCTGTCAAACCAGCCGGGTGTGCCGGCAAGATGGCAGATTGAGTGGAATGGCCAGTCGCTGGTCACTACGCCATGGGGAAGGGTGGGTATCACACTCGAACCGCAAGGCGGGAGCGCAGCAACCCTGCGGCTTACCGGGCGTCAGGGTGGGGAGCGACTGCATGTGGCGCGACGCGGTACACGGGATCTCAAGCGTTTGCTGCAAGAAGCCGATTTGTCCCCCTGGGTGCGTGAGCGTGTGGTTGTCGCCTGGCATCAGGACGAGCCAGTGGCGGCACTGGTGCCAGAGGGGGACTGGATAGTCGTGGCAGAGGGATGGAGAGCCCGCCATACTGGCTTAGGGTCGGGGTAAGGGGTCACGCTCAAGCATGTCATACAGGGCCCCTTCACGCAGGGCGCCGTCAGCATAGCGCAGGCTGGACAGCTCGAAGCCGGCAAAGATGGCGCAGAGTATGGCGACACCGGCAGGGAAGATGTGCGAGCGGTCGGATGTGAGGCCCGGCAGCTTGACGCGGTCGAGTTGGCCGCACTCGATGACTCGCTGGCGAAGATCCAGCAGTGCATCACGCTTGATCAGACCGGAAGGCTCACCAGTGGCGGCCAGTACCGCAGCAGTGGCCTTGATAGTGCCGCTGGTTCCCAGCGCCTCGTGCCAGCCCAGCTGGCGATATTCCGCCTGGGCGGGTTCGAGCTGCAAACGGACATCTTTCTCGATCTGACCCATGCCGGCCTCGCTCAGCGTGCCTTCCGGGAAGTGGCGGCGAGTGTGGCTGACGCAACCGACATCGAGGCTGCGCATGAGCAGTGGCTGCAACTGGCTGCCAACAATGCACTCGGTGGAACCGCCGCCAATATCCACGACCAGGCGCCGCTCGTCATCCCTGTTCAGGGCGTGGGCGGCACCTAGATAAATCAGCCGGGCCTCTTCTTCGCCAGAGATGATTTCCACACGACAGTCCAATAGCGCTTCGGCACGCATGATGAAGTCCTGGCGGTTGCGGGCCGCGCGTAGTGCGCTAGTCCCCACAACACGCAGGTAGCGTCGATCCACCTGCTTCAGCAGTGGCAGGAACCGGGCGAGTCCTGTCAGCGCACGTTGCAGTGTGGCTTCGTCGAGGTGATTGGCGTCATCCAGACCGGCACCCAGCTGAACCGTCACCCCTTGTCGCGCGACGAGCTGCAAGCGGTCTTCGCGAGTCTCGGCCACTAGCAGATGAAAACTGTTGGAGCCCAGGTCGATGGTAGCCAGGCGTATGTGGGGCGATGGCTGGGTGAGAGTGGCAAGGGCGCTGGTGGGCTGGGGGCGTGGAGGCATTGCGACATCCTGATGGCGAATACTCCAAGGTTGCGGCGCTGGCGCGAGAGTGTCAATTGTCGCAACAGGGGAAACTCGGGGGTTGCGTTCGGCGCCGGCCTTGACTACCATCGAGTCGTTCGCCTGTTCCGAATGCTTTCCGACCGCGTCGCGGTCAACTCAAGTCGTCAGACAGCCCCTTCATTGTCGCTCGTTGTAATGTGCTGCCATATTTGGGCACTGAAGCGCTCCAGGCGATGATTCCAGGCGACCAGAAGCGCTGCTCCCTCGACATACGATACCGCGCGGCGGCCCTTACCCAGCGTAGAGTGGTCATACCGCGACAGGCATCGCGCATGAGCGGCAGTTCTCCCGGGCTCTGAACGCACTCAAGCGGCGTACCGTTCCGTTACACCACCCCTACGGCTGCCGTGCCGCCACGCTGACATGAGCAATTTCCGAACACACCGATGAATCTTACCGAACTCAAGCAAAAAACCGTGCCAGAGCTGTTGGAGACCGCCCGCGAAATGGGTATCGACAACCTGGCTCGCTCACGCAAGCAGGACATCATCTTTGCCATCCTCAAGAAACACGCCAAGAGCGGTGAGGATATTTATGGTGATGGCGTCCTGGAAATCCTTCAGGATGGTTTCGGCTTCCTGCGCAGTGCCGACAGCTCTTACTTGGCCGGGCCCGACGATATCTATGTTTCGCCGTCGCAGATCCGGCGCTTCAATCTGCGCAAGGGCGATTCGATATCCGGCAAAATTCGTCCGCCGAAGGAAGGGGAGCGCTACTTTGCGCTGCTCAAGGTCAGCCAGATCAACTTCGACCGGCCGGAGAACGCCAAGCACAAGATCCTGTTCGAGAACCTGACGCCGCTGTTTCCCCAGGAGCGGCTGCGAATGGAGATCGGCAACGGTTCCACCGAGGATCTTACCGCGCGAATCATCGATCTCACCGCGCCCATCGGCAAGGGGCAGCGTGGCCTGCTGGTCTCACCGCCCAAGGCGGGCAAGACCTTGATGCTGCAGAATATCGCCACCTCGATTACGCGCAACAATCCCGAGTGTCATCTGATCGTGTTGCTGATTGACGAGCGGCCCGAAGAAGTGACCGAGATGCAGCGCACCGTGCGCGGTGAGGTCGTGGCCTCGACCTTCGATGAGCCGCCGGCACGCCACGTGCAGGTCGCCGAGATGGTGATCGAGAAGGCCAAGCGCCTGGTCGAGCACAAGAAGGATGTTGTTATCCTGCTCGACTCCATTACCCGTTTGGCGCGGGCCTACAACACCGTAGTACCGAGCTCCGGCAAGGTTCTCACCGGTGGTGTCGATGCCCACGCCCTGGAGAAGCCCAAGCGCTTCTTCGGTGCCGCACGCAATATCGAGGAGGGCGGTAGCCTGACCATCATTGCCACCGCCTTGGTGGATACCGGTTCGAAGATGGACGAGGTGATTTTTGAGGAGTTCAAGGGCACCGGCAACATGGAAGCCCACCTCGACCGCAAGCTCGCCGAACGCCGCGTCTACCCGGCGATCAATATTCGTCGTTCGGGTACTCGCCGCGAGGATCTGATCGCCTCGGAAGACGAGATGCAGCGTATGTGGATCCTGCGCAAGCTGCTCAACCCGATGGAGGATACGGCGGCGACCGAGTTCCTCATTGATCGTCTGAAAGACACGAAGACTAACCTTGAGTTTTTCGAGGCAATGAAGCGACGCTAGGACCGCTTGGCGGTTAGCCGAAGGGGCGGCATGTTATGCTGCCCCTTTCGTCGTTTCGGCAACGGGAATTGGCATGAAATACAGGGATCTGCGCGATTTTATTGCAACACTGGAGGAGCAGGGCGAGCTGGTGCGCGTGACTGCCGAGGTGGACCCCTATCTCGAGATCACCGAGATTTGTGATCGCACTCTGCGCGCGGGTGGTCCGGCGTTGCTGTTCGAGAACGTCAAGGGTCATGATATGCCCCTGCTGGGCAACTTGTTCGGCACACCCAAGCGGGTGGCCATGGGCATGGGCCAGGAGTCGGTCGAGGCGCTGCGTGAGGTAGGCAAGCTGCTCGCCTTCCTCAAGGAACCCGATCCACCCAAGGGGATGCGTGACGCCTGGGACAAGCTGCCGATCTTCAGGCAGGTGATGAGCATGGGGCCGAAGCTGGTACGCAAGGCTCCAGTTCAGGAGGTAGTGCTTGAGGGCGAGGCGGTCGATCTCGATCGACTGCCAATCCAGCACTGTTGGCCCGGCGATGCCGCACCGCTCGTTACCTGGCCGCTGGTGGTGACCCGCGGGCCGCACAAGAAACGCCAGAATCTGGGCATCTATCGTCAGCAAAAGCTGGGCAAGAACCGCCTGATCATGCGCTGGCTGTCGCACCGTGGCGGTGCCCTCGATTTTCAGGAATTCCAGCAACAGAACCCGGGCGAGCCCTTCCCGGTGGCGGTGGCGCTGGGGGCCGACCCAGCGACGATTCTTGGTGCAGTGACACCGGTACCGGACTCTCTCTCCGAATACGCTTTTGCCGGGCTGCTGCGTGGCTCGCGCACCGAGCTGGTCAAATGTGGCCATGCCGACCTCGAAGTACCGGCCTCAGCGGAAATCATTCTCGAAGGCTTCATCTATCCCGATGATATGGCGCCGGAAGGCCCCTACGGCGACCACACCGGCTACTACAACGAGGTAGACGAATTTCCGGTGTTTACGGTGACGCGCATGACACTACGCCGCGACGCCATTTATCACTCGACCTATACCGGTCGGCCACCTGATGAGCCGGCGATTCTGGGAGTGGCGCTCAACGAAGTCTTTGTCCCTATCCTGCGTAAGCAGTTCCCCGAGATCGTCGATTTCTATCTGCCACCGGAAGGTTGCTCCTACCGTATGGCGGTGGTGACCATGAAGAAGCAGTACCCGGGGCACGCCAAGCGCGTGATGATGGGAGTATGGAGTTTCCTGCGTCAGTTCATGTACACCAAGTTCGTGGTGGTACTCGACGACGATATCAACGCGCGAGACTGGAAGGATGTGATCTGGGCCATTACGACCCGCATGGACCCGGCCCGGGATACCGTGATGGTCGAGAACACCCCCATTGACTACCTGGATTTCGCTTCGCCGGTGGCCGGTCTGGGCTCTAAAATGGGGCTGGACGCTACTGACAAATGGCCTGGCGAGACAGATCGTGAATGGGGCGTTCCCATTGTCATGGACGAGTCCGTCAAGACACGCGTCAGCGAGCGCTGGAGCGAGCTGGGTATCAGTCTTTCCCCATCCCCTGATGACACGAGGTCAGCATGACCCCAAGGACCCTGAACTGCCAGGTAACGGCAGTGGAGGATCTGACTCCCGATGTATTTCGGGTGCGCCTGGAGGGGCGTGCCGAAGCCATGGTCCATGCACCGGGGCAATTTCTCGAACTCAAGCTGGACGACGACACCTGGATACCGTTCTCCATCGCCAATGCCTATGTGGGTGACGGTGCCCTGGAGTTGCACATTCAGCATTGGCCGGAACACGAGAATTCCGCCCGGCTACGCGAGCTGGTTGTGGTGGCACGGCACCTCACCGTTAGGCTACCGGGGGGTGAATGTGTGCTTGACCCGACCAGCCGGCGTCCGTTGTTGTTGCTTGCTGCCGGTACGGGGTTTGCCCAGATGAAGGCAATTGTCGAGGGTTCCCTGCGCGAGTCACCGGAGCGTCCCATCGCCTTGTGGTGGGCTGCCCGCGAGCAGCGCGATCTCTATCTCGAAAGCCTGCCCCGGCAATGGGCGGAGCAGCATGAGAATGTCGTGTTTCATGTGGTCACGGAAGTAGAGCCAGAGCTGCCAGTGAGCGGTGTGCGTGTCAGGAGCCACCGGGGGCGCATTGATCAGGCATTGGCCGCAGAGCTGAAGGATGTCAGCGGCCATGATGTCTATCTTTCCGGTTCACCGGGCATGGTCTATGCCTGTGTCGATGTCCTGGCTTCGCTGGGCCTGGCGCCGAACCGGGTGTTTGCCGATGTTTTTGCCTATGCACCGCGGGAACCGTTGGTGCCGGTGGTCGGCTCGCTGCGCGGAATCTAATGCAGCTTTATGGCAGAATAAAAGTTCCCCCTGAATTGATGAGGTTGATCATGATTGATGATGATTACAAGGATGAGAGCGGTGCGCTGTCGGTGTTGTTGAGTCTGGTCGTTCTGGTCAGCATGACGGCATTGCCGGCTACCATTGGTTGGTATCTGGTCATTGCGGGCTGATACTGCGCTTGCCAAGCCTGTCGTGATGCGGCAGGATAAAATCACTGTCGCATGATGAAGAACCAGCAGGAAAAACGACCATGACACTGAGCTCGACTTGCCGCGTTTGTCTCACCCGCACTGTCTCTGCGGTGACGGCGCGTGGGCAGGGCTTCGGTGTTCAAGGCCACGATAACCCGTATGCCGATAATTCGTATTGGTACTGGTTTAGCGCCGGTGTGCCGGTGGTCGGATCCTGAGCGAGGAGACAACCGCAAGGCACACCCAGCACGGGTTGCCTTCCTTATCCAAAACCCCCGGTCGGCATCCCGACCGGGGGTTTTGCTTTTACGCACCAGCGCTTCCAGGCGCTGCAAGAACTGAACAGGAGATGCACCATGAACGCATACCGCACCGCTTACGACAGCACTGCCCGCCACGACTATTATGGCTGGAGTTATGGCTGGCGATTTAGCGTCACGCGGTCGGTTCAGTGCGCCACCTCCGACCGTGAGATGACCGGTGGCACGACGACACGATGTTTGCCGATCTCACGGAGTTGAATCTCATGAATGCTTCTGCTGCTGTAACCGAATGCCCGCCTCGCCATCTCGACATTGCTGCCACACCTGCCGTCGGCGACACTGAACAGCTGCTCCCCACGCCTGAAGAGTTGCGCTATCGCCTTCCCCTGCCTGCTGCGCTGCATGAAAGGATCAGCGCCCAGCGTCGTGCCGTTCAGGATATCGTAGCGGGTCGTGATGATCGCCTGTTGGTAGTGGTCGGCCCCTGTTCGATCCATGATCCGGTTTCGGCTCTTGAGTATGCTCGCCGTCTGGCCGGGCTGGCGCCACACCTCTCTGATCGGTTGCTACCGGTGATGCGGGTTTACGTCGAGAAGCCGCGTACCACGGTAGGCTGGAAGGGGCTGGCTTATGATCCGGATCTGGATGGCAGTGGCAACATGGCACGGGGCCTCCACCTGGCGCGACAGACGATGCTTGAAGTGGCTGCGCTAGGCTTGCCGGTCGCCACCGAAATCCTGCAGCCGATGCTGGCCAGTTACCTTGATGACCTGTTGAGCTGGGTGGCCATCGGGGCGCGTACCACCGAATCGCAGCTCCATCGGGAGTTGGCCAGCGGCCTTGAGACGGCAGTAGGCTTCAAGAATGCGACCAGCGGAGCGGTAGGCGTGGCAGTGGACGCGCTACGCGCCGCAGCGCACCCCCATCAGCACTTTGCCCAGGATGCACAGGGGCGTCTGGTACTACGCCAGACTGCAGGCAATGAATATGGTCATGTGGTACTACGCGGTGGCCACCAGGGGCCCAACCATGACAGCCGTTCGGTGGCCGAAGCACGCCGGGCGCTGGAGCAGGCCGGGTTGACCCCACGCCTGATGGTGGATTGCAGTCATGCCAATGCACGCAAGGAGCATCGCCGTCAGATCGATGTGCTGCGTGACGTAGTGGCCCAGCGGGCTGCCGGTGAGACAGGAGTGATGGGGCTGATGCTGGAGAGTCACCTGAGTGAGGGTTGCCAGGCGCTGGTGCCCGGCGAGCTGCGTTATGGAGTGTCGATCACCGATCCTTGCCTGGGCTGGCGCGAGACCCGGGAACTGCTCCTGGAGGCGGCTGCGACACTGCGCTAGCAGGCGCTTTGTCATCGTGAGTCTGTACTCGCCATGGCGATGCCGGGATAATCCCGGCATCGCGCTGTGACAGGAGCCCCGCATGCCGTTTGTATTCGAACACCACGAACCCGAAACCTATCGCCGCAAGGCGCGTTTTATCAGTGTGGCGATGGCTGCCCAGCTGATCGTCCTCGGGTTGCTGTTTTCCCAGTTGCTGGTAGCCGCTTATGGCTCCAGCCTGTGGCTCAACGCCCTCGGTGTGCTGCTGGGCCTGCTGGCGACCAGTTTGATCTTTGCCGTATTGCGTGAGCGTCCCTGGATGAAGGAGATGCGCTATGTCTGGCAGCTCAAGCACCATCTTTCGCGGACGAGTGGCTATCTCGCCACATTGCGGCGCGAAATGGACCGGGGCAATGGCGTCGCCCTGGATTTAATGACGTTCTACCACCAGGGTATGGCCCAGCTTGCCGAGCTCAACGGGCGTACTCTTGATGATGATGCCGAACTGCTTGCCGAGCGCCTTAGAGTGCAGCAGCTGCGTGAGGAGCAAGGCTTGCCCGCTCAGGTCGAAGGGTTTGATCCCCACGACCTGGCGGCTTTCAAGCGTACTTAATGCCCTATTTGGCCAGTAGCTGTGCCGCGCGCTTGGCGAAATAGGTCAATATGCCATCGGCCCCGGCACGCTTGAAGCACATCAGTGACTCCAGCATGACAGCGTCGGGGTCGAGCCAGCCGTTTTCGAACGCGGCCATATGCATGGCATATTCGCCACTTACCTGATAGGCAAAAGTCGGCACCTTGAGCTCGTCCTTGACGCGCCGCACCACATCCAGATATGGCATGCCGGGTTTGATCATCACCATGTCAGCCCCTTCGGCCAGGTCCATGGCAACTTCATGCAGGGCCTCATCGCTATTGGCTGGATCCATCTGGTAGGTGCGCTTGTCCGCCTTGCCCAGGTTGGTGGCCGAGCCTACCGCATCTCGGAAGGGGCCGTAATAGTGCGAGGCGTATTTGGCGCTATAAGCCATGATCCGCACGTTGGGTAACTGCTCTTGTTCGAGCACCTGGCGAATTTCGCCGATGCGGCCATCCATCATGTCTGAGGGCGCAACAACGTCGGCACCGGCTTCGGCATGGGACAACGCCTGCTTGATCAGAGTCTCTACGGTGCGGTCATTGAGTACGTAGCCGTTGGCATCGATAATGCCGTCCTGGCCATGGCTGGTATAGGGATCCAACGCTACATCGGTAATGACGCCGAGCTCGGGCAGGGCCTCTTTGAGCGCCTGGATACTGCGCTGGACCAGGCCACTGGCGTTGTAGGACTCCTCGGCCAGTTCGCTTTTCAATGCTTGATCGACCACCGGAAACAGCGCCAGGGCCGGAATGCCAAGCTCGTATGCCTCGCGGGCTTCCTTGATCAGCAGGTCGAGTGATAGCCGCTCCACACCGGGCATCGAAGGTATGGCTTCGCGGCGCTGTTCCCCTTCTAGAACGAAAACGGGCCAGATCAGATCGGCAGCACTCAATGATGACTCACGCATCAGGCGGCGCGAGAAGTCATCACAGCGCATGCGGCGCATGCGGGTAGTAGGGAATTGGCGTGTGGTCATGAAGCTCAAGATTGGTTACTCCGGCAAGGGGCACCGCTGTCGTCAGCTCCTGTGACAACAGAGGACCAAGGCGAAATATGGGTTATATAACAGATACCCTGTCTACCCAGTATATCAGTGACGCTTGCAGCGCAAAGCCGCGCCTTGTCGCACCCGTCGCGACTCACTAAAGTGTTGGGCTGGGATTTTATAGTGTGGGGTTGCGATTTCCCGGCGGTGCCTCAGCACGGGGCGACGCATAACAAGGAGTAAAGCATGAGCAAACAAGTGGCGGTTATCCTGTCGGGTTGTGGTGTCCAGGATGGCTCAGAGATCTACGAGACCACCCTGACGCTGCTGCGGCTCGATCAGTTAGGGCTTGGCTATCGCTGCTTTGCGCCGGATATCATGCAGCATCATGTCGTCGATCATCTTGGCGGGGAAGTGGTGGAGGGTGAGTCGCGTAACGTGTTGCAAGAGTCGGCGCGCCTGGCGCGTGGTAACATCGCACCGCTTGATGAGCTGGAGGCCGATGAGTTTGATGCGGTGATTCTTCCCGGCGGCTTCGGTGCGGCCAAGAACCTGTCCAATTTTGCCGAGGCGGGCAGTGACATGGAACCGCTGCCGGAGCTGGTTGAAGCGCTGGCCGCTTTCCATGAGGCGCGCAAGCCCATCGGGTTGATGTGTATTGCGCCAGCCTTGGTGCCCAAGCTGTTGGGACCGGGTATTGCCGTCACTATCGGTCATGATCCGGGCGTTGCCGGTGCGATCAGCTCTATGGGCGGGTTGCATCGCAGCTGTGGTGTCGAGGAGATTGTGGTGGATTTTGAAAATCGTGTGGTTACCACCCCCGCCTATATGCTCGCGACCCGCATCGGCGAGGCCGCTACCGGTATTTTCAAACTGGTTGAGCGTATTGACGAGTTGATGGATATTTAGATTGTTTCGACAGTAAAAAAACAGCGCCCCTGGTAGCCAGGGGCGCTGTTTTTCTTTTGCGGTATTGTTTCAGGCGGGCTCAGGTGTCGTCACGTTGCCCGGTCGGCCCGGTAGGCGGGTCTGCTGGTTTTTTTTTCTTGTTGCTTACCAGGCGGCCAAACAGAATACCGATCTCGAACAGGAGATACATCGGGACCGCCAGCAGAGTCTGGGAAATCATGTCGGGCGGAGTGAGTAGCATGCCGATGATAAAACAGCCGAGCAGCACATAGGGCCGCTTTTTGGACAGGCTCTGCACGGATGTGACACCCGAGGCGATCAGCAGAAAAGTGGCGATGGGAATTTCGAAAGAGACGCCAAAAGCGAAGAACAGTTTAAGAACGAAATTCAGGTAGGCGTTGATATCGGTCATCACTGCCACGTTCTCTGGCCCGGTCTGGGTGAAGAACTGAAACAGCAGTGGAAAGACCACAAAGTAGGCGAAGGTGGCACCGGCATAGAACAGCGCCACGCTAGAGGCGAGTAGCGGCAGGGCCAGCGCCTTCTCGTTGGCATAGAGGCCGGGGGCAATAAAAGCCCAGGCCTGATGCAGGAGATAAGGTATCGCAGCGAATACCGCCACCACCAAGGTGAGCTTGAAGGGAGCCAGGAAGGGCGAGGCCACTTCAGTCGCGATCATCTGTGAGCCTTCGGGCAGCAAGCTCATGAGAGGTTGTGCCACGAAAGAGTAGATTTCGTTGGAAAACGGAAACAGGCACAGAAAGACCAGGAAAATCGCCACCACTGAACGCAGCAGTCGTGAACGTAGCTCGATAAGATGCTCGATCAGGGGGGCGTGTGAGAGCTCTTGCTTGTCGTCGGAGTCGCTCATCGTGAAGCGGCGTCCTTGTCTTTATCAGAGTCAGAGGAGGCGTTGTTTTCGCTTGTGGCGGCGTTGCCAGCCACCCTGGCACTGGCCAGGGCGGTATCAAGCCGGGAGGCGGGCGGCGGCGATGCCGGCGCGGCAGTTTCCGCTGCGGCCTTGTCGCTCGCTTCCTGCTTCTTGCCCTGACTTGGTGGTGTGGGCTCGGCGATGCTTTCCACGTCACGCTTGGCTTTGTTCAGGCTCTCGTCCAGCTTGGCCTGCTGTTCCTTGAGCTTCTGGCGCAACTCCTCCGCCTCAAGCTGTGAGTTGATCTCGCGCTGCATGTTCGACACGCTACGCTTGATCTTGCCCAGCCACAAGCCAGCCGTGCGCGCTGCTCTGGGTAGCCGTTCCGGGCCAAGTACCAGCAGGCCGACCACGCCAACCACCAGCAATTCAAGAAAGCCGATATCGAACATAGCGGTTTAGTTGCGCTCTTCCTTGTCCTGGACATGCTCTTCGGCCGCTTTTTCCTCGGCACGCACGTCGTAGGTATTGGGTTGCTCTTCATGAGCCACTTTGGCTTGCGGTTTGGCCTTGTCTTCTTCCTCATTGACAGCCTGCTTGAAGCCCTTGACCGCACCGCCGAGGTCGCTGCCCACATTGCGCAACTTCTTGGTACCGAAGATCAGGATGATGATGCCGAGTACGATCAGCAGTTGCCAGATACTGATGCCACCTAACATAGGGGTTACCTCTGTGTCGCTATTCCGGTGGATCCGGAAATCATGTTCACTTTGACCTTGCGGCCTTCTCTTCGTGCCCCGAAATGCCGAAACGGCGGGCCAGTTCGTCAAGTACATCCTGGTGATCAAGCCCCAGGTGGGACAGCATCACCAGGCTATGAAACCACAGGTCGGCGGTTTCAGCGACCAGTGCCGCACGCTTGTCATCGCCACCCGCTTCGGCATCCTTGGCTGCCAGCACGGTTTCCGTGGCTTCCTCACCCACTTTTTCCAGTATCTTGTTCAACCCCTTGTGATGCAAGGTGGCCACGTAAGAGTCGGCGGGATCGGCATCGCGTCGCTGACGTAGCGCCACGAAGAGTTCGTCGAGAATATCACGCATGCGGATGGCTCCGGTTGCGGTAGATCAAAGGAATCACTGCAAAAATTCCACTCATTGCCAAACCAGCAACAGCAGCCCGAGCAGCACGGCAACAAGAACTTGCCAGGGCTGGTCGCCGGCCCAGGTACTGAGCGGCTGCCAGGCCAGCGCGAGCCCGGCCACCAGCAGGCCGAGGCGCAGGCGGCGGGCGCTGCGCCGACTTTCGTGTAACTGTCTTTGAATGCCGCTCAAGGCCAGTGCCTGGCGACGCCGCTGTCGGTGTTCATGTTCGATTCGGCTCAACGCTTGATGGGCGACACCGGGCAGCTCGGGTAACTGGCGCGAAAGCTCAGGCGCTTGGCGCTTGAGCGACTCCCATAGCCCCGAGGCACCGGCACGCTCCTTCATCCAGCGTTCCAGGTAGGGCTTGGCAGTGCTCCACAAGTCAAGATCAGGATAGAGCTGGCGCCCCAGCCCTTCGATGTTAAGCAAGGTTTTCTGTAGCAAAACCAATTGGGGCTGGACTTCCATATTAAAGCGCCGGGCGGTCTGGAACAGCCCCAGCAGGACCTGACCGAAGGAGATCTCCTTGAGCGGCCGCTCAAGGATTGGCTCGCATACCGTACGGATGGCAGCGGCGAACTCGTTGGCTCGCGTCTCCTCCCCGACCCAGCCTGACTCGATGTGCAGTGCCGCGACCTGATAATAATCCTGGTGGAAAAAGGCCAGCAGATTACGTGCCAGGTAATCTTTATCTTCTTGAGTCAGGCTGCCAACGATACCGCAGTCGATGGCGATATATTGCGGGTCGTGAGGGTGCTCGCGGGCCACGAAAATATTTCCCGGATGCATGTCGGCATGGAAAAAGTTGTCACGAAAGACCTGGGTGAAAAAGATCTCCACGCCACGTTCGGCCAGCTGCTTGAGGTCGGTGCCCTGGGCTTTCAGTGCGGCAATGTCGGCCACAGGTATGCCGTAGATCCGTTCCTGCACCATCACTCTCTTGCGGGTGTGCGACCAGTGAATGGCGGGCACGTAGAGTAACGGCGAATTGGCAAAGTTGCGCTTGAGTTGCGACGTGTTGGCGGCCTCTTTGCGCAGATCCAGCTCGTCGAACAGGGTAGCCTCATAGTCACGCACCACGTCCACCGGGCGCAGGCGGCGGGCCTCGGGAACCAGCTCCAGCAGGGCGGCCACACGATACATCAGGGCCACATCCTGACGCATGACACGGTCGATAGCAGGGCGGGTAATCTTGACCACGACCTCTTCGCCACTGTGCATACGTGCTGCGTGTACCTGGGCAATGGAGGCCGAGGCCAGTGGCTCGGTCTCGAAATGGGCAAAAGCCGCACCCAGGGGCATGCCCAGTTCCGCTTCCACCAGGGCGCAAGCCTCGGCGGCGGGGAAGGGAGGGACCTGGTCCTGCAAGCGTCTGAGCTCGTCGGCGATGTCTTCGGGTAGCAGGTCGCGGCGGGTGGAGAGCAATTGACCGAACTTGACGAACACCGGGCCGAGAGACTCCAGGGCCAGCCGCAAACGCTCACCCCCGCTGCGTTGACCCACCGGTACCAGACGCAAAGGAGAAAGCAGAAAGACCGGCCTTAGCCACCAGGACAGGCGTTGCAGTGGTAACAGGGTATCCAGGCGGTAGCGGGTGATGACCCAGATGATACGCAACAGGCGCAGAAGCATCATGGTGCAGCCTCGTTCTCCAGCTGCCGGCGCAATCTGTGCAAGCGCGCTTCGAGGCGGTCAGCGCTGATGCCGAGCTCGGTGAGATGGTCGCGCAGGACGTCGAGTTGAGACTTGCCGGGCAGCAGCCGAGCTTCCTCGAAGACATATTCGGCGATG
>ERZ1032857.5-NODE-5-length-22961-cov-8.318519_pt1 | contig 22961 bp, 19 predicted proteins | sample MGYA00516688_ERZ1032857 | MGnify/ENA primary metagenome ERZ1032857 (study PRJEB33719, sample SAMN04262500) | wastewater metagenome | biome: rural village; feature: composting latrine chamber; material: composting feces with ash | place: El Salvador | collected...
CACACGAAGGGGTGCGGCTGGCGATGCAGAGCAAGCAGCGGGAACTCGCTGCGCGGCATCCTCTGATTATGGACGGCCGGGATATCGGAACCTGCGTGATTCCCGACACTCCGTACAAATTCTATCTGGACGCGCAGGTGGAAGAACGCGCCAGAAGAAGATACGAGCAGGGGGACAGGGACCGTTTCAGCTATGAAGAGGTGCTCCGCGCGCTCAAAGAGCGTGACGAAAAGGATATGAACCGGGCCATGGCGCCTCTGAAAGTGGCGGAAGGCGCCATCGTTATCGACAGCACGAAGCTTACTATTGAAGAAACGGTGGAGCAGATGATCAGCCTGATGGAGAAATTCGAATGAATGTGACTTTATATAAGTTCGTAGCCGGGCTGGTTCGGATCGTGCTCGCACCTTTTTTCTGGCCGAAGGTGCACGGGGAAGAAAAAATGCCGAAGGATACGCGCATCGTCGTGTGCGGAAATCATCAGTCGATGCTCGACCCGGTGTTTATCGGCATCTTTACCCGCCGGCCTGTTCATTTTATGGCCAAACAGCAGCTGTTTTCCTTTAAGCCGTTCGGAGCGCTGCTGCAAAAGGTGGGCGTATTCCCGGTGAACCGGGAGGGTACGGACATCCGCGCTCTGAAAACCGCGCTGAAAGTGCTGAAAGATGAAAAGGCGCTGGGTATTTTCCCCGAGGGAACCCGTGTCACAGACATCGATCTCAACAACTTCAAGGAGGGCGTCGCCGTTATTGCGATGCGCGCCAAATCGGATATCCTGCCGGTGCGCATTCATTCAAGTTATCGACTGTTTTCCAGAGTGGATGTGATTTTCAGGGATCCGATAAGGACGGAGGATGTGATCGCCGGGCTTTCAAAGGAAGAGGCCACTAAAGCGCTGACCCGTGCCGTGTTCGAATCGATTTATGAGGAGGAACTCAATGGAAATCATCATCGCTGAGCATGCGGGCTTCTGCGGCGGGGTAAAGCGTGCCGTCCGAATGGCGGAAGATGCGCTGCAGCGGGAGGATACCGCCTACGCGCTCGGGCCTCTTGTACACAACCGGCACGTGGTGCAGCGTCTGCAGGAACACGGGATGCGGGATCTGGAAAAAGAAGAACCGGCTGATGAATCGGTGATTGTTTCCAGAAGTCACGGCATTTGCCGCGAGACAAAAGAGGCACTGCTCGCTCGCGGGCATATGGTTGTTGATACAACCTGTCCCTCTTTACTAAAAATGTATAAAAAACTGGAAGAAATGACAGAAAAGGGTTATAATGTTATTATAATTGGCGACAGTATGCACCCGGAGGTCATTGCTCTGGCCAGTCAGACGAACTACGAAGCGATTATCGTAAACTCTGAGGAGGAAGCTGAAGCGGTCAGCGGCCTGACCGACGTTTTCATACTGTCCCAAACGACCAACCGAGAGGAAAAATTTGAGCAGCTCTCAGCTTTGATTGCCGCAAACAATCAGAACGTAGTGATACTGAACACCATATGCAACGCTACCAGGCTTCGTCAGGAAGCCTGTGCCGAGATTGCACGGGAAGTAGATGCAATGATTGTGATAGGCGGGTCGCACAGTTCGAACACACAGAAACTGGCGCAGGTCGCTTCCCTTCATTGTGAAAGGGTGTATCCTATTGAGTCAGCGGTAGACTTACCGATCGATCAGTTGGTAAAATTGAAAAAAATAGGAATAACCGCTGGTGCATCTACACCGGATTGGTTAATCGAGGAGGTAGTGGAAAGAATGGACAATTACAACAAAGACGATTTTATGGAGCAGGTGGAAGACACCATGAAACCCGTTCACCCGAAGGAGATTATTCAGGGTGAGGTCATCTATGTCACCGACAACGAAGTGATGGTGAACATCAATTACAAATCCGACGGGATCATCAAACAAGATGAACTCGCGGAAGATTCCGACGCTAAGCCGAAGGATCTTTTTACACCGGGTCAGCAGATCGAGGTGTATGTAATTAAGCTCGATGACGGGGAAGGAAATGTAATCCTCTCCACAAGACGCGTTGAAAAATATAAGAACTGGCAGAAGCTGATGGATATGCATGAAGCGGATGAAACCGTGGAAGCCACCATCGAAAAAGACGTCAAGGGCGGCCTGCTTGTCAACGTCATGGGAATCAACGGATTCATTCCGGGTTCGCATGTCGATACACACTATGTGCGTGATCTGCAGTCTTTCATCGGACAGACGGTCACCACGAAGATCATCTCGATCGATGAAAAGAAACGCAGACTCGTACTTTCGAGAAAAGTCGTTATCGAAGCGGAAAAACAAAAACTGCTCGATGAAGCCTGGGAAAACATCACCGTGGGCGATGTGGTCACCGGAAAAGTGGCACGTCTCACAGACTTCGGTGCGTTTATCGATCTGGGCGGTGTAGACGGACTTCTGCACGTTTCGGACATTTCCTGGAAACGTCTGAAACACCCGTCGGATGCACTGACCGCAGGCGAAGATATCGAAGTAAAAATCCTTCGTGCCAACCGCGAAACCAACCGTATTTCGCTGGGTCGCAAACAGCTGATGGACAAGCCGTTTGATGAATTCGCCAAGAACAACGAAGTGGGCGACATCGTCAAAGGTACGGTCGTCAATCTGCTCGACTTCGGAGCGTTTGTACGCCTGAAAGAGGGCGTGGAAGGTCTGGTTCACGTTTCGCAGATCAGCCATGAGCGCGTGGAAAAACCGTCGGATGAGCTCAATGTCGGTGATGAAATTGAAGTCAAAATCATGGACATCAACACCGAAGGCCAGAAGATCGGCCTGAGCATTAAAGAAACCAAGCCGCAGGAGAGAAAAGAGCGTCCGCAGCGTACCGAACGCCGCACGGCACAGTTCGAAAATCAGCCGCCGCGCAAGCAGCAGCCCCGCCGTCAGCGTCGTCAGCCTGAAAAACGCAGCGAACCTGCCTACAAGGGCGATGACTTTGAAAATACAATCGGCTCGCTCGTAGATTTCGACTTCGGCATGCTGGATCTCGGTTCGGAGACGGAAGATACGGCGACGGAAACTGCACAGGAACCGGCTGCCGAAGAGCAGAATACGGAAACGGCCGCAGTGGATACCGCGGAAGAAACGAACGAAGAAACTTCGGAAGATAACGTACAGGAAGAAGCCAATACCTGGGACGGCGAAGTGGAACCGGTCGAAGAAGAAGTCGTGGAAGAAGCTGCAGAAACTGCAGACGACGAAGAAACAGAAGCATAAATCACACAATACAGGACGGGCCTCGGCCCGTCTTTTTGTATATCCGCAGAAATTTGGACACAAAAAGGGCCCCGCGCAGCGAGGCCCTTATTAGATTATTCGATTTCTGTGCGGCCGGGATAGGCTTCGAGTGCTTTTTCAAGAATGTTCATGGCACGTTCGAGTTCCTCGGCTTTGATGCAGTACGAGAAGCGAACTTCGTTCTTTCCGAGACCCGTAGTTGCATAGAATCCTTCGGCCGGTGCCATCAGTATCGTTTCATTGTCGATATTGAATTCTTCCAGGCACCAGATGATGAATTTCTCCGCATCGTCTACAGGCAGTTTGGCCACGTTGTAGAAAGCGCCTTTGGGCATTTCCGCAACGACACCTTTTATATTTTTGAGGCCGTTGTATACGGTGTCTCTTCTGTGCTTGTACTCGTCATAGGCTTCTTTCATGAAGACATCGTAATCGTCCGCGTCGACGATAGCTGCCGCGCCGACCTGTTCGAGTGTTGCAACGGACAGTCTGGCCTGGGCAAGTTTCATGACGTTTTTCATGACTTCCTTGTTCTTGGAGCCGATGGCACCGATGCGAGCGCCGCAGTTGCTGAAACGCTTGGAGATCGAGTCAACCAGAATGACGTGATCGGCGGCATCTTCTCTGTGCATGAAGCTGACGTATTCTTCGCCGTCATAAACGAATTCACGGTATACTTCATCGGCAATGATCATCAGGTCGTGCTTGATGGCAAGATCCGTAATCATGTCGACTTCTTCTTTCGTGTATACGGTGCCGGTGGGATTGCTCGGATTCGCAATGATGAAGGCGCGGGTTTTGTCGGTGATTTTCGATTCGATTTCTTCCACATTGGGGAAGTGGAATCCGTCTTCCGCCTTCAGCGTAACCGGTACAACTTTGAGTCCTGCGAGGGTTGCAAAGCTGTTGTAGTTCGCATAGAAGGGTTCGGGGATAATGACTTCATCTCCGGGATTTGCGATCGTCATCATGGCGAAGATCAGTGCTTCCGAGCCGCCGGTGGTAACAATCAGATCTTCTTTTTCCAGCGGAATGTCAAATTTTTTGTAGTATTTGACCAAAGAGTCGAGCATCGGCTGGATTCCCTGCGAGTGGGCGTAGGCGATGACATCATTGTCATAGTTTCTGATCGCATCCATAAATGCGGCCGGGGTGGCGATATCGGGCTGTCCGATATTGAGTTTAAATACAGTAATTCCCTTTTTTTCCGCTTCCTGCGAGTAAGGAATCAGCTTGCGGATGGGAGAGGACTGCATGTTTTGCATTCTGTCCGAAATAATCATAACATACCTCCAAACTTTTCTTCCATTATATCATGTTTCGAAAATTAATGTTCTGTTTCACAAGGCGGATACAAGTGATAAACCGTTTTCCCAAAAACTCTTTCGTGTTTTCCGCCCGTTTTGGTATAATATCAGGTAGGGCTCGATGCACGCGGCCCGGGAGGAAGACACCATGAAAAAATATATCATACAGACCTACGGCTGCCAGATGAACGAACACGATTCAGAAAAGATCTCTTACACACTGGAAGGCGCCGGGTTCACATATACCGAAAATATCGAAGAGGCGGATTTCATCTTGCTCAACACCTGTCTCGTCCGGGAAAACGCTGAGCACAAGGTGCTCGGTCAGCTGGGCGCGATGAAGCATTTAAAGACACGCAATCCCGATCTCATCATCGCCGTCAGCGGCTGCATGATGCAAACCGGCCGAGCCAGAGACATCATTCGCGAAAAATACAAGCATGTGGACATTATCTTCGGCACGAAAAATATCGATGATCTGCCGTATCTTTTGAATGAATATTTTCAGACGGGACAGCCGGTGCTGGCGATTGAGGAGGAAATGGACCTTGGGGAAGACGAAACCCATGTCATTCGCGGCTCCAGACACAAGGCCTATATCTCGATCGCCTACGGCTGCGACAACTACTGTTCCTACTGTATCGTTCCGTATGCCCGAGGAAAAGAGATCAGCCGGGAGCCCGAACGAATCCTCGAGGAGGCAAGAATCTTAGCCCAGGAAGGCTACAAGGAGATTACTCTTCTCGGTCAGAACGTAAATTCCTACGGTAAGACGCTGCGCTATCCGATCAGCTTTCCGGAGCTTCTTAGCAGGCTGAATGAAGTGGAAGGGCTGTCAAGAATCCGTTTCATGACCAGTCACCCGAAAGATCTGTCGGATGAACTGATTGAGGCCATGGGGACGCTGGACAAGGTCTGCGAGCATTTTCATTTGCCGGTTCAGTCCGGCAGCGATGCGGTATTGAAACGGATGAACAGAAAATATACAAGAGAAGAGTATCTGGAACTGGTGAAGAAACTCCGGGCAGCGGTACCCGGCATCGCGCTTTCCACCGATATTATCGTCGGTTTTCCTTCAGAGACCGAAGAGGATTTCCAGCAGACGCTGGATCTTATTAAAGAAGTCGAATTCGACGCGGGCTTTACGTTTCAGTTTTCGCCCCGCCCGGGTACACCCGCGGCCAAAATGGAAAATCAAGTGAGTAAAGAACAGATGCAGGACCGTTTCCAGCGTCTCGTCGATTCAATGTACGCGATCTATCTCAGAAAGAACCGGGAAAAAATCGGCACCGTTATGGAAGTCCTTGTGGACGGAACCAGTAAAACGGATCCCGCAATTCTGACCGGACGAACCCGATCCCATCATCTGGTGCACTTTGCGGGACCGGAGGAGCTGATCGGGGAACTCGTACAGGTTGGAATCGAAAAGGTTACCTCGTTTACCCTGGAGGGAGTGCGCGTATGACTCCGATGATGGAGCAGTATCTGGCCATCAAAGAAAAACATCAGGATGCGATTCTCTTTTTCCGGCTGGGGGACTTTTATGAAATGTTCTTTGAAGACGCCGTGGTGGCCGCCAAGGAACTGGAAATCGCACTCACCAAAAGAGACATGGGGCAGGATGAAAAAGCCCCGATGTGCGGAGTTCCGCATCATTCGAGTACAGCCTATATCGAACGGCTTGTGGAGCGCGGATACAAGGTTGCCATTTGTGAACAGCTGGAAGACCCGGCACAGGCGAAAGGCATTGTCAAAAGAGATGTCGTGCAGGTAATTACGGCCGGCACCATACTGCCCGAAAAAAGCCGTGCGGAGAATAATCACCTGATGGCCGTGCAGCTGACGCGCACAGGCTACGCGGTCGCGGTGGCAGACATTACCACCGGAGAGTTTTCCGTTACCGCTTGGCAGGAGGATCAGGAAGACGCCTATCCTCTGTTAATGGATGAAATTGCCAAATGGAATCCGAGAGAGATTCTGGTTTCCGACACACTCTATGCGGACAATGCTTTTTTGCAGGAACTGAAGGAACGTTATGGAGCCGTCCTGGGTGTGTATGATGCCTATTCGTACAGCGATGAGGAACAGGCGCAGTCGATTCGCGCCCATCTGCCGGCCGTCGACAAAAAGTCGCCCGTATTCCGGAGCCGGCTTGCCCTGCAGACCGCGGCGGCGCTGCTTCGCTATATCTACCAATACGGACAGGATACCCTCCGGCATCTGCGCAACATCCAGTGGGTGGAGCCCGATGCCTGGATGAAAATTGATCAGAACACCCGCGCGCATTTGGAACTGCAGCGCAATCAGCGTACGCTCGACACGAAGCATACGCTTTTTTCCGTGCTTCATCATACAAAAACAGCCATGGGCACCCGCAGACTGCACAAATTTATCGAACGTCCGCTTTTGTCTGCCGTGGCGATCAAAAAACGGCAGGATATCGTGGCGGCCCTTGTGGCAGACGCCCAGACCCGACTTCGGATCGGAAGTCTTCTGGAAGGTGTCCACGATTTGGACCGTTTGATCGGGAAACTCTCGTATCAGAAAGCCAATGCCAGAGATCTGCTTGCGCTGGCTGTTTCTCTTGACCATGTGCGAGATCTAAAACAATTTCTTGCGAATACGGGGATTGCACCTTTGACACAGCTCGAGCAGAGAATCGATCCCGTGCCGGATGTGACGGAAGAAATCAGACGGGCCATCGAAGAGGATCCGCCTTTGTCAGTGACAGAAGGCGGCATTATCAAAACAGGCTACGATCCGGAACTTGATACCATACGTGAAACGAGCATTCGCGGCCAGGAGGCACTGGTCGCCTATGAAATCCGGATGCGCGAAGATACGGGCATTAAGAATCTCAAGATCGTGTTCAATAAATTAAAGGGCTATTATCTCGATGTCACGAAGTCCCATCTGGAAAAGGTACCGAAAGACTGGACCCGCAGACAGACACTCACCAATTCGGAACGCTATGTCACCGACCGTCTCCTGCAGATACAGAGCATGATTTCAGACAGCCAGGAAGAAACACGGCAGCTGGAATATGAACTGTTTCAGTCGATCAGAGAGCATATTCTGGACCGGGTAGAGCAGATCCAGCAGACCTCGGATCAGCTGTCGCGACTCGATGCGCTCTATGCCATGGCGGTGGCGGCCGTGCGCTTTCAATATGTGCGCCCCGCCTTTCGGACCGACGGACGGATCCGGATTAGCGAGGGACGCCATCCGGTGGTCGAAAACGGAATGGATGAAGGTAGTTTTGTGCACAATGACACGGATCTGGGCGCCCCGGATAACCGTCTGCAGGTCATCACGGGACCGAATATGGCAGGGAAGTCAACGTATATGCGACAGGTGGCCCTGATTGTGCTGATGGCACAGATCGGCTCGTTCGTTCCGGCAAAACAGGCTTCCATCAGCATTGTGGATCAGATCTTTACAAGGATCGGTGCGTCCGATCACCTGGCGCTCGGCGATTCCACCTTCATGGTCGAAATGAAGGAAATGTCCTATATCCTCTCACATGCGACATCCAAAAGTCTGCTCATTCTCGACGAGATCGGGCGGGGGACGAGCACGTTTGACGGAATGAGCATCGCCTGGGCAATCATCGAGCACATTGCGGAAAACTTGAATGCAAAAACACTGTTTGCAACCCACTACCATGAACTGACCGCCCTGGCCGGCACCCATTCTTCGATCACGAATATGACGGTCGCCATCCGGGAAGAAGAAACGCATATTGTCTTTTTGCGTAAAGTCATGCCCGGACAAACCGACCGAAGCTACGGGATCGAAGTGGCGCGCATGGCAAAATTCCCTGCCACCATCATTGCAAGAGCACAGCAGGTGCTAAGAGACCTGGAGGCATCCAGGCAAGACAGCCATCTGCCCGCGGGAACGCGCGCACCCGAGGAGATCCAGATGGATCTCAGAGACATTGAACGCGCGCAGTTTCTGCAGTCGGTCGGATCACTTGAAATTGAACGGACCACACCGGTTGAAGCATTGCTGGTCCTTGAAAAACTGCGTGCAAAAGCACGTGAACTGGGGGAAAAGGGATGAGAATCCACGCACTGGATGAACAAACCATCTTAAAAATCGCCGCCGGAGAAGTCATTGAAAACCCGGCCTCCGTGGTGAAGGAACTGATTGAAAATGCGATCGACGCCCACGCGACACAAATCACGGCAGAGATCAAAGACGGAGGCAAACAGTCGATCCGTGTCACAGACAACGGCGACGGCATTCATCCGGAAGAGATCGATCTTGCCTTCACGCGGCATGCGACAAGTAAAATCGACAATTACGAAGACCTGTTTGCCATCGGGACCATGGGATTTCGGGGCGAGGCACTTGCGAGTATCCGCGCGGTATCCGATGTGACGGTCTTCAGCAGACAGGCGGAACAGGAAACAGGCAGTTTTGTCCGCTACCGCGGCGAGGAAACACAAAGAGAAGCCGTCGCGCACAATCAGGGCACCACGATGGTGGTCGAGCATCTGTTTTCACGCATTCCGGTGCGCGCGGGCTTTCTCAAATCCTCACTTGCCGAAGCCAATCGGATCACCGATCTGCTGTATCGGTTCTCCGTGGCACATCCGGACATTTCCTTTAAATACATCAAAGATGAGAAACTGCTGCTTTCCACGACAGGTTCCGGCATCGAAAACACCCTAGCAGAAGTCTTCGGTCCCGATGTCACGGAAAAACTGCTGCCGCTGTCCTATCGGGACGCGCAGATCGAAATGAAGGGCTGGGTAGCCGACACTTCTTTGTATCGCGGAAACCGCAGCATGCAGTATGTATTTGTGAACCGCAGAATCGTAACCGAACCCATGATCACCCAGCTCGTCGAGTCCGCTTATGGCGGAAAGATACCGCACGGCCGCTTTCCGGTGTACTTTTTGTGGGTAGACATCGACCCTGCGAAAATTGATGTCAACATCCACCCGACCAAAAGCAAAGTACAGTGGACAGAAGACAGCTCCTTGTTTTTGCCACTGAAAACGGAAATTCTGCGCCTGCTGGAACAACAGCAGCATCAGCATATACTCACGGAAAAAGAAGAGAAAAAACCGGAACGAGTCAATCTTTTTACCATGGATGAATACGAAGACAGGCGCAGAAAAGAAGCAGGCGCCCGGCATGTGGCAGAGCCCAAAACCCCGTATCAGAGCCGGCAAAAACCCTTCCCGCAGGAAAGAAAGTCACCCACACCCGAGCAGCTGCCGCTTTCGATGCCGGTATCCGAAGAGGTCGAAGTGCCGTCGCGCATCTTTGAAGGACTTCGTCCGATCGGAAGCTTCCACAAAACCTATGTACTGTTTGAAGACGCCGCACGGGAAGAAATGGTCTTTGTGGATCAGCATGCGGCGCACGAACGCATCCTGTTCGAACAGCTGCAGGAAGAATACCGCAAACGCGAGTTGCGCACTCAAATGCTGCTGGTGCCGCAGCGGCTCAAGGTCAAACCGCATGAGAAAGACGCGCTCGAAAGCCGGTCGGAACTGTTTTCTTCCCTGGGCTTTCTGATTGATCCTCTGTCCGAAGACACTTTTTTGATCCGGGGGATTCCGTATCAGATCGGCCGTATGCAGGATCCGAGAAATCTGGTGTATGCACTGCTTGATACACTCGAAAAATCCGTCCGCTCCCAAGAGCAGGATCTGGAGGAGCGGCTGATGAAAATGGCGTGTACGGAGGCGGTAAAAGCGGGTGACACGCTGCCGGATCTTTCCGTGGCGCAGCTTTTGTCCGCACTCGAAAAAACAAAACAGCCGCACACCTGCCCGCACGGCAGGCCGACCTATGTGCGTGTGCCGCTGAAACAAATTCATAAGTGGTTTCAGAGGATTCCGTCATGAAACAAGTCATCGCCGTCGTAGGACCTACCGCCAGCGGCAAGTCCGCATTTTCTGTTGCGCTTGCAAAACTGTGCGGAGCGGAAATCATCAGTGCCGACTCTATGCAGATATACAAGGGACTCGATATCGGCACGGCGAAAATCAGACCACAGGAAATGCAGGGCGTCCCGCATCATCTGATCGACATAGTGGAACCGACGGATTCTTTTTCCGTGCAGCAGTATCAGGCGCGGGCGGAGGGGGTAATGGATACGCTTCGAAAGCATAACACCCTGCCGATTATCGCCGGCGGCACCGGACTGTATGTACAGTCGCTGCTGTACTCGCTCGATTTCTTTGAAGCCTCGCCGAATCCTTCACTGCGCAAAGAACTCGAAGAAAAAAGCGATGACGCGCTCTATCGGCTCCTTGCAAAACGAGATCCGAAAAGAGCCGCTAATATCCACCCGAATAACAGACGACGAATCATCCGGGCGCTCGAGATTCTGGCAGCAGGCAAACGCCCCGAGAATAACGGGTTTCGGACCAAAAGAGAGGATCTGTCAGCGAAAATATACGGCCTCATCGTCGAACGAGACCTGCTGCACCGGCGGATCGAAACGAGAGTCGATCAAATGCTTGAAGACGGACTGATCGAAGAATGCCGCGCGCAGCTGTTTCCAAACGGACTGCACACGCAGGCGGCTTCGGCCATCGGCTATGCCGAAACGCTCGCCTATCTGCGCGGGCTGTGCACAAAAAAAGAACTCAGAAACAATATCATCGTGCATACGCGTCAGTATGCCAAGCGTCAGATGACCTGGTTTCGGCGTATGGATGTGGAATGGATTCCCCACACCACTGACCCGGAAGTGATTGCCCGGAGGTTCTATGAATAAGAAAAATTTGAAACGGTTTCATATCTCTGACATCGTCCATGATTTCGTCATGGCGCAGCAGGAACAAATGAAAGACGTACAGACAGCTCTTCTTCCGGTTCGGGAAGCCAATCAGCTGAAAGTGATTCACAGCTTTCAAGAAAACCGTCTGGCCTCTCATGACTTTCATTCCTCCTCCGGCTATGGCTACGGAGAAGGGGGAAGAGAAAAGGCTGACCGGATCTTCGCGGATGTCTTCCAGACAGAAGACGCCCTGGTACGCCCGTCGATCGCATCAGGCACCCATGCGCTGACCCTCGCTCTTCAGGGACTTCTGCTGCCGGGCGATGAAATGCTCTGCATTTCGGGGCTTCCCTATGACACCATGCAAAAAATTATCGGTCTCAGGGGATCCCTGCCGCATTCGCTGAAAGAATACGGGATTACCTACCGGCAGACTGAACTGAAGGATGGCGCGCCCGATGTCGATGCGATCAAAAACGCAATTACGAAGAATACCCGGCTGATCTATCTGCAGCGCTCCGGCGGCTATGCCGGCCGGCCCGCGATTCCGATCGGTGTACAGAAACAGGTGTATGAGGCCATCAGAAGTTTTACGGATCTGCCGATCATGGTCGACAACTGTTACGGCGAATTCACCGAAGAGGAAGAACCTACAGAAGTCGGAGCCAATTTGATTGCGGGCTCACTGATTAAAAATCCCGGCGGGGGCATCGCCCGTGCCGGTGGTTATATTGCGGGCGATGCAGATTTGATTGAACGCATTTCCTACCGGCTCACCACCCCGGGGATCGGACGGGACATCGGCATCAGTTTTGACACGATCCGTGAAGTACTGCAGGGTCTGTATTTTGCCCCGCATGTCACGATGGAGGCACTTCATACCGCACAGCTGTTTGCCGGGGTGTATCAGACACTCGGGTATGCCGTGACACCGGGCCCAAACGATGCCCGCTCGGATATCGTGCAGGTGATCCGTATGGAAGACCCTGAGGCCGTGTGCCGCTTCTGTGAGGCCGTGCAGGCCGCAGGCTCCGTGGACGCATATGTAACCCCGGTGCCCTGGGATATGCCCGGCTACAGCGAACAGGTAATTATGGCCTCGTCCGGCTTTGTCGAAGGCTCCTCAATCGAAGTCAGCGCAGACGGTCCTTTGAAGCCACCGTATCATGTTTTTTATCAGGGAGGACTGAGTTATGATCAGGGCCGTCTGGCCGTGATGAAAACCGTGCAGGCACTGCTGGAGCACGGCATTATTCGTGAAGAACAATTATTGAATGAGATTTAACAAACATTCATGAGTATCCAATTTTGTTTGACACGGGGCCGGGGGGTGAAGTACAATAAATATGTTGTGAAAGGAGAGTGGTTTTCATTTTCGCGGAGACGCATAAGATCATCGCACGTTCTCTTCATGAGAACCTGCGAGACAAACATGATATCGAATTAAATGAGGATCGCTTGCTTTGGGGTTCGATCGTACCGGATATTTCTCCGAAGTATAAACTTCAGAGACACTATATTCAGGACAGTCTGCATTTTATTTCCAACGAGATTGTCACACTGATCTTTGTCAGCCGGTTTATGAATCTTAGGGATCACAAAAATTCCCTGACCATGAAGCTGTTCAGCCGAAAGATCGGCATTATCAGCCATTACCTGTCTGATTTTTGCTGCATGGCCCATGCGAAAAACTGGAGCTTCAACGGCAGTTTCGTAAAGCATGTCCAGTATGAGAAAGCTGTCAACGAAGCGGCTTCCATGCATGAATTCACACCGGTCCGACTCCAGACCGAAGAGATAGATCTTCATTCCGAACCGATCTTGCGACTGCGAAAACTGATAGCAGAGCAAATCGCGTCGATTATCGAAGAGTACAAGGCGCAGGAAGAGAGTATTGCCTGTGATCTGAATTTTGCTCTGGCGCTGAACACGCAGATTGCCTCCTTCGTCATCGAACTGATACTTGCGATGCAGCAGGGTGCGATGCCGGTTCAGACAACACTCGTATACTGATTCTAAAAGCCGGCCCATTATGGGCCGGCTTTTTTGATCTTTTGTAGTTAATGAATTCTTCGCTGCAGTCCGATTACCTTGCCGAGGATCTGGCAGTCGTTGGTGACAATCGGTTCCATGCTGCTGTTTTCAGGTCGCAGTTCAACGGCACCGTCGCGCAGGAAGAACCGTTTTACCGTTGCCGCCTCATCGATCATTGCCACAACGATTTCTCCGTTTGTGGCGGTGTTCTGCTTTCGTACAATCACGAGGTCATTTTGCAGTATGCCGGCCTCGATCATAGAATCCCCGCGGATCCGCAGCATGAAGAGATCCCCCTGATCCGTCATGGAAACGGGGAGAGGATAGGTGTCTTCGATGTTCTCTACGGCCAGAATCGGCGAACCGGCCGCGACATCGCCGACGATCGGGACATTCACGACCGCATGCACCGGATAGTCGGACGCATTCGCATCCACAATATCGATGGCCCTGTTTTTTGTCGGGTCTCTGCGGATATATCCCTTTTCTTCGAGTTTCGTCAGATGACTGTGGACGGTCGATGTGCTCTTTAAACAGACCGCGGCACCGATTTCACGGATGGCGGGAGGATATCCTCGCTCGGCAACTTCATTTTTCAGAAATTCCAATATTTCTACTTGTTTTTGACTCAGATCTTCATACATGGAAATCCCTCCCATTGCTCTTATTATAGCACAGCAGGGGGCCGGTGGCAAACATTCGTTCGGTCGAAAGGTAACGGCATCTTTTCACAGTCTATATCACAGCAGAGAGAAGACAAATCGTCGAATGAAATTCTCGTGTACCGGATCGATGCGAATCTGTAAGGAGGACAGCGATGAAATATGTGATTGAAGGCGGCGCACTGCCTGTGGTACGCGTGTTTTTGGAACCCGGTGAGACCATGATCAGTGAAGCCGGCGGCAGAACCTGGGCCAAAGGAGAGCTTGTAACCGAATCCTCCTCGGAAGGCGGTGCGAAAAAAGCACTTGGGCGAATGTTTTCCGGCGAAAGTCTCTTTATGAGCAAATACACCGCGCAGGGAGCGGCGGAAATCACGTTTGCTTCCAGTTTCCCCGGAAAAATCCTCGCTGTCGAACTCGGGGAAGGCCGGAGTATCGTGGCACAGAGAAAAGTTTTCATGTGCGCACATACGGTGTCACGCTTTCCACGTTCTTCCAAACTGGGCGCGGGCCTGGCCGGCGGAGAGGGATTCATCATGCAAAGGATTACGGGTCCCGGGCTCGTCTTTTTGGAAATTGACGGCTATTGCGTTGAATATGATCTTCAGCCCGGCGAACGCATGGTGCTCGATACCGGCGTACTCGCCGTGATGGAAGAAACCGTCAGTATGGATGTCGAAATGGTTAAAGGAGTAAAAAACATGTTTCTCGGGGGCGAAGGATTGTTTGATACCTGCGTCACCGGACCCGGTAAAGTATATCTGCAGACGATGACAATTGAAAATCTGGCAAAACTCATCATCCCGTTTATACCGAGTAAGAATTAAAGGAGGAAATCATGAAAATATTCGCTATTATGTTACTTATCGCAGCTCTGCTGCTTCTGACGGCCTGCGGCGCAGAAGAAGCAGCAGCGGATGAACCCAGTCAATATATCGGAACCTGGGTGAGTGTCGCGTACGAAGCAGAAGAGGGAATGTCCGCGATTGAACGCGGATTTGAAGATGCCCTTGTTCTTGAGATCCATGAAGACGGAACCTATGTGTTTGATCCGAATGACCCCATCGAAGGCACCTGGGTCGACGAAGGCGACAAAATCACCTTTGACAAAGGTACCGACGATGAAGAATCGTATCCGTTTGAAGACGGAATCATGCATGCAGACTGGGAAGACAACGGAATCTACTTTGCAAAAGAGGGCTCCGAAGTATCGGTAGGAGAACAGAAACTGTTTGATGAAGCAGATGCTGTCTTCAAAAAAGACGGATCGATTGAAACCAAGTAAAAGCATAGGCCATATCATTGGAAAAGACAATGGAATCATGCACCGCTGCTCCTCAGCATGACCCCGGACCCTGGTCCGGGGTTTTTGTTTGCAGAACATTCGTTTGGTTTTTGTTGACAAGGAACGTATGTTTGCTGTATAATCAATACAAATAGAACAAACGTTCCGAACCTAATCAAGGAGGCCAAGCCAGATGAAACGAAAATATAAACGTTATCGACCCATGCAAAAAGAGGCGGTTGCCGTCCTGCTGGCCCTGCTGCTTTTAACTCTGGGCTTCACCCTGTACAGCGAACAACCTGCAGAGCCGGAGTCGCGGCAGCGCGTTACACGCACGGTACAGCCCGGCGACACCGTATGGGATATCGCCGCAGAGTATAATCCTGACGGGCATGATATACGAAACTATGTTGCCATCATCACACGGGTGAATCAGCTGCAAAACCGCACGCTTCAGCCTGGAGAAACCCTTATCATCCCGCTTCTTTCCAAATAAAAAGAAACGGTCCGCACCCCCTCGGACCGTTTCTTTTTATATATTGGCGAGCGGATTTTTTGCGATGGCTTCCCTAAGCTGCTCGTCGTCGGTGTGTGTGTAAATTTGGGTGGTCGCAATACTTTCATGGCCCAACAGCTCCTGCAGAGTACGTATATCCACCTTTCCGTGTTTGTACATCAGGGTGGCCGCCGTATGTCGGAGTTTGTGCGTTGAGTACAATGTAGTGTCGAATCCGGCATCGGCGAGGTGCTTGTCGATGCGATACTGAATTGCCCGATTTGTCATCCGCTGCCGGCGGGTGCTTAAAAACAGCGCGGGGTCTTCGATGTCCGGACGGTGTCTGCGGCAGTCGCGGATCGCCTGGGTGACACCCGGAGTGAGAAATATAGTACGTTCTTTGTTTCCTTTTCCGATGACATTCAAAGAATCTCCTTTGATGGCATCAATGTCGATCTGGGCGAGTTCCGACAGGCGCAGTCCGCAGGTCAGAAAAAGCAGTGTCATGGCATAGTCGCGGGTGCGCAGCATGTCATTTTTTGTTTCCTGCACCTGATCGAGCAGCCGACGACTTTCATCGAGGGTAAGATAGACGGGGTAACGTTTTTTCAGCCGGGGGCTTTCCAGTCCGTCGGCGGGATTTTTCTCAAGCACCTGGATGGTATCGGTGAGATAGGCAAAGTAGGTGCGCATGGCAGAGATCTTTCGGGTCCGGGAAGAAGCCGAATTATGTTTTTCCCGGTCCAGATACGCGAGAAAGGCGTGCAGATCCCGCAGCGTAATTTTTTTGTGGAAACTTTCATCGCAAAACAGCAGCGCGTCGGGTTCATCCGCTGTACGTTTTTCTTTTCGGTCCAAAAGGAAACGCAGCAGATGGGAGAGATCATAACCGTATTCTTTTCTTGTGCTTTCGGAAGAACCGCGGATGGTTTGAAGATAATCCAGAAAGTCGGACAGCAGAGGAGGGTACATTTATACGATTTCCTTTCAGTTATTTTATTTCACAAAATAATAATTTTGTGAAATAATTAAATTCATTATAACGCGAGGGAGGTGAATTGTCAAATCCGGTCATGAAGCCGGAGTATTGAAACAAAGCACAAAAAAACGACGTCACAGAACGCCGTCTGTCGCACAAATTAAAAAGCAGGCATGTATCAGTATGCCTGCTTTCGAAAATTACGCTCTGTGTGTCTGTGTTGTGTCTGTGAGGCTTCGGGTTGCATCTTCGATCCGATCAAGTGCCCTTCTGAGGGTTTCAAGATCGGTTGCGTATGAAATCCGGATATAGCCGTCTCTGCCGAATCCGATGCCCGGGATTACGGCGACTTTTGCCTCCTCGATATAAAAGCTTGCCAGGTCGATGGAGTTCCGGATCCTTCCGACGGTTGCTGTATAAATGTCTTCGACATTGATGAACAGATAAAACGCACCGTCCGGTCGGCTGCAGCGCATGCCGGGGATCCGGCGGATTCGTTCCACACAGTAATCCCTGCGTTTCATAAACTCGTGAATCATCGGCTCAAGTTCACGATCATCCATTTGCAGCGCCCGTATGGCGGCTGCCTGTGCGATGCTGTTGGGATTGGACGTCATCTGGCTCTGCAGTCCGTTCATGGCCTTTATGACATCTTTCGGTCCGGCCGCATAGCCGATACGCCAGCCGGTCATGGCATATGCTTTGGAGACGCCGTTGAACATAATTGTTAATTTATTAACTTCATCGGAAATCGAAGCAATACTCGTATGACTGCCCTCATACAGCAGTTTACTGTAGATCTCATCCGACAGAATAAAGATCTGATGCCGTACGGCCCAGTCGGCGATCTTCTCCAGTTCTTCCTTAGTATAATCTGATCCGGTCGGATTGGACGGCGCGTTTAGCAAAAGAACTTTTGTTCGGTTTGACGTGTGCCGTTCGAGGGCATCCACGGTCACCTTGAAGGCATGTTCTTCTTCCGTGTCGATGATGACGGGTGTTGCGCCGCACAGCCGAACCATTTCCGGATAACTGACCCAGTACGGGGACAAAATGATGGCTTCATCTTCCGGATCCAGCAGCGCAAGCAGTGCGTTGATGATACTGTGCTTGGCTCCGTTTGCTACGGTAACGGCATCTTTGTCGTAGCGGACGCCGGTGTCTATTTCGATCCTGTTTACGATGGTTTCACGCAGCTCCACCGTACCCTGCGCCTGCGTATATTTGGTTTTTCCCTGCCGCATGGCGTCGATCGCCGCTTCTTTGACGGGATCCGGGGTGTCGAAATCGGGTTCGCCGACACTCAGGCTGATGACATCGATGCCGGAACGTCTCAATTCTTCCGCTTTTGCCGTGACGGCAAGTGACATGGACGGCTGTAGGGTCTGCGCCCTGTGCGATATTCGATTTTTCATCTCAGGCTCCTTTTTCCATCGCTTTTTTTCGCATGGTTTCTACCGTGTGTGCATTGCATCCGTAACGACCCATAAACAGTTCTCCGTTGCTGCGTTTGCGACCGTGACAGTCGGAACCGGCGGTCGTAATCAGTTCGGGGTGTTCCGCCGCATAGCCGATATACCGGTGAACGTCACGGAGCTGATGCTTGGAGTTAATGATTTCGATGCCGTCGAGTCCGCTTGCTGTGAGATCATCAAGAATGGCGTCGTTTTTCATGGTTTTGGGATGCGCACAGACCGCAATGCCGCCGGCGTGATGGATCAGATCGATGATTTGCCGGTAATCGAGTATGGTTTTCGGCACATACGCAAATTTGCCCGCACCGAGAAAACGGTCAAAGGCCTCTCCTGCGTTTTGCACATATTGCTTTTCACGCAGCAGATCGGCAACCTGTCCGCGGCCGATGATGCCGCGTTTCTTTTTGGCAAACACTTCTTCTTCGGTAATGTCGAGCCCGAAGTCACGCAGGATGGAGATGATGGTCCGGATGCGGTCGTTTCTGGCTTCTTTCAGCTGGTCCAGGGTGCGGTTCAGTTTTTCATTTTCGGGATCCAGGCCGTAGCCCAGAATGTGGATCTCGGTCATTTGACCGTCCTTTTCGCGGCTGGTGCCGAATTCTACGGCCGTGAGCACATCAAGTCCCTGTTTTTTTCCGTAGTGCATCATCTGGTCGAGTCCGTCCATGGTGTCGTGATCGGACAGGGCAAGCCCCGTCAGGCCCAGTGAGGCCGCGGTTTCCGCAATTTTTTTCGGCGACATTTTTCCGTCCGAAAAATAGGAATGGACATGCAGATCATACATGGATATCGCCTCCTTTTCAGTTTCTTATGGCATAAAAACAGCTGCCTTTGACGGCAGCTGTCCTTGTTTTCATTATTTCGCGTAATCCGTAGTTCGTGTTTCCCGGATGACGTGTACCTTGATTTGTCCGGGATACTGCAGTTCGTTTTCGATCGCTTTGGAAATTTCCCTCGCGGTAATGACCATCTGATCTTCCGAGATTTTATCGGGTTTGACCATGATGCGCAGTTCGCGACCCGCCTGAATGGCAAAGGACTTTTCAATCCCGTCAAAACGGTTTGCAATGCCTTCCAGGTTTTCCAGACGATGGATATAATTCTCGAGCGTCTCTCTGCGGGCACCCGGCCGTGCGGCCGATATGGCATCCGCTGCCTGTACGAGTACGGCTTCGATCGAAGTTGCTTCCACATCGCCGTGATGTGCCTCGATGGCATGCAGTACCTCTTTGGATTCACGGTACTTTTTGGCCAGGTTCACACCGAGCTCCACATGCGGGCCCTCGACTTCGTGGTCGATGGCTTTTCCGAGGTCATGGAGCAGACCGGCACGCTTCGCGATATTGACATCGGCACCCAGATCGGCGGCCATCATGCCTGCCAGATTGGATACTTCGACGGCGTGCTTCAGTACGTTTTGGCCGTATGAGGTGCGATACTTCAGGCGACCCAGTGTTTTTACGATCTCCGGATGCAGGCCGTGCACATTGGCTTCGTCGCACGCCTGTTCGCCAGCTTCCCGGATAATCCCTTCGAGTTCTGTTTGCGCCTTTCCGACCATTTCTTCGATTCGCGCCGGATGAATCCGGCCGTCGGTGATCAGTCGTTCCAGTGCGATGCGGGCGACTTCTCTTCGGATCGGGTCAAAGCTGGAAAGTACGACCGCTTCGGGTGTATCGTCGATGATCAGGTCAATTCCGGTCAAGGTTTCCAGTGCCCGGATATTTCTGCCTTCCCGTCCGATGATTCGTCCCTTCATTTCCTCATTCGGCAGACTGACGACGGTAACGGTGGATTCGGTGACATGATCGGCAGCATAGCGCTGCACGGCGGTCGAAATGATTTCTCGGGCGCGTTTTTCGGATTCATCACGGATTTTTGCATCCGCGGCCCGAATAATCTGTGCCTGTTCGTGCTCGATTTCATCGCGCACTTCATTGAGAAGAATTTCTTTTGCATCGTCTCGGCTTAATTCTGCAATACGTTGTAATTCGTTTTTCTGTTCTTGATATAAGTTCTCGATTTCCTCTTCAACTGAAGCGATCGCGTTTGTACGCTGCTGCAGCTGTTCTTCCTTTCTTTCCAGAGAGTTAAATTTCTTGTCCAACGACTCTTCTTTCGAAAGTAGCCGTTTTTCAAGGCGCGCAACTTCACTGCGTCGTTCCTTGTTCTCTCTTTCCTGTTCGGTTCTCAGGCGAAAGATCTCATCTTTGGCTTCCAGAAGGATCTCTTTTTTGTTGGCTTCGGCAGTTCGGCTGGCATCGTTGAGTATATTTTGCGCCAGGGTTTCCGCGGAACCAATTTTCTTCTCGCTTGAGTTTTTACGAAGAAAGTAACCGGCCAGAATCCCAATGATCAGACCGATCGCTATACCAAGAAGTACATATATTACCACAATTGCACCTCCTTCGTATGAAATTGTCAAGTTGCTGTGTTTTATTACAGGATCTTTTACGTTTACCCTTTTATTCTATGCTTTCTCAAAACGTTTGTCAACTGAACAAACCGCGTGAAATTCACATCAAAGGCTCTGTTTGCCGGGAAACGTACGCGATACTTTCCGGTACAGCCAATATGCAACGATCAGGCTGGCGGCCTCCGCGAAAAGAAAGGTGGCCCAGGTGGCTTCCATGCTGACGAAGCGCAGGAAAAATACGGGCGGTACGATAAATAAAAACTGGCGGCAAACAGAAAGCAGCAGCGAGTAGGTTCCCCGTCCCACGGCCTGAAAAAAAGTGGAAAGACATAAATTCGTTCCCGCAAACCAGAAACTGAGCGAGATGATACGAAGCGCCGGCACACCGATTTCAAACATGGTGGGTGTGGCTCGAAACAGCTGCAAAAAAGACGCTGCCTGTGTCTGAAACAGCAGAACCCCGAGGCTCATAATCGCAAGAGACACCCCAATGCCGATTTTTAATGCACCGGTCAGACGTTTTTTGTTTCTGGCGCCGTAGTTGTAGCCCATAATCGGCATCAGCCCCTGGGTGAGTCCGAAGATCGGCATAAAGATAAAAGACTGCAGACGAAAATATACGCCCAGTACGGAGATCATCTGTTCCGAAACCCGGCGAAGCAGCTGGTTGAGTGCCATAATCATAAAGGATGTAATAGAAATGATCAGAATCGACGGCAGACCGACCCGGTAGATACCTTTAAGGATCTCTTTTTGCGGACGGAAGCCGTGAAGCGTAAGCTGCAGCTTGTGCCGCGAACGATACAGCAGAATCAGTGCGACACCGCAGGAAATCCACTGCGACAGCACGGTCGCAAGGGCCGCCCCGCTGACACCGAGCGCGGGAAAAGGGCCCAGTCCAAAGATCAGCACCGGGTCCAGGACAATATTCAGCACAGCACCCAGCAGCTGTGTGATCATCGGTTTGATCATGTCCCCTGTACCCTGCAGCATTTTCTCGACCATAATCAGAAGAATAATACCGCCGCTTGCACCCAGTACAATCTGAAGATACCGTACACCTTCCCGGTAAACATCGGGGTGATCGGTAAATGCGGCATAGAACACCTTCGAGAAAAATGCTGCCAGCACAAAAAAGACCAGCCAGTTTACCGCACTCAGAAACACCCCGTGCGATGCGGTCTGATTGGCAGTGGTCTGGTCTCTGGCTCCGAGGCTTCTTGCGATCAGCGAGGTCACACCGACCGCCGTTCCGACGGCTACGGCCGTCAGCAGCTGTTGCATCGGCATGGCAATCGTCACCGCGCGAAAAGCAGGCTCCGAAATCCGGGAGACGAAATAACTGTCTACGATATTGTACATCGACTGGATGAACATGGAAAAGATCGCGGGCATGGCCATATACGCGATCAGCTTCGGCAGTTTTTCGGTGCCCATCCGGTTCTCAGTCATTCTTCTGCCCGGTCTCCCGACCGACCTCCAGTCGCCGCACTTCGGTGCTGCCCCGGTCTTTCGTCACTTCATACACCGTCTGGCCCATATAGGCCAGATGACGGTTGTGTGTGACCAAGATGATCTGCAGGTCGAATTCTTCAGCCACCTGCAAAAGCAGTTCGGCGACATTGTGAATATACTCTTCGCTCAGGTGCTTCGCAGGTTCGTCAAGCAGCAATATTCCACGCACCGGCGGCTGATACCGGAGCAGCAGACTGATCCGAAGGGCCAGAGAGACCACATCCACCAGCCCTCCCCCCCTCGCCTCCTGCGGGGGAAATGTCGTTTTAACATTCTCGATTTCATCCTGAATCAGAAACTGTGCATGGGTTCTGCGATTGGCCTCCGACATCTCGATCGAAAACGAAAGATCCGTGGAAAAGACAATGCGCAAACAGCTCGTGACGAGAGCTTCGATATGGGTTTTTGACTGTTCTCTGGAGAAGGCCGCAGTCAGCTGAAACAGCTGTGCAACTTTGGCAAGCCGTTCATTTTCCTTCTCGAGGGCGCGGATCTCTTCTTTTGTTTCCCGAAGATAGGTTTCCACGGTTTCTTTTTTAGCCTCTGCCGTGGCATAGGACAATTCCATTTCTTTCAGAGCCGCCTGCAGCTGATGCAAAGTGTTCATTCTTCTTTCGGGAGCAGTTCGGACGCCTCCTGCAGCAGATCCCCGACTTCTTTTTCCAGTCGTGCGATCTCCGTGTCCAGCGTATCCGGGTGTACGCCGTATTCGCTCATTTCAGCAAGCAGGGCTTCCTTTTCCTTTTCCAGCTGTTCCAGTCTGGTTTCAGCGCGCACCTTGTCG
>ERZ1032857.7-NODE-7-length-22631-cov-8.502082_pt1 | contig 22631 bp, 22 predicted proteins | sample MGYA00516688_ERZ1032857 | MGnify/ENA primary metagenome ERZ1032857 (study PRJEB33719, sample SAMN04262500) | wastewater metagenome | biome: rural village; feature: composting latrine chamber; material: composting feces with ash | place: El Salvador | collected...
CAGGATTGAATCACGTCCTTGGCCACGGCGTTACCGGCCTTGGCGCGCTCTTCCAGTCGGTGTTGTTCTTGAACAGGTAGACCTTCGCGTCGACCCCCTCCGCCGCGAGCGCCTGCTCCGCACGAAGGCCGAGGTCGTCAACGATCCGGTCCCCCGCCCGGTCGTGGGCGACGAGCTGTAGCAGACCGTCGCACTCGGCGGTGGCGTACTCCGGGTGTGAGCCCACGTCGAGGTACAGGCGTGAGCCGTTCTCGAGGAACACGTTGGAACTGCGCCAGCGCTCCACGACGGGGCGGAACAGGTACCGCGCGATCTCGTCGGCACCGAGCGTTCGGGAGCCCTCAGCCCCAGTGCTGGTGACCCCGAACTCGGTCTCGATGCCGACGATGCGACGGATCATGGGCTCTACTGCCCACCCTTCTGGACGTAGGACTTCACGAACTCCTCGGCGTTGACCTCGAGGATGTCGTCGATCTCGTCCAGCAGCGACTCCGCGGAAGTGGTGTCGGCGACCTTGGCGATCTGGCCGGCCTCTTCGTCGCCGTCGCCGGGACCGCCGGCCTTCTTCTGGATCTGGGACATGGTTCTCGCTCCTTCGGTGCGGTGTGTGGTGAGGTGGCGTGGGGGTGCTGCAGTGGCGCGGGGCGCCGCGGGGCTCAGTCGGCGGGGCTGGCGGGTCCGTCCGGACCGAGGAACCCCGGTGTGGCGTCGCAGAACGCCTTGGTTCCGGTGTACGGATCGCTGAGGTCGACGTGCCGTTCCAGGCCCCGCGTGTCGACGACGACGACGTGGTCCCATCCGGCCGCGTGCACCCGATCCCCGAGTTCGGCGAGGAGGCGGCCGCGGGCCCAGGCCCGTGTCGTCTCGGGTGGGGTCGTGACGGCGGCCTCGATCTCGGCATCGTCGATCAGTCGGCGCATGGCGCCCTTGGCCGCGAGACGGTTGTAGAGGCCGCGGTCGGGATCGATGTCGTGGTACTGGAAGTCGATCAACGCGAGGCGGGCGTGGTCCCAGCCGAGTTGATCACGGGTGCGGAACCCCTCGAGCAGGCGCAGCTTGGCGGGCCAGTCGAGCCGGTCCGCGCACGACATCGGATTCTCCTCGAGCGCGTCCAGGATCTCCCGCCACTCGGTGAGGACCTCGAGCGCCCATGCGGGTCGGCCGGCGCCGTCGCCGACGAGGCCCGCGACCCGCTCCAGGATCTCGCGCTGCATGTCGAGCGCGGTGAGCTCCCGGCCGTCGGTGAGCGTCACGGTCTTGGTGAGGCCCGGGTCGTGGCTGATCGTGTGGACCGCGGCGACCGGGTCCTCCGGCAGCAGGTCGGCGAAGTCGATGCCGGCTTCGATCGCGTCCAGCACCAGGCACGTGGTGCCGATCTTGAGGTAGGTCGCGAGCTCGGACATGTTGGCGTCGCCGATGATCACGTGCAGCCGCCGCCAGATCTCGTCCGTGGCGTGAGATTCGTCGCGGGTGTTGATGATCCCTCGCCGCAAGGTGGTCTCGAGCCCGGTGAGGACCTCGATGTAGTCCGCACGCTGCGAGATCTGGAACCCGGCAGTCTGACCCTCCTGGCCGATCCCCACCCGGCCGGCACCGGTATAGATCTGCCGGGACAGCAGGTGTGTGGCGAGACTGACGGTGAGCGCGTCGAAGTCGACGTCGCGGCGCACGAGGTAGTTCTCGTGTGCACCGTAGGAGGCGCCCTTGCCGTCGACGTTGTTCTTGTAGAGCTTGAGCTGCGCGTTCCCCCTGGTGGCCGACGACTCGACGCCGGCACGGTGCATGATCACCTCGCCGGCCTTGTCCCAGATCACAGCGTCCCGCGGGGAGTCGACCTCGGGGGCCGAGTACTCGGGGTGTGCGTGGTCGACGTAGAACCGGGCCCCGTTGGTGAGCACCCGGTTGGTCACGCCGAATTCGCTCGGGTCATACGCGCGGGCGATACCCAGATCGAAGCCGCGTGCATCGCGCAGCGGGGACTCCGAGTCGTAGCCCCAGTGCGCCTCGTCGGCGCCCCCGGCGCGCTCGCCGTGATCTGTGTAGGCCTTGATCACCTCGGTCGAGGTGACGACCGAGCTGAGCATCGGCTGCCCCACGGCGACGATGCCGAACTCGATCTCGGTGCCGATGATCCTCCCGCGGACGGAGTCGGCAGCCCGCACGTCGTCACTCATGCACCCTCCCCCTGTTCGGGATCGACACCTCGACGACCCTCTCGCCCCGCACGCCGGACAACCGCGCCCACTCCTGTGGGTTGGAGGTATTGGGCAGGTCGGTGTTCTCGGCGAACTCGGCGTCCACCGCGTCGAGGAAGTCGTCGGTCGTGAGCCCCTGTCCGTTGCCGTGGACGATATTTTTGATCGCCAGTTTCTTGGCGCGGTCCACGATGTTGCGCAGCATCGCACCCGACGTCAGGTCGGCCAGGTACAGAGAGGACCTCCGGCCGGAGGCGAACACCAGGTGCACATACGTGGTGGAGGCATCACGGGTGTAGAGCCTGTCGGCGATCCGCGTGATGAGCGTGCGCACGTGCTCCTCGGTGTCCGCCCCGCCCACGTCCTCCGGGTCGAAGCGCAGATCGGTGGTGATGTATTTGCCCAGGATGTCGACGGCGGCCTCCCTGTCCGGTCGGTCGATCCTGATCTTCAGGTCCAACCGGCCCGGGCGAAGGATGGCAGGGTCGATCATGTCCTCGCGGTTGGAGGCGCCGATCACGATGACGTTGCGCAGATCCTCCACCCCGTCGATCTCCGCCAACAGCTGCGGCACGATCGTGGTCTCCATATCCGAGGACACTCCGGACCCGCGGGTCCGGAAGATCGAGTCCATCTCGTCGAAGAAGACGATCACCGGGTTGCCCTCGGTCGCCTTCTCCCGCGCCCGCTCGAAGATCGAACGGATGTGCCGCTCCGTCTCGCCGACGTACTTGTTGAGCAGCTCCGGTCCTTTGATCGACAGGAAGTACGAGTTGGGGTACCGGCCGTCCCCCACGTCGTCTCCTCGTGACACCGCAGCGGCTCGGGCCAGCGAATGGGCAACGGCCTTGGCGATCAGGGTCTTTCCGCAGCCGGGCGGCCCGTAGAGCAGCACACCCTTGGGAGGGGCGAGGTGGAACTCCCGGTACAGGTCGTGGTGGATGAAGGGCAGCTCGATCGCGTCGCGGATCTGCTCGATCTGGGCTCCCAGTCCACCGATGTCCGAGTAGTCGACGGTCGGGATCTCCTCGAGCAGGAGCTCATCGACCTCCGCCTTGGGCACGACCTCGAACGCGATGGCGGCCTTCGGGTCGACGAGGAGCGCGTCACCGGGGCGCACCGGTGCCGGACGGTCGGCGGTGCGCCCACCACGCAGGTGCTCGGCCAGATGGACGATGTGCTCTTCGTCGTTACCCATCACCACTCGGGCCCGCAGTCCGTCCGCCAGGACGTCGCGGAACACGGCGGTCACCCCGGTGACCGGCAGCTCGGCGGAGACCCCGAGCACCGTCAGCGCCTCGTTGAGCCGGACCGTCGTGCCCACCGGCAACGTCTCCGGCTCGACGCCGGGAGCGAGTGTCAGCAGCATGCGACGGCCCGAGGTCATGACCTCCACCGTCTCGGAGTCGGCCGGCGGCGCCAGGACGACGCCATACGTGCTGGGCGGCGTACCGAGCCGCTCGACCTCGCCCTTGAGCGCCTCCAGCTGGTCCCGCGAGTCCTTGAGCAACTCCGCGAGACGGACGTTGCGTGCGCCCAGAGCATCGATCTTGATCGACTTCTCGCGCTCCGACCGGGCCCCCTCGTCAGCCGCCTTACGAAGCCGCGCCAGCTCCGCCCGGTCGACCGTCACACGATCGTCACCCTGTCCGGCCGGGGAACGTTCCTCGGTCACGCGATCACCTGCCCTCCGATTCGCCGACGAGTCACCTCGTCGTCGTCATCTCCACCCTATCGCCGTGGTCAGGGACGGGTGCGACGGCCGGGCGGTTACGCCGTCAGCCCTTTCCCGCACGGCGTTTGGGCTTGAGGGTGGTCACCCCCTCGGCCAGACGACGCGCGGTCACCAGGAACGCGGTGTGGCCCTGCATCCGATGCTCGGGACGCACCGCCAGACCCACAACATGCCATCCGCGGTTGATCGACTCCCACGCGCGCGGCTCGGTCCAACACTGCTGGCGGCGCAGGCCCTCCACCACATCCGACAGCTGCGTCGTGGTGGCCACGTAGACCACCAGCACGCCGCCCGGGACCAGGACGTCCTTCACTCTCGGCAGGCACTCCCACGGGGCCAGCATGTCCAGGATCACCCGGTCCACCTGGCCCCCCAGCTGCTCGACGGACGTCTCCGCCAGATCCTCGACACGCAGCTCCCAGTTGTCGGGCAGGTCGCCGTAGAAGGTGCGGACGTTGCGTTCGGCGTGTTCGGCGTGGTCCTCGCGGATCTCGTAGGAGAACACCCGGCCCGACGGGCCGACGGCGCGCAGCAACGAACACGTCAGCGCGCCCGATCCGGCCCCGGCCTCCAGGACGCGCGCGCCCGGGAAGATGTCGCCCTCGTGCACGATCTGGGCGGCGTCCTTGGGGTAGATGACCTGGGCGCCCCGTGGCATCGACAGTACGTAGTCCGTCAGCAACGGACGCAGCGCCAGGTAATCGGCGCCCTTGGTCGAGGTGATGATCGACCCCTCGGGCGCGCCGATCAGATCGTCATGACGCACCGCGCCGTGATGGGTGAAGAACTCCGCCCCCTCGACCAGGGAGACGGTGTACTTGCGTCCCTTGGTGTCGGTGAGCTGGACGCGGTCGCCGACGGCGAACGGACCGGATCGCTGCACAGTGGACCTCCAGGGGGATGTCGAGGCCGGATGTCCGACCGGTTGTCTACCCTGCCAGGTGTGACGGATCCCCTCGAAATCGACGCCCCGCAGGCCCCGGACCGGTCGGCGCGCAAGCCCTTGGCCCTGTCGGCGTCGCGTGCGGCGGATTTCCGCCAGTGCCCACTTCTCTACAGGCTCAGGACCGTGGACCGGCTTCCGGAGCCCAAGACGCGCGCCCAGGTGCTCGGCAACGTCGTTCACACCGTGCTCGAGGAGCTGTACGGGCTCGAGCAGGCCGAGCGCGCGCCGCAGCGGGCCGCCGAGCTCGTCCCCGTCGCCGTGGACCGGTTCTACGAACTCGAGTCGGGCGCGGAGATCGTCCCGCTCGAGCAGCGCGCGGACTTCCAGACCGAGGTCGCCGCGCTCGTCGCCGCGTTGTACGGCGTCGAGGATCCGCAGCGTTTCTCCCCTCGGTCTTGTGAGCAGTACCTTCTCACCGCCACCGACGCCGGGACCCCGCTGCACGGCTATCTCGACAGGGTGGACGTGGCGCCGACCGGCGAGGTCCGGGTGGTGGACTACAAGACGGGCAAGCCCCCGCACCCGCGCTTCCAGCACAAGGCCATGTTCCAGATGCGCTTCTACGCCCTCATGTACCAGCGCATCCACGGGGTGGTCCCGGCACAGCTCAAGCTGATCTACCTCAAGAACGGCAGCTGGCTTACCCTGACGCCGGACCTTCAGATGATGTCGAGCACAGAGGCGGAACTTGACGTGCTGTGGTCCGAGATCGTCGCGGCCGGGCAGTCCGGGGAATTCCACCCCCGTACGTCACGCCTGTGCGACTGGTGCCATCATCGGTCTCTGTGCCCGGAATTCGGTGGTACACCTCCCGAATACCCCGGTTGGCCCGGGTCCCGCGAGGTTCAGACCGGGACACGCAACCTTCTGACGGGCCAATGACACCCAAGGAGCAGACCATGACGCAGGGCTATTTCGAGCCGTTGGGGCGCAGCGACGGCTGGGAGAGCTTCCGGGCCACCGAGCACACGGTCAGCGCATGGGGGCCTGACCTCCAGCACGGGGCGCCGCCGTCTGCGCTTCTCACCCGGGCGATGGACCGACTCGACCCCACCGGACAGACCCGACTGGCACGCATCGCCGTGGACCTGCTCGGGCCCGTACCGTTGGGCGAGCTCCGCACCCGCGCCCGTGTGGCGCGTCCGGGCCGGCGCATCCAATTGCTCGAGTCCGAACTCGAAGCAAACGGACGGACGGTCGCGCGAGCCAGCGCCTGGCAGATGCGCACGCAGGACACGGCCGTCGTCGAGCAGACCGCGGATCAGCGCGTCGCACTTCCGACGCAGGACCACGACAGCTCCTTCTTCACACGATGGTCCAGCGGATACATTGATTCGCTGGAGATCCGCGGCGACGGTCAGGGTGTCGTGTGGGCCCGCCCTCGGCTCCCCCTCGTTGCCGACGAGACCATGACCAGGGCGGAACGGGTCATGTGCGTGGCCGATATCGCCAACGGGGTCGGCGCGGTTCTCGAACCGACCGAATGGCGGTTCCTCAACACCGACCTGGTCACGCACCTGCACCGTCTCCCGGAAGGCGAATGGATCGGCGTCGCAGCTGACGCCTCCGTCGGCCCCGACGGAGTGGGCGCGACGTCCGGGAGGCTGTACGACCACGCCGGTGCGATCGGCCACACGTTGCAGGCCCTGCTCATCGAACAGGTCTGAGCCGGACGGCGACGACGCCCCGGTCGGCGGGGTGGCGCCGGCGTCAGCCCATCCGGCAGGGGTGGCGCGAGAGTCAGCCCATCCGGCAGGAGCGGATGTCGGTCGCGATGATCGACTTCGCGCCGGCCGAAGCCAACCGGTCCATGATCGAGTTCACCTGCTTACGCGGCACCATTGACCGCACCGCGATCCACGCCGGATCCGCCATCGGTGAGACAGTGGGCGATTCCAGTCCGGGCGTGATGACGGAGACGTCGTCCAGCAGCTCGCGGGGACAGTTGTAGTCGAGCATCATGTACTGCTGCGCGAAGACCACGCCCTGCAACCGTGCCCGCATCTGAGTCATCGCAGGTGTGACCTGTGCGTCTGCCCGCGCGATGAGCACCCCCGAGGAGGCGCACAGTACCTCTCCGAACGCCTCGAGACCGTGGGTCTTGAGGGTTCTGCCGGATCCCACCACGTCGGCGATGCAGTCGGCCACCCCCAACTGGATGGAGATCTCCACGGCACCATCCAGGCGGATCACTTCCGCCTCGATGCCGCGCTCCCGCAGATCCCGCCGGACGATATTGGGGTACGAGGTGGCGATCCGGGCGCCGGCCAGTCGGTCGGTGCTCCAGCCGTCGCCCGCAGGACCCGCGTAGCGGAACGTCGAGCGGCCGAAACCCAATTCGAGAAGTTCTTCCACGTCGGCCATCGAATCCGCGCTCAGGTCACGGCCGGTGATCCCCAGTTCGAGACGGCCCGAACCGACGTAGACCGCGATGTCCTTGGGGCGCAGGAAGAAGAACTCGACATCGTTCTCGCGATCGATGAGCGAGAGGTCCTTGCTGCCCTCGGGCCGACGGCGGTAGCCGGCCTCGGCGAGCATCTCGGAAGCGGACTCGGACAGGGCGCCCTTGTTGGGCACTGCGACGCGCAGCATGGCGGCTCCAAGAGGTGTGTGCGTGAAGGTGGTGCGTTGAGTGCGGCTTACAGGTGCCGGTAGACGTCCTCGAGGTCCAGACCCCGCTTGAGCATCATGACCTGGGTCCAGTACAGAAGCTGCGAGATCTCTTCCGCCAGTTCGGCATCGGACTGGTACTCGGCCGCGATCCACACCTCGCCGGCCTCTTCGATGACCTTCTTGCCCAGATGGTGCACGCCCTTGTCGAACGCGGTGACGGTTCCGGACCCCTCAGGGCGCGCGGAGATCCGCTCGGACAGTTCGGCGAACAGCGAGTCGAAGGTCTTCACGCACCCGATTCTCCCACAACCGCTGCAGCGGGTGTCCTTGAGGTGAGCGAGAAGAGCGTGGCGAGATCGACACCCGCGAGCGTCGAGTGGGTATGCGCGCCTGAGACATCGGGTTGACCGTCGGTGGAGGGCACATACAGGACCCTGCACCCGGCTGCCACGGCGGAGGTCGCGCCGGTGACGGAGTCCTCCACCGCCACCGTCCGCACCGGTTCAAGACCGAGCTGACGGCATGCGAGCAGGTACGGGTCCGGCGCCGGCTTGCCGTTGGGGACCATACAGCCGGTCACCACCACATCGAAGCGGGAGTGGTCGATGAACTCCAGAGGTACCTGTGCCACCTCCGCGGTGGTGTTGGTGACGAGGGCGACAGTCGTATCGGTCTCCGCGATCTCTGCGAGCAGCTCCTCCGCGCCGGGGCGCCAGCGCATATCGGTACGCATCAGCTCCATGACGCGCGTGTTGAGCCTGCGCGCCAGGCGCTCGAACTCCTCGCCCTCGATCCGACGGCCTGTGTACTCGCCGAGGATCTCGAAGAACCCGTGCAGGGAGTTGCCGAGGGTACGTTCACGGGTGCTCTCGTCGAGCGGCCTACCCATGTGCTCGGCGAGTTCGTACACGGCGATATCCCACAGTCGCTCGGTGTCGACGAGAGTGCCGTCCATGTCGAGGCAGATGGCGGCCGGAACGTGATCGAACTCAGTGATGGTCACGGCCTACTGTCTACCCGAACCGCCGAGCGCCGGTCGTGTCAGAGAACGAATCGGGGGCGTGCCCGGCAGCGCGCACGCCCCCGACTCGTGGCCGACTGTGGCGACTCAGCAGACCCGAGGTGCTACGAGGAAGTGCTCTGTGTGGGTGGTGGAACCGAACGGTGCGACAGAACCCGGAGCCAGTGTGGGAAACAGTGACTTGCTCGTGGAAACGGTCACCGCGATCCGGCCTTGGCCGGTGATCGTGGACTGGGTCCCCACCTCGGGGCCGGTCGACTGGACGGTCTGCGACCCCCGCTGGTCTGTGTCGATGTTGTGCCACGACACGGTTGCGGAATTGAACGGGTACATCGCCGAGAGGAAGTCGAACGAGCCCACATGGTGGTCGAGATCCCTCGCCCCGGCGGCGACCGCCTGGTGGAAGTGGCCGTCATCGCCGAGTTTGCAGCTGGGGACCACGTGGTAGCGGATGGTGTGCTGGCCACCGGTCGGGTTCGGTAGCAGCACGTCGAACGCGGGGTGCTCGTGCCACACCTGGGCGGAGGCCGCCGGCGCGGCTGCCACGGCCACTCCCCCGGCGAGTAGCGCTGCCGCGCAGGTGACGGCGGCGGATCGACGGACGGCGTTCATGGCGGGCTCCTCTATTGGACAGTGCTGTACAAGGTAGATCGGTGGTGCCCATCACAGTGTTAACGGCGGCCGGTCAGCGCGGCTGACGTCGGCCGGTCAGTGCGCGGAATGCGCGGCTGGTCACCGGCACCGGAGAAGGGCTCTGCGGCCCGGTCGGGTCTCGTCTCCGGGCCGCAGCGCACGCCGATCAGACGTTGAAGTACTTCGCCTCCGGGTGGTAGAGCACGAACGCGTCCGTGGACTGCTCTGGATGGAGCTGCAGCTCCTCGGACAGCTCCACGCCGATCCGCTCCGGCTCCAACAAGTCGATCACGACCTTGCGGGACTCCAGGTCCGGGCAGGCTCCGTAACCGAAGCTGTACCGCGCGCCCCGGTACTTCAGGTTGAAGTACTCGTTGATGCTGTCCGGGTCCTCGGAGGACACGGCCCCCTGCGGGAGTCTGAGCTCATCGCGGACCCGGCGATGCCAGAACTCGGCGAGGGCCTCTGTGAGCTGCACGGACAATCCGTGCACCTCGAGGTAGTCGCGGTAGTTGTCCGCGGCGAACAGCTCGTTGGCGAAGTCCGCTATGGGGGCGCCCATGGTGACCAGCTGGAACGGCAGCACGTCCACGACGCCTTCTTCCAGACACCGCTCGCGCGAGGCGAGGAAGTCGGGGATGGCCAGGAAGCGGGGCCGCTGCTGGCGCGGGAACGCGATCTTGTGGAGCACCTCGGCGTCAGGCTTCGGCTCGGCGAGCACCCAGATCTCGTCGCCGACCGAGTAGGCCGGGAAATAGCCGTACACGACCGCCGCGTGCGACAGGATGCCCTCGGTGGTCAGTCGACCGATCCAGTCCCGCAGCCGGGGACGGCCCTCGGTGGCGACCAGCTCGTCGTAGTCCGGACCGTCGCCGCCTCGGGTGCCCCGCAGGCCCCATTGGCCGAAGAACAGGGCTCGCTCGTCGAGGTGACCGGCGTAGTCGGCGACGGGGATGCCCTTGGCGATCCGCGTCCCCCAGAACGGAGGGGTGGCGATGGGCTGGTCCGCCGCGACATCCGAACGCTCGGGGATGACGACCGGCTCGGCCTCGGCGGCCCGCTTGGCGGCGATCCTCTCCGATCGGGCACGGCGCTCGCGACGCTCGGCGGCCTTGGCCGCGGACTCCGATGACTCGGTTATGGGCACGCCGGTGCGCTTGGCGGTCATGACCTCGTCCATGAGACGAAGTCCCTCGAAGGCGTCCCGGGCGTAGAACACGTTGCCCTGGTACATCTCGGCGAGATCGACCTCGACATAGGCCCGCGTCAGCGCGGCGCCGCCGAGAAGTACCGGGAACTCGTCGGCGAGTCCCTCGGAGTTGAGCTCGGCGAGGTTGTCGCGCATCACCACGGTCGACTTGACCAGCAGACCGGACATACCGATCACGTCGGCCTTGTTCTCCCGTGCCGCGGAGATGATGTCCGCGATGGGTTGCTTGATACCAATGTTGACCACGTCGTAGCCGTTGTTGGACAGGATGATGTCCACGAGGTTCTTACCGATGTCGTGGACATCGCCCTTGACGGTCGCCAGGACGATCCGGCCCTTGCCGTCCTCGTCGCTGGCCTCCATGTGCGGCTCCAGGTACGCGACGGCGGCCTTCATGGTCTCGGCCGACTGCAGCACGAACGGCAGCTGCATCTGGCCGGAGCCGAAGAGCTCACCGACGGTCTTCATGCCGTTCAGCAGGTGCTCGTTGATGATCTCCAGCGGCGGGATCTGCTCCATAGCGGCGTCGAGATCCGCCTCGAGCCCCTTATGCTCACCGTCCACGATCCGGGCGGCCAGCCGCTCCATGAGCGGCATCGCCGCGAGCTCGGCGGCACGGGCGTCCTTGGCGCTCGCGGCGGACACGCCTTCGAAGAGCTCCATGAACACCTGAAGTGGGTCGTAGCCGTCTCGACGACGGTCGTAGACCAGGTCGAGCGCGACCTCGCGCTGACGTTCGTCGATCTTGCTCATCGGAAGGATCTTCGAACTGTGCGCGATCGCCGTGTCGAGCCCGGCCTGGATGCACTCGTGGAGGAACACCGAGTTCAGCACCTGACGGGCGGCCGGGTTGAGACCGAACGAGATATTCGACAGACCGAGCGTGGTGTGGATCTGCGGATGCGCCTCGGTGAGCCGACGGATGGCCTCGATCGTCTCGATACCGTCGCGTCGCACCTCCTCCTGCCCGGTGGAGATGGGGAAGGTCAGGCAGTCGATGATGATGTCGTCCTCGGCCATCCCCCAGTTCTCTGTGAGGTCGGCAATGAGACGCTCGGCGATCTCGACCTTGCGGTCCGCCGTCCGCGCCTGCCCCTCCTCGTCGATCGTCAGACCGACGACGGCGGGGCCGTGTCGGGCGACCAGACGCATGATCTTCTGAAAACGCGAGTCGGGACCCGCGCCGTCCTCGTAGTTCACCGAGTTGACCGCGCAGCGACCGCCGAGGTGCTCGAGTCCGGCCTTGATCACCTCCGGCTCGGTGGAGTCGAGCATGATCGGCAGCGTGGACGCGGTGGCGAAACGTCCCGCGAGTTCGGCCATGTCGCCCGCACCGTCGCGACCCACGTAGTCGACACACAGGTCCACCATCTGGGCGCCGTCGCGCATCTGCTCCTTGGCGATCTCCATGCAGACGTCCCAGTCGCCGGCCAGCATCGCCTCACGGAAACGCTTGGACCCGTTGGCGTTGGTGCGCTCGCCGATCATGATGATGCCGGCGTCGGCACGCATCGGCATCGAGGTGTAGAGCGAGGAGACCGCGTTGATCGGCTCGATCTCGCGCTCGGCCTGCGTGCGGGTGAGCACCTGCTCTTTGAGCTGGGCGATGTGCTCGGGTGTCGTGCCGCAGCAACCGCCGACCATGGAGAGGCCGAACTCGGAGACGAAGTCCGCCACCTGCGGACCGAATTCCTCGGCACCCAGCGGATAGACGGCGCCGTTCGCCCCCAGTTCGGGCAGGCCGGCGTTGGGCATGACCGACACCGGGATGCTGGCGTGTTGGGACAGGTATCGCAGGTGCTCGACCATCTCGGCCGGCCCGGTGGCGCAGTTGAGCCCGATCATGTCGATGCCCAGGGGCTCCAACGCGGTCAGCGCGGCGCCGATGTCCGAGCCCAGCAGCATGGTGCCGGTCGTCTCGATGGTCACGTGGGAGATGATCGGCAGGCGTCTGCCCGCCGCGGACATCCCGTCCTGGCAACCGAGGACGGCCGCCTTGACCTGGAGAAGATCCTGGCTGGTCTCGATCAGGTAGGCGTCGGCCCCACCCCGGGCGAGTCCCTCGGCCGCCTTGGCGTACGCGCTACGGATCTCGTCGAATGTGGTCTGGCCGAGCGAGGGCAGCTTAGTGCCGGGGCCGAGGGAGCCGAGGACCATCCGCGGGGTGCCGTCGGAGGACGGTCCCATCTCGTCGGCGACCTTTCGGGCGATCGCGGCGCCCTTCTCCGACAGCTCGCTGATTCTGTCGACGATGTCGTAATCACCCAGGTTGGACAGATTGCAGCCGAAGGTGTTGGTCTCCACCAGGTCGGCGCCGGCCTCGAAAAACGCGCGGTGGATGTTCTCGACGACGTCGGGGCGGGTGGCGTTGAGGATCTCGTTACAGCCCTCGAGTCCGAGGAAGTCTTCGTCGGCGTCGAGGTCGACAGCCTGCAACATCGTGCCCATCGCCCCGTCGCCGATCAATACGCGCGAACGAGCGGCATCCAGCAAGGGCGAATCGAAATCGACAGACATGGACCCCAGTGTATGGGTGAGCTGAATCCGGACGTACGTAGGCTGTACTGATGACTGTCGAATGGAGTCCTGACGGGCATCTGGATCTGGAGAACCCGGTCATGATCGTGGCCTTCGAGGGCTGGAATGACGCCGCCGATGTGGCGACCGGGACGATCGAGCATCTTGTCCTGAACCTGGAGGCGCGGCAGATCGCGGAGATCGGCGGCGACGAGTTCTTCGACTACCTGGATCAACGTCCCGTCATCCGGCATTCGGGTGGGGTGTCACGGTCGATCGAATGGCCGCGCATCGTCGTGTCTGCGTGTCATCCCGATGGTGTGGCCAACGATGTGTTGCTGGTGCGGGGGCCCGAGCCTGCCCTGAGGTGGCGGACGTTCGCCGCCCAGTTCGTCGACCTCGTGGACACACTAGGGGTGTCCCAGGTGATTCTGCTCGGCGCGTACCTCGCCGACGTCCCGCACACGCGTCCGGTACCGCTGACCGGCACCGCGTTCAGCCGGCAGCGGATGACGTCGATGGGGGTCGAGGCATCCGACTACGAGGGGCCCACCGGGATGACGGGGGTGCTCCAGCAACTGCTGACCGAAGCCGGGGTGCCCACGCTGAGTCTGTGGGCCGGTGTCCCCCACTACGTGGCGTCGCCGCCGAACCCGCGCGGTACCGAGGCGATGCTCTCGTGGTTGGCGGAGAATCTCGGGATGGCGGTGCCGATGGACTCGCTTCGGGTGCAGGCCCGGACGTGGGTGGAGAAGGTCGACGCCGCCGCGGGCGAGGACGAGGACCTGAACGACTACATCCGTTCCTTGGAGGAGCGGGTGGACGAGGAGATCGGGATCGACCACGGGGACGATCCGGAACCGGACCGGGGCCGCGCCTCCAGCGGGGAGGCGATGCCGCTTGTCGACGGCGACGCGATCGCCGCCGAGTTCGAGCGCTTCCTGCGAGGAGACCGGGACGAGCCGGACGCGGGTTGACGCTCAGGCGGCGGTGATCCGGACCCCCAGCAGGGCATCCAGGGCCGTCGCGACCGAGGCACCCGCATTCACGTCCGAGGAGTCACCCTCCAGTGTCGCCGCGGCCCAGGAGTCGATCGCCTTGAGCGCTCCCGGGGTATCCAGGTCGTCCGCCAATCTGGCCCGCAGTGCCGCGATCGCGGCGTCCGCGTCGGCACCGGCCCCGCACGCGATCGCCCGGCTCCATCGTTGATGCCGTGCCCGCGCCGCCTCGAGGATCTCCGCCGACCATGAACGGTCGGTGCGATAGTGCCCGGCAGCCAGCCCCAGGCGGATCAGGGAGGGGTCCACCCCCTGATCCCGCAGGGTCTGTACGCGGACGAGATTCCCGAGCGACTTGCTCATCTTGACGCCGTCCAGGCCGATCATCGCAGCGTGGACGTAGAAGCGGGCGAACGGACGCTCCCCGCTGGCGGCCTCGGCGTGCGCCGCCGAGAACTCGTGGTGCGGAAACGCCAGGTCGCTACCTCCACCCTGGATGTCGAAGCGCATACCGAGCCGGCGGCGGGCGATCGCCGAACACTCGATGTGCCACCCCGGACGTCCCTCACCCCAGGGCGAGTCCCATGAGGGCTCACCCGGCCGCCGGGCCCGCCACAGGAGGGCGTCCAGCGGGTGCTCCTTCCCTTCGCGATCCGGGTCACCGCCCCGTTCGGCGAACGCCGCGGCCATCTCGTCGTCGTCATATCCCGATTCGTAACCGAAATCCGGTGTCGCACGATGCCGGTAGTACACGTCGGAGTAACCGTCCACCTCCGGATCGATCCGATAGGCGTGTCCACGGTCGAGGAGCTCAGCGACCATCTCGACCACCTCATCGATGGTCTCCGTGGCGGCCACGTATTGCTGTGGCGGGAGGATACGCAGAGCCTCCATGTCCTCCCGGAAACGATCGGTCTCCGCGTCTCCCAGGCTGCGCCAGTCGATCCCGTCACGTTCCGCCCGCTCGAACAGGGGATCGTCGACGTCGGTGGTGTTCTGGACATAATGCACCGCATGCCCCGCATCCAGCAGCTGGCGGTACACGAGGTCGAAGGTGAGATACGTCGCGGCGTGCCCGAGATGCGTGGTGTCGTACGGGGTGATCCCGCAGACATACATGCGGACCAGAGGCCCGGGCGCGAGATCCCGGACCACGCCGTCGGCGGTGTCGAACAACCTGAGGGGGACTCCGTCGCCGGGAACCGAGGGGACGACAGGCGAAGACCAGGAGTGCATGGGGCCGAGTCTAGAGACCGCGCCGGCTCAGAAGAGCGGCCAGGGTAACGGGTAGCCCGGGGCCGGGACGGGGAATCGTCCACTTTCGAGGAGGCTGTCGACCCGACTGGCCAGTGCGTCGATCTCGTCAGATGACAGCAGGTTCCGCAGCTTCACGGTGAGACCGCCCTCCCCCGCCAGCTCGGTGGACAGTCGCGTCAGCGCCGCCACGTCACCTCCGTCGAGGGGCTGTGCGGCCCACCCCCACAAGACCGTGCGCAGTTTGGGCTCCGAATGGAATGACAGCCCGTGGTCGATCGCCCAGGTGCGTCCGTCACGGTCCACCAACACGTGACCGCCCTTGCGGTCCGCGTTGTTGACCACGTGGTCGAAAAGGGCGATCCGCCGCATCCGCTCGTCGGTGTCGTGCGCAACCACGACGTCCTCGCCCCGCGGCCCCTCGCCGTGCAGGACCACGGCCCGGCCCGCGGGGACGTCGTCCACCGGATGGACGTCCACGGGATCGTGGGCACCGACCCCATCCGGGTCCCGCTCGTCGATCCAGCGCTGGGCCATCCCCGGGCCACCCGGCCCGTACACGCTGACGGTCTCGGGGACCAGGTCCCACCCCAGCCCCGCGGACACGGCATAGGCCGCGATCTCCCGTGCGGCCAGCGTGCCGTCGGGAAAATCAATCAGTGGTCGCTCCCCCGCCGACGGCTTGTAGACCCATCCGTCGCCGTGGGCGTCGACGCAGCGGTAGACCGCGTTACTGCCGGAGGGGATCCGGTGCAGGACGGTGAGTTCGGGGGCTACTGGACCGGTGGTCACGGATCGATGAGCTCGGTCAACGCCTCATCGGTGCGCGGGCGGTAGCCGTTGAGCCGGACGCACAGATGCCCGGTCGTGTCGATGGGCTCCCCGCACAGCGGGCACGGCTCCCGTCCCGCGGAGACCACCTTGTCGCTACGCAGTACGAATTGTCTCGCGCGCTGTGGGGAGAGGAAGACACGCAGAGCGTCCGGCGCGTCCTCGGAGTCCGAGAGGACCGCGGACTCGTCGGCCGCAGAGGGATCGATCGCCAGGAGCTCCACCACGACCTGGCCTTTCTCGCCGTCCCAGCCCAGTCCCATCGTGCCCACGTTGAACTCGGGGTCGACAGGCATCTCCAGGGGATCGAGGTCGTCGACCACACCGCCGGCGGGCGGAACGGGGATGTCTGACTTGGCGGCGATCTCGTCGAGGAGATCTCCCAGACGATCGGAGAGGATCTTGGCCTGTTGCTTCTCGCATCGCACGGTGACCGTGCGGCCGGATTCGGTTGCCTGGACGAAGAAGACGCGCTCGCCGGGCTGGCCGACCGTGCCCACCACGAACCGTGCCGGGTCGCGGAACTCGTGGACTGCCCTGCTCATGCCGGTCTTCTCCTCGCGTCTGTCTGGGGTGTGCTTCGGGGAACGCTGCGGGTTCTCAGGGTACGTTCCCGCCCGGGACCGCATCGGAGGCGGAACGCCCGGACGTCGGTGTGCCCGCGTGGCCGGCGGGATCTCCCCGGAGGCTCGCCAGATCCCCGCCCGTGTCGTTGACCCGCAGGATGAACGGCCGGTGTGTGGTGTACCTGATCACCGACACCGACGCCGGGTCCACCACGATCCGTTGGAACTGGTCGAGGTGCATCCCGTACGCGTCGGCCAGGACCGACTTGATCACGTCGCCGTGGCTGCAGGCCAACCAGAGGACGTCCCGCCCCGCCTGCTCGGCCAGTCGACGGTCGTGACGGCGGACCGCCCTGACGGCTCGCGTGGCCATCTCGGCCATGGATTCGCCTCCGGGGAACACCGCCGACGAGGGGTGTTGCTGGACCACCGACCACATGTGCTCGGACACGAGGTCCTTGAGCGGGCGGCCGGTCCAGTCTCCGTAGTCGACTTCGATGAGGCCGTCCTCGACGACGGGATCGAGTCCGAGCGCCGCCGCGAGCGGCTCGATGGTCTGCCGGCACCGCAGGAGAGGCGACCTGACGACGGCTTCGACGGGCAGCCCGTCCAGCCGGCCGCACAGGGCCGCGGCCTGGGAAAGGCCGGTTTCGTCGAGCCCGATTCCGGGTGTCCTGCCGGCGAGTGTGAGTGCGGTGTTGGCGGTCGATCGGCCGTGCCGGAGCAGGATGACGGTCATAGAAGGCAGATTACCGACGCCGCGTCACCGCGGCAGATCTGTCAGGTCGCGGGGATGGTGCCGGTGGCGAGCAGCCCCATGACCAGGAGGCCGAGGATGATGCGGTACCCGGCGAACCAGGCCAGCGAGTGCTTCTGGACGAAACGCAGGAGCCACGCGATAGCCGCGTAGCCGATCACGAATGCGACGGCCGCCCCGACCAGGAGTTGCACGCCGCTCGCCGACTGCCCCACCGAGGGCTCGAACGCGTCCGGCAGGCTGAACAAGCCCGAGGCGAGCACGGCCGGGATGGCGAGCAGGAACGAGAACCGGGCGGCGGCTTCACGGGACATGCCCAGGAACAGTCCCGCGGAGATGGTGCCGCCGGAGCGGCTCACCCCGGGGATGAGAGCCAGGCACTGTGCCAGCCCCATGACGATCGCGTCCTTGAGCTTCAGGCCCTCGAGCGACTTACCGTCGACCGGACGGTCCTGCCTGCCGAGCTTCTCGGCGAGGAGGAAGACGAACGAGAACAGGATCAGCACCACCGCGGTGATCCAGAGATTCCGGGCCGCGTCCCGGATGAGGTCCTTGCCGACGAAGCCGATGATTGCGATGGGGATCGAGCCGATGATCACGAACCAGCCGAGGAGGTAATCGGGGTCCCCGCGGTGCTCGGCGGCGAATACTCCGCGGAACCAGGCCACGAGGATGCGCGCGATGTCCTTGAGGAAGAACACCAGAACCGCGGCCTCGGTGCCCAGCTGGACCACCGCGGTGAAGGACGCACCTGCATCGGCACCGAACCACCAGGTCGAAAAGATCCGCAGGTGGCCGGATGAGGACACCGGCAGGAACTCGGTGAGGCCCTGGAGGACCGACAGCACGATGACCTGGAGCCAGGACATACCTTCCGCGGCGGGCGCGGCGAGGACCGTTGTGTTCACGGTTCGGCTCTCTCTCGTATGGGACGGGAAACTGCAGACGACGACGGACCGGGGCACCAGCCGCACGCCGTGAGGGTAGTCGCCCGGACCTGGACGGTGCCGGGGGACCCGTGTGGTGGACAATAGGCGTCGTCGAAAGGAACACCGTGAACCGTCGTGTCCTCCGCCGTTCCGGCGTGCCAGCTGTGCTTCTCGCCCTCGTGATGGGGTTCTCCGCCTGCTCGTCCGCCACCAGCCAACTCGAGGAGGACCAGCTCGCCCAGGGCGGTGCGATTCCTGCGGAATCGCCGCAGGTCTTCGAACCCGAAGGGGGCGAGATCTCCTCTTCGCCGAGTTCGGTCCGGGCCCTCGTGGCGGTCGGCGATCGGGTGGCCGCCCAGATTCAGTCCCCGCCCTCGCTTCAGATCGGCCGCGTCGAGGGCACCCGGTGGATCACCGAGGACACCGTCGAGCTGCCCGCCGACGCGGGAACCGCCACCGGCGGTGACGACGGCTCAATAGTCGTGCCCTACGCCGACGGCGTCGTGGTGGTCTCCCCGGAAGGCGAATCCCGGACGGTCTCCGGTCTCGGGCCGGTGACTGCCGTCGCGGTCTCCCCGGACGGGAAGCTGATCACCGGCACGGCCGAGGGCGAGGTGGTGATCCGGGATTCCGAGGGGGGCGAGGAGAACCGGCTCGGAGGACTGACGACCGTCGACGTCCTCTCCGTGGCCCCCGACGGCTCCATCACCGCCTTGAGTCGTCCCGACACCGTGATCGCCTCGATCGACCCGACCGGGGATGTCGCCGGGCCCCTCCTGCGGGCCGGCCGCGGAGCAGGGATGATGGACAGCCTCGGCGAGGGCTCCCTCGTCGCCACCGACACGGTCGGCAGCACGCTGTTGGTGTATTCCACCTCGCCGGTCCGGCTGCATCAGCAGTTCCCCGTCGCGGCCGCGCCGTGGGCGGTCGCCCAGGACCCCACGAGGTCGGTCGTGTGGGTAACCTCGACCGGCACCAACACGCTGCAGGCGTACGATCTCGGCGACGGGATCGGAGTGATGGTCGCGGAGATCCCGACCGTGCGTCAGCCAGACGCCCTGGCGGTCACGGCCTCCGGCACCGTGGTGGTGGGCTCCGCGGACGGCGCGGGGCTGCACCTGATCGAACCGACCGTGACCGCCCCGATCGGCTGACCGACTCCGCCCGCCGACGCCCCACTGGAGGAGAACCGTGTACGCGCTGGTCAAGAAGCTGCTGTTCCGCTTTCCTGCGGAGCGGATCCACCACCTGGTATTCGGGCTGCTCAAGCTCCTGACGCTGGTCCCTCCGCTTGGGTCGCTGGTCCGCCGGATCCTCGGGGTGCGGGACCCCGTGCTCGCCCAGGACGTGCTCGGCCGTTCTTTCCCCGGCCCACTCGGGTTGGCTGCGGGGTTCGACAAGAACGCGGCCGCCGTGGATTCGTGGGGTGCGATCGGTTTCGGATTCAGTGAGGTCGGCACCGTCACCGCCTCGGCCCAGCCCGGCAATCCCACACCGCGCCTGTTCCGGCTGGTGCAGGATCGGGCGATCCTCAACCGGATGGGTTTCAACAATCACGGGGCGGGCAATGCGGCCAACAATCTTCGTCGGCGCCGCAGCAGCGATCCGGTGGGTATCAACATCGGTAAGACCAAGATCGTCCCGGCGGAGGACGCGGTGCGCGACTATGTCGCCTCGGCGACGATGCTCACCGGGCTCGCCGATTACCTGGTGGTCAACGTCAGTTCACCCAACACCCCCGGGCTGCGGGATCTGCAGGCCGTCGAATCGCTGCGCCCCATCCTCACGGCTGTGCGCGATGTGGCCACGATCCCGGTCCTGGTGAAGATCGCTCCGGATCTTGACGACGCCGACGTCGATGCTGTCACCGACCTGGTGCTGGAGCTGGAGCTGGCAGGCATCGTGGCGACCAACACCACCATCTCCCGCGAGGGTCTGCGCACACCGGCCGACGAGGTGGAGGAGATGGGCGCGGGCGGGATCTCCGGCGCACCGGTCGCGGCACGCTCCCGTGAAGTGCTGTCCCGGATCTACAGCAGGGCCGGCGGACGGATCGTGATCATCTCCGTCGGCGGTATCGAGACCCCGGAGGATGTCTGGGATCGCATCACGCACGGCGCGGACCTGGTGCAGACCTACACAGGCTTCATCTTCACCGGCCCGGCACTATTGAGCGGGACCAACCGCCTCGTGGCGCGGCGCCTCCGCCAGGGCGGTTTTCGTTCACTGTCGGACGCTGTCGGTTCCGCGGTGCGCTGATCCCACGCACGAGGGCCGTGGGCCCCGTTGTCCGCGAACGGAGAACGGGGCCCACGGCGTGCTGGCCGGTCACTGTTCGTAGATGCCGGTGGTGGTCCCGCGCGCGAGTCCTTTCCCGAAGAGGTTGAACCCGACGAACGCGCACGAGGCGTCGTCGCCCAGTTCGAGCTCGTCGCCCACTGCGTGCACGGCGAGGATGTAGCGGTGCGGGCCGTGTCCTGCGGGAGGTGCCGCGCCCACGAAGCCCTTGAATCCGGCGTCGTTACGCATCACCACCGCTCCCTCCGGCAGCCCCGAGGTGTCCGTTCCGGTGCAGGCGCCTTCGGGAAGCGAGGTGACGTCCGCGGGGATGTTGGCCACCGACCAGTGCCAGAAGCCCGAGGCGGTGGGGGCGTCCGGATCGAAGACCGTCACGACGTAGCTCTTGGTGCCCGCGGGGCCCGCGCTCCAGCTGACCTGAGGGGACTTGTCCAATCCGCCCTCTACGCCCATCGAGCCACCCAGCTGCGCTGCGGCGAGGGTCGTGCCCTCGGTGAACGACTCGCTGGTCACCTCCAGCGCGGGCAGATCGGGCAGTGCGGCGTATGGATCGGGCACTCGGAACTCGGTCATCGTCATCCTCCTGTGTCGGACGGCAGCGGAGGGTTCCCTCCAGCCGGTCATGTCCTTGTCTACCAGCGATGACCGGTGCGTGCCGCCGCAGTGTGGGGCCCGATTTGGTCCGCGGAACAGGCATCGGCTAATGTCATTCCTCGCACGGCCAAGGCGGACGAGTTCCGTTGTAAGTCAGCAGGTGTGCAAGCGCGAGTGGCGGAATGGCAGACGCGCTAGCTTGAGGTGCTAGTGTCCTATTAACGGACGTGGGGGTTCAAGTCCCCCCTCGCGCACGAACAGAAAATGGCCTCTGACCTGGGGTTTAGATCACCGGGTTGGGGGTCATTTTCGTGCCATGTGCTGAGATATGTGCTAAGCCCCACCGAGATGGGCCGCGAAGCGGTCTGCTGCGGCTTTCTGCATCGTCGGGGTGACATGGCTGTAGATGTTCATCGTGGTTGTGATGGTGGAGTGCCCCAGGCGCTCCTGTACTACCTTGGGATGCTCGCCCAGCTCCAGCAGGAGTGTGGCGTGCGTGTGGCGCAGCCCCTTGATCGTCACGCGGGGCAGCGTCGGGTGTACCTTGGCGAGCCACTTCATGCGGCGATCCCAGCGGCTCGTCATGGCGTCGGGTGAGCGCAGCTTGCCCTCGTCGTCACCGAACACATACGCATCGGCCCCCGCGAGCTTGAACGACACTTCGGCGCGGGCGACCTTGTAGGAGGCGAGCACTTTGAGGGTTGCGGCGTCCACGTCGATCACGCGGGCGTTGCCCGTTTTGGTGGTCTTGGTGGCCGTCCAGTCCTCGGTGTTCACCGCTCGCCGGATGCTGATGCGCCCGGTTCTGGTGTTGATGTCGTTCCATCTGAGTGCGAGAGCTTCCGAGCGCCGCATCCCCGTGTAGGCGATCAGTCGCCACAGCGGGAACAGTTCGCCTTGCAGCTCTTTCTCGTTCCAGGTGAGGAACGTCTGTAGCTGCTCGCCCGTCCAGGTCACGATTTTCGGTTTCTGCGCTCGCACCTGTGACGACTTCGGGGCGTTCACGGTGCGCTTCTTCTTCGCCGGGTTGACTTGGATCAGCCCGTCGTCGATTGCGGCGTCGAGGATCGCGCCGAGCACGACATGCACCTTGTGGATGCTGTTGGCCGAGAGGGGTTTGCCCTTGCCGTATTCGTCCTTGCGCCCGCTCTTTTCGAGTTCCCGGTAGTGGGAGCCGATGCGGGTTGCGGTGAGCATGTCGATCCTGATGCGGCCCAGGTCCGGGGTGATGTGGTTGCGGATTATCTTCCGATACCCCTTGATCGTGGAATCGGCCAGCCGCAAGCTCGTCACCCAATGCTCCTTCTATCGTGCGGGGTCGTTCGTGTTCGGCGGCGGGCATGTCGTGCTCCCGCTTTTGCAGGCTGAGACAGTGCAGACTGGACTGGTGGAGCCGGGTGCGTTCCTCGCGGGGTATGGTGCCGCGCAGGCGGTGCCAGGGCCGCTGTTCACCTTCGCCGCGTTTCTCGGAGCGGTCACCACGGGCGGCCCGAGTGGGCTGCTCGGCGCATCCATTGCGCTGCCCGCGATCTTT
>ERZ1032857.8-NODE-8-length-21942-cov-9.963266_pt1 | contig 21942 bp, 17 predicted proteins | sample MGYA00516688_ERZ1032857 | MGnify/ENA primary metagenome ERZ1032857 (study PRJEB33719, sample SAMN04262500) | wastewater metagenome | biome: rural village; feature: composting latrine chamber; material: composting feces with ash | place: El Salvador | collected...
CGCATCCTGCATAAAGAACACGGGAATATTGTTTCCGACGATGTCCAGATTGCCCTGCTGCGTGTACAGCTTGACGGCAAAACCGCGGACATCGCGCGGGGTGTCGGTGGAACCTCGGAAACCCGCCATGGTCGAAAAACGCGCAAACACAGGCGTCTTTACGTCTTTTCTCAGAAAATCAGCCGCGGTGTATTCGCTCATATCCTTCGTGCACACGAATTCTCCGTAGGCGCCGGATCCGCGGGCATGCACCACGCGTTCGGGAATACGCTCGTGGTCGAAATGGGTGATCTTTTCACGGTAATGGAAGTCTTCCAGAAGACTCGGTCCGCGGTCACCCGCGGTGATCGTAAACTCGTCTTCCTGCATCTTCAGACCCTGATTTGTCGTAAAATCAGTACCTGCATTGTCGACGCGGTCTTTTTCCAGATCTTCGTGTTTCGCGTCTTTCGGGGGATCTACCGGGTCTTTGTCCGGCGGAATCAGACTCGCTTCTTCATAATCGTGCGTAAACGGGCCGGGTTCCGTTCGACCGGTGTATGTGTGTATCGTACAACAAACATACCCGAAATAAACAAAAACACGACAATTTGAATCGGTTTCCTGTATCGAACACGCAAAAAAAACCGCCGCGATCCGCGACGGTTCCTGCTGGTGGAGATAGGGGGATTCGAACCCCCGGCCTTCTGAATGCCATTCAGACGCGCTCCCAACTGCGCCATACCCCCGTAAAAATTTTGCTATATTCCAGTATACACAATTTCAGCGAAAATGCAAGATTCATCTGGAAGAGGACACGCAGCGACAGGTATAATAGAAAACAAGGAGGCGATATCCATGAAACGGATCGGCTGGATCGGATTCGGAAATATGGCGCAGGCCGTGGCGAAAGGCTGGCTGCGAAGCGGGGCGGTGCAGGGCGCGGACATGATTGCATCCGCCAGGGATACGGAGAAGCTGAAAGAGGTCGCAACAGCCCTGGGCATACAGGCCGCAGGCTCCAACGAGGAGGCGGCGCGGGCCGCGGATCTTGTGATCGTGGCGGTGAAACCCGACAAGATCGAACAGGTGCTGCCGCCTTTGCGAGAGGCCATACAGGACAAACCGCTGCTTTCTGTGGCGGCGGGGTGGAACAGCGCGCGCTTTTGCGATCTGTTGGGAGAGGATACAAGGAGTCTGAGCGTGATGCCCAATCTGCCGGTGGAAGTGGGCGAGGGCATCGTGCTGTGTGAAAAAGCGCACACGCTTTTGCCGAAAGAACACGAAACAGTCTTGGCGCTTCTCTCTCATCTGGGCTATGTCGACACGCCGGAAGGAGCGGAGGGGGCCGCCGCGGGCGTGCTTGCGGGCTGCGGTCCCGCGTTTGCATCGATGATGATCGAAGCCCTGGCGGACGGCGCCGTGAAGCACGGACTCTCCAGAAAAAACGCCTATCGTCTGGCGGCGTCAATGCTTGCGGGCACGGCGCGGCTGCAGCAGGAAACCGGGCGGCATCCGGGTCAGATCAAGGACGCGGTGTGTTCGCCGGGCGGCACTTCGATCCGCGGCGTGGGCGCGCTGGAAGAAAAGGGCCTGCGCCATGCGCTGATGGCCGCACTGGATGAAATATTATCCACATCGTGATTCGCGGGCGCCCGGCGCCTGCCCATCGCAATTGTGTCACAATATGGTAGAATAAAGGGAGTAGCAACAGAACACAATGAAGCGAGGGACAAATGACGAGTGAGTTCTATCCACAGCAAAACAATCGAATTACCGATTCGCTGAGCGATCAGATCGAAGTGTCGGAAAAACAGCGCGTGCTGATCGCCAATGCGATCGATGAAATTGCGGAAGGCATCTGCATTTGCGATGAAAACGGGATCGTGCGCGTGTGGAACACGGAGATTGAGAATATCTATAACATTTCTCGTGAAGATATTATCGGACGACCGCTGACGGATTTTTTCCCGGACGCCGCGGACATGCGCGTCTTAAAAACCAGAGAACGCATTATCAACAGAAAGCACACACCCCGCCCCGGTACCGACATTATCATCAGCGCGGCGCCGGTGTACAACGGTACGGAACTGATCGGATCGGTCAGTACCGACCGCCGGCTGCAGGATGTGATCGATCTGAGCAAAAAGCTGCGCGAGGCGAATCATTTTATTAAGCTGCTCGAAAAACGCATCGATTCGGAAGGCAGCAAGTCGACCGAGTTTTTTATGGGCACCAACAAAAAAGTTCTGGAGCAGGTGGAGATTGCCATTACGGCGGCCAAAACCGATGTCCCGATCCTGCTGCAGGGAGAAACCGGAACCGGCAAGGAAGTGTTTTCGCGCTTTATTCATAAAAAAAGCGGAGTGAAAGGCGAATTTGTCGCGGTCAACTGTTCCGCGATTCCGGAAGAACTGTTTGAAAGCGAATTTTTCGGCTATGAACCGGGTTCTTTTACCGGCGCCAGCAGCCAGGGAAAAAGCGGCTATCTCGAACAGGCCAACGGCGGCACGCTGTTTCTGGACGAGATCAGCGAACTGCCGCTGCCCCAGCAGACCAAGCTGCTGCGTGCGCTGCAGGAGCAGTCGGTGCGCCGCGTGGGCGGAAACCGGGAGATCCCGATCAACACGCGCATTATCACGGCGACCAATCTGGATCTCGACGAACTGGTCAAGGAAAAGAAATTCCGGATCGACCTGTACTATCGTTTGAAGGGGATTTTGCTGCAGCTGCCGCCCCTCAGGGAACGAAAAGACGATATGGACACAATTGTCCAGCATTTTTTGCACATGATTTCCAACACCTACGGCATGGAAACGGAATATATTTCCGCCGATGCGCTGCATGCGCTGCGTGAATACAGCTGGCCCGGCAATGTGCGGGAACTGAAAAACGTATTGCGTCAGATGGTCGTCATGTCTACCAGCAAGCGGCTCACGGCCGATGATCTGCCGGCGGAAATCCGCTGCGATGTCTTCGGCGAATGCGAGCTTGTCGACCGTTCGGACACCATGACCCTTCAGGAACAGGTCGACAATTACGAAAAAGACATGATCGACATGACCCTGCGCCAGACGGCCGGCAATGTGGCCGCGGCCGCGGAAATTCTCAGAACACCGCGCACCACCCTGCAGTACAAGATCAAAAAATACGGCATATAAAAATGGGATCCGCCCGGGGGCGTCGATCCCATTTTTCTTTTTGCTAGGCGAGGCCCAGCTGTTCGTCGATTTCACACATGGCGTTTAGCGCGAGTTCGGCAAATTCCGGAAACGGGATGCCGAGTTTTTCGATCGACTTCATCGCCTCGCGGTTTGCCCCCTGCGCAAAACGGGTTTCCTTCATGCGCTTCACAATGGATTTTACCTTTACGCTGCGGATTTTCTTGTCCGGATACACGAGCGTAATCGCGTTGATAAAGCCCGTGATCGGGTCGCCGGCGTACATGGCGCGGTCGAAATCCGTTTTGATCTCGCTTTTGTTGGCGGGATTGTGCGCGAGGATCGCATGATACATATCCTCGTTTCCGATGCCGTGTTCTTTCATGATCTCGACGGTGCGGGGTCCGTGCAGCGACATATCGCTCTGCCAGTCGACCTCGTCATTGTCCAGATCATGCAAAAGTCCCGCGATGCCCCATTCGTCCTCCCGGTCGGGGGCGAGGCGTCGCGCGAGCGCGCGCATCACGGCTTCCACGGCATAGCTGTGAGTCTTGATATGCGGGGTCGTCACATACTGATCGAGCAGCGCGACCGCTTTTTTTCTGTCCATAGTTCCTCCTGTGGGTTCGTTACACTTTCTTCATATACTATCATAAAAAGGACCGTTTCTGTACAGATGCATTCCGTGACTGTTTGCGGTTGACGAAAAGGCGAAGTTTTCGTACAATAGGGTGTATACGAACGGCGAAGAAGAAAAGTAGATTGAAAAAGCGCCCGACAGGAAGCGGATACCACAGACTGAGAGCATCCGCGGCAGCCTTTGAATCGAATCCCGCTTCTGAGTTGGCAACGAACTTGCCCGTTTTCGGTCACGTTACAGACCGCGAAGGATTCCGGCAGGATGGAATCAAATTTGGGTGGTACCGCGGCTTTCGTCCCAAACGAAGGTCGCGTTTTTTATTGGCAATAGAACAAGGAGGAAGAAATGGCGAAGAAGGAAGATACGTTTGTAAAAGAAATTACCAGCATGGAAGAGGACTTTTCCCAGTGGTATACCGACATCGTGCTGAAAGCGGAACTGGCGGACTACTCGCCCGTGCGCGGCTGCATGGTCATCCGTCCCTACGGATTCGGTATCTGGGAAAATCTGAAGGAATTTGCCGATGCGAAATTCAAGGCAACCGGGCACAAGAATGCCTATTTCCCGATGATGATTCCGGAATCGCTCCTGATGAAGGAAGCGTCGCACTTTGAAGGCTTTGCGCCGGAAGTCATGTGGATTACCCACGGCGGATCGGAAGAACTCACCGAGCGACTGTTTGTCCGCCCGACCTCGGAGACCATCATCAACACCATGTATGCGAAATGGATCCGCACCTACCGCGACCTGCCGCTTCTGATCAATCAGTGGTGCAATGTGGTTCGCTGGGAGAAAACAACGCGTCCGTTTTTGCGCACGGCCGAATTCCTGTGGCAGGAAGGACACACCTGTCACGAAACCTATGACCTCGCCCAGGAGGAAACCCTCCAGATGCTCGAGATCTACCGTCAGGTGGCGGAAGACCTGCTCGCCATGCCGGTGCTGCTCGGAAGAAAAAGCGTCAACGAGCGTTTCGCCGGAGCCGACGAGACCTATACAATGGAAGCGATGATGCACGACGGAAAAGCGCTCCAGGCAGGCACCTCGCACAATCTCGGACAAAACTTCTCCAAAATGTTTGATATTCAGTTCCAGAGCCGCGAAGGCAAACTCGAACACGTCTGGACGACCAGCTGGGGTATCTCCACCCGCCTGATCGGCGGACTCATCATGACCCACGGGGACAACCGCGGACTCAAAATGCCGCCGCGCGTCGCGCCGGTGCAGGTCGTGGTACTTCCGATCGCCCAGCACAAAGAAGGCGTCCTCGACAAAGCCTATGATCTGAAGGAAAAACTTTCGGAGCGTTTCCGTGTGGAAATCGACCCCAGGGAAGAATACAGCGCAGGCTGGAAGTTCAATCACTGGGAAATGAAAGGTGTGCCGCTGCGTCTGGAAATCGGACCCAAAGATATCGAAAAGAATCAGGCCGTCCTCGTTCGACGGGACACCCACGAAAAACTCTTTGTCTCGCTGGACGAGCTCGAAGAAAAAATCGAAGCGCTGCTCGAAGACATTCAGCAGCAGATGTTTGACGCCGCCGTGGAACGAAGAAAAGAAAATACCCATGCCATCACCGACTACGAAGAATTCAAGGCGCTCATGGCCGAGAAAAACGCATTTGTAAAAGCCATGTGGTGCGGCGAATCCGCCTGCGAGGAAAAGATCAAGGAAGACACGACCGCCACGATCCGCTGCGTGCCGTTTGACCACGAGCAGGAAGAACTTTCCGACACCTGTCTGTGCTGCGGCAAAAAAGCAAAAGAAATGGTCTATATCGCAAAAGCGTATTAGGATTTTCTGCGGCAAGAAAAACAAGCCAAAAGAAGAATTTGAGAAAGAGGCGAAAAATCGTCATCAGTTTATCAGGACTGACGGTTTTTCGCCTTCTTTTTATGCAGGTGGGACAGACAAGGTTTTCATACGGAGCCGATCAATCTGACGTTTGGCTGAGGGATTCGCTGTTTTCGGAAGAATTGGCACGATAATTGCTACTAAATGGGTGAGGCATAGGCAATCCTCATATACCTATACGAGTCCCTCATACTATAAAGAAGGAGGTGATCATTATGACAGTCATGTTGTTCAGACAGGGCATTGGTGCGCCGCCCGCCCCCGTCGTCAAAGAAGGGGATACGGTCAAGCGCGGCCAGGTGATTGCGGAAGCCATCCCGGATGCGCTGAGCGTTTCACTGCACGCGCCCGTTTCGGGCAAAGTGGTGGAACTCACCGAAGAGCTGATCCGCATCGAACCGTCGGAGGAATCCTCGGACGATTATGTGAAGATGGAAGCGGGCGAATCGGTAGCGGACACCGTCAGAAAAGCCGGTCTGATCGGCCTTGGCGGCGCGGGATTTCCGACCTATGTGAAGCTGAACACCCAGCTGAAAGAAGGCGGCTATATCCTCTGCAACGCGGCGGAATGTGAACCGGTTCTGAGTCATAATATTCGCCAGATGGAAGAGGAAACCGAAAAGCTGATCAGCGGAATGCGTCTGGCCATGGAGTCGACCGGAGCGGAAAAAGGCATTATCGGCATCAAGTTCAAACACCGGGAGACGATCAAACAGCTAACGGGCTATCTGCGCGAACAGAATGAAACATCGATCCGTGTACTGCCTTTGCGCAATGTGTATCCGGTCGGAGAAGAGCGTGCGCTGATTCGCGACACACTGAACATATTGCTGCCGGCGGGCGCTTTGCCCGTAGAGGCAAACGCAGTTGTTTTCAATGTGGAAACCCTTTGCGCGATTCACGATGCGGTCGAGGAGCACAAGCCCTTTATCGACAAGTGGATTACCGTGGCAGGCAAGCTCAAGGACATCCCGCACGGCGAGGTGCGCGTGCTGAAGGTGCCCCTGGGTACACAGCTGAAAACCTTCATCGATCAGTTTGGCGGCATCGATGAACCCTACGGTGAAATTCTGGTCGGCGGACCCTATACCGGACGGCGCTCCTCGGAGGATGCGTATCTGCAAAAAGTCAACGGCAGCGTGATCGTAACCGCACCGTTTGACAAAGAAGAGAAGAAACTGGGCATTATTCAGTGCGCATGCGGACCTTTGGAAGACCGACTCCGCGAGATCGCAAAAAGTCTCGGCTGCGACGAACCGGTCGGACTGCAGGTCTGCAAAAATGCCATGGAACAAAAAGTTGGCTACAAATGCCAGGACCCCGGCAACTGTCCGGGACAGGCGGAAAAAGTGCTGGCACTCAAGAAACTGGGCGCCGAAGCCGTACTGATCGGACACTGCACGGACTGCACAAACACCGTCATGGGTTCGGCGCCGCAGCTGGGCATGGAAGTCCATCACTGCACGGACAATCTGCAGCAGACGATGGGACGACCGCTCATCCGCACCTTTGACGAGAGCGTACTGTAAGAAATCAGACGGGCAACCCCGTTTGTAAGGAGGTAAAAATGTCAATTACGAAGGAAACTGCTTTAAAGCACGCAAATGATCCTGCGATTACTTGCTGTCGCTTTGAAGCCGGCGCAGTGATCGAACCTTCCATCCTGGAGGATCCGGCAATCTTTCCGGACCTGGAAGACACCGGTCTTTTGACGATCGGCGATGACTGCCTCACCATCGGAGAAGTCCTCGGCGCAAAACTCACCACGACGCTGGACGCACTGACTCCGATCACACGCGATATGGTTGACGAGCTCGTAGAGCAGGAAGAAGAAACCGAAGAAGAAGCCACGGCAGAACTGGCCGTACCGCCGGAAGCCAAAGTGGCCGCATCGCAGCCTGTTGCACAGGCACAGTCGGGCGGCAATGTATGGATCCGCATCGGCGAAGGAAAAGACATCGAACTGTCGATTCCCCTGGGCGTCGCGTCCGCCATGGGCGTTCCCGCACAGGGCGGCGCACAGGAAGCGGGCGTTGCAGCTCCGATCGCCGACGCAGTGACCGAAACCGCGGAAGAAAAAGAAGAAGTGCTTCGCTCGCTGACCCGCCGTTACATTCCGATCACCGAAGTAAAACGCGGCGACGAAACAAAAATCGACGGCAGCACACTGTACATCCGTGAAGGCATCGAACAGGAAGCCATTGACAGCGAAAAACTCGTTGTGGACCTGAAACTCGATATCATCACCAAAGACCAGTACGACATGGATTCGCAAACCATTATGGACGTGCAGCCGATCGCAGCCAAAGAAGAAGGCGAACTCGGCGAAGGCTCCACCCGCGTGCTCGACGGCGTCATCATGATGGTGACGGGAACCGACGAAGGCGGCGTACAGATCGGTGAATTCGGCTCCTCCGAAGGACCGTTCGACAGAAACATCATGTGGAACCGCCCCGGCGCACCCGACAAAGGCGAAATCTTCATCCGTACGGAAGTGGTCATCAAAGAACACACCAATATGGAACGTCCGGGACCGCTGGCAGCACACAAGGCATCGGATCTGATCACCGAAGAAATCCGTCAGGCCATCAAAAAAGCCGACGAAAATCTCGTGGATCACGAAGAAACCTTCGAACAGAAAAAAGGCGCCGGCCGCAAAAAAGTGGTCATCGTCAAAGAAATCATGGGACAGGGCGCAATGCACGACAATCTCATTCTGCCCGTCGAACCGGTCGGAACGCTCGGCGCAAAACCGAATGTCGACCTCGGCAATCTCCCGGTACTGCTTTCTCCGCTCGAAGTACTCGACGGCGGTATCCACGCACTGACCTGCATCGGACCGGCTTCGAAAGAAAACTCCCGCCACTACTTCCGCGAGCCCCTCGTACTGGAAGCAATGAACGATGACGAAGTCAATCTGTGCGGCGTAATCTTCGTGGGAAGCCCGCAGATCAACTCCGAGAAATTCTATGTATCCAAACGTCTGGGCATGATGATCGAAGCGATCGAACCCGACGGTGTCGTCATCACCACCGAAGGTTTCGGAAACAACCACATCGACTTTGCCGCACACCATGAAGAAGTCGGAAAACGCGGTTTCCCGCTGGTCGGCATGTCCTTCTGCGCCGTACAGGGTGCCCTGGTTGTCGGTAACGAATACATGACCCACATGGTTGACAACAACAAATCCAAGCAGGGAATCGAAAACGAAATTCTCTCCAACAACACGCTGTGTGAAGAAGACGCCATCCGCGCCATGGCCATGCTGAAAGCCGCCATCGCAGGCGAAGACGTCGAAGCACCGGAACGCAAGTGGAATCCGAACGTAAAACTGAACAATCTCGAAATGATTGAAAAAGCAACCAGCCGCAAGATCGAAACCGTAGACAACGAGCAGGTATTGCCGAAGAGTAAAAAACGAGCGGAAATCTACGAAAAAGAGGACTAAGAGGTGCATCGGTTAAAGTATCTTTCCTCGGAAAGCTTTATCGAAGGCATTATCGTGAAAAAGACGGACGGCTCGGTCACGATTGACCTGAAAGGCCGCATGGGGCAGCTGAAAATTCCCCTGCGCATGCTGATCACCGACTATCCGATCGAACTGGGACAGGAAATCGGCATGATGATGTCCTATCCCGAAGTGCTCAGTCCCGAAATCAACGAGAAATATGCCGCGATTGCACAGAAGAACGCAAAAAGGAGCGAAGAATGACACAAAATATAGTTTCCGGTTTGCAGTCGGAAATCTTTGTACCGATTACGCCGAATCCGGTGTGGACGCCTGTCACCAAAGAGTTGAAAGACATGCGTGTGGCACTGGCAACTGCTGCCGGAATTCACCTGAAATCCGACAAGCGCTTTAATCTTGCCGGTGACACCACTTTCCGGGTCATCCACGGCGATGTCAACGCCGAAGACCTGATGGTCTCGCACGGCGGATACGACAACGGCGATGTCAACAAAGACATCAACTGCATGTTCCCGATCACCCGACTGCAGGAACTCGCAGAAGAAGGATTCATCAAAGAAGTGGCTCCGGATCATTTCGGATTCATGGGCGGCGGCGGAGACCAGACGGCCTTCACCGAAAAAACCGGCCCTGAAATTGCCGCAAAACTCAAGGAGGAAGAAGTCGACGCCGTCCTCCTCACCGCTGGCTGAGGCACCTGCCATCGCACCGCTACCATCGTGCAGCGTGCGATTGAGGAATCGGGGATTCCTACAATCATGATTGCGGCCCTTCCGCCGGTAGTTCGCCAAAACGGTACACCCAGAGCGGTAGCTCCTTTGGTTCCGATGGGAGCCAATGCAGGGGAACCGAACAATCCCGAAATGCAAAAAGCCATCGTGAAAGACACTCTCACGAAACTGACTGAAATCACATCGGCAGGTCAAATCGTTCCGTTGCCGTACGAGTACCACGCAAAAGTATAGCAATGAAAGAGAAGACGATGCGACGATTGGTCATTCGGGCATTTCATGTCGATCAAGTCGCAGTATCGGATACGGCCGCCTATGAAGACGGTCTGCTGACGATCCCGACGGACTTTTCGTTCGATCGGGATCGCATCCGATCGTATTCCATTGACATTGTGAAACCCGGAGACCACGACCGACCGATCAACACGATCATGGATATTATCCCGATCTCGGCCAAAGTACTGGGCCGGCTGGGCGAAGGCATCACCCACACCTGCACGGGCGTCTATCTTCTTTTGACCGGCGCCGACGAAAAAGGACGCCAGATGAACGAATTCGGTGCCTCGGACGGCAATATGCAGGAAAAACTAATGCTCGACCGGGCGGGCACCCCCGCATCCACCGATCTGATCATTCATCTGGATGTGGTGCTCAATCCCGAATATCCGTTTGACCGCCAGCTTGTCAATGCGGCGTTTGAACTCTCGGACCGCCTGATTGCTCCGGTGCGCGACGTACTGCGCGGGCTCGACGGCCGAACGGCGGACGAATCTCATGAGTTTTACGACACGATCCGTCCGGACGGTATAAAAGTCGCCCTGATCAAACAGATCGCAGGACAGGGCGCCATGTACGACAACCGGGTGCTTCCGTCCGAACCTTCCGGAATGGACGGCATCTCGATCATTGACATGCAGAATATGCCGATCGTACTGTCACCGAATGAATATCGGGACGGCGCGCTTCGGGCACTGGTATAGGAGGCGGCTATGGGGATCGGACCATCCACAAAAGAAACCACTTTGCATCATTTCAGAGACCCGCTCGCCGACGTACTCGCATCGGATACAGACATCGATTTCCTGGGAATTATCCTGGTCGGAACACCGCAGGACAACAAACTCAAATTTGCCGTCGGCCAGCGTGCCGCGCAGTGGGCGGAAGCCATGCGCGCGGACGGCGTGATTTTGTCCAGTGACGGCTGGGGCAACTCGCATGTCGACTACGCCAACACCATGGAAGAGCTCGGCAAAAGAAATATTCCGACCGTCGGTGTCACCTTCAACGGCGTGCAGGGCGCGTTCGTTGTGAAGAACAAGTACATGGACACGATTGTCGACATGAACAAGTCGGAAGAGGGCATTGAAACCGAAGTCGTCGGGGAAAACACGACGAACCACCGGGATGCACAGATTGCAGTTGCGGCCCTGAAACTGAAGATCCGCAGGGCGCAAAAGTAAACAACAGAAGAGGAGGAAACAAGTGAAAGTCAAACGAACGCTACAGGCGATTGATTCACACACCGCCGGGGAAGCAACCCGTATCGTGGTCGGAGGCATTCCGAACATCAAAGGTTCCACCATGGCGGAAAAGAAAGAATTCCTGGAAAAGAATCACGACCACATCCGCACCGGGATTATGCTCGAACCGCGCGGACACAATGACATGTTCGGCTCCGTCATCACCCAGCCGACCAGCGATGAAGCGGACTTCGGCATCATCTTCATGGACGGCGGCGGCTATCTCAACATGTGCGGCCACGGAACCATCGGCGCCATGACCTGTGCAGTGGAAACCGGCATGGTCGAGGTAACCGAACCCGAAACCAAAATCGTCATGGAAGCGCCGGCCGGCATCGTACACGCCACGGTCAAAGTGGAAGACGGCGTGGCAAAAGAAGTTTCGTTTGCCAATGTACCCGCATTCCTCTACAAGCAGGATGTGGAACTCGAACTCGAAAACATCGGAAAAGTAAAATTCGACATCGCGTTCGGCGGCTCCTTCTTTGCCATCATCCATGCCGATCAGCTCGGTCTGAAAATCGTACCGGAAAACGCCGGACAGCTGACCGATATCGCCATGAAATTCAGAGATCAGATCAACGAAGAAATCGAAATTCAGCACCCGACCCTCGCACATATCAAAACCGTTGACCTGATCGAAATCTATGACGAACCCACCAATGAAGAAGCGACCTACAAAAACGTCGTCATCTTTGGACAGGGTCAAGTCGACCGCTCGCCCTGCGGCACCGGAACCAGCGCAAAAATGGCTACCCTGCATGCAAAAGGCGAACTCAAAGTCGGCGACAAATTTGTCTATGAAAGTATTCTCGGAACCCTGTTCCGCGGGGAAATCCTGGAAACCACCAAAGTCGGTGAATACGACGCCGTTGTGCCGCAAGTCACCGGAAGTGCCTACATCACCGGATTCAATACATTCCTGTTTGACGAAGAAGATCCGCTCAAAGACGGATTCATTCTCAAATAGATTGCAAAATTCATAAAGAAAGTAGGATTACATTTATGGCAGTAACCATTATTCGAGGAATCTTTGTAGTTCTGGCCGGCGTATTCGGCACTATGTTCGGAAAAGACGTCGTCCAAAAGAAAAAAGCGGGCCAATACGAAGAAGAAGTCGATATGAAAAAAGCAGCACTCACCGGTTTCGTTACCGACTTCGGTGATACCCTGGGCATCGGATCGTTCGCACCTACCGTCGCCATGTTTAAACTGCTGCGGATGAACATACACGACCGCGTCATCCCGGGTACACTGAACGTTGCCCACACGATTCCGGTCCTTTTGGAAGCCTTTATCTTTGTAACCGCAGTGGAAGTCGAAACCGTTACCCTGGTGACCATGCTTGGCGCGGCCGCCATTGGTTCGTATGTAGGCGCCGGCATTATGTCGAAACTCCCGGAAAAGAAAGTACAGCTGGTCATGGGGATTGCACTTCTGATCACAGCCGTCCTGATGGTCCTTTCGCACCCCTGGGTGAATCTAATGCCCGGCGGCGGCGATGCCATCGGCCTGACCGGCATTCGCCTGGTTATCGGAATCGTCGGAAACTTCATCCTCGGCGCCCTGATGACCGCAGGAATCGGACTGTATGCGCCCTGTATGGCACTGGTCTATTTTCTCGGTATGTCGCCGGCGGTTGCATTCCCGATCATGATGGGATCGTGCGCCGTGCTGATGCCGGTAGCTTCCGCGAAGTTTATCCGTGAAGACGCCTACAACAAGAAAGCTTCCGTCGGCATCCTCTTTGCCGGTGTCGCAGGGGTTCTCGTGGCGTATCTGTTCTTCCAGAGCCTCCCGCTCGACTGGCTGCGTATTCTTGTCATCGTCGTCATTCTCTACACGGCGATTACCATGCTGATTTCTTCCAGAAAGCCGGAAGTCCAGGCATAAAGAGTTTGTAACAATCGAATAACCGACAGTAAGATCCTGCCGGGTTTTGTAGACACAAAATGCAGCAGGGTCTTTTCTGTGGAAAAAAAGAAAGGAGTTTTCGCATGATTACCCAGCGTCTGCAGGAACTCAGAACCAGGATGCACCAACAGGGCATCGACGCTGTTCTGATCCCCTCCGCAGACTTTCACCAAAGCGAATATGTCGGCGAATATTTTAAAGCCCGCGCTTTTATTTCGGGATTCACGGGATCCGCGGGACTGGTCATCGTCACACCGGACGAGGCGCATCTGTGGACCGACGGTCGATATTTTATCCAGGCAGAACACCAGCTGAAAGACACCGGGATTTCTCTGATGAAAATGGAGGAAGAAGGCGTCCCGACTCCGGAAGCCTATCTGTCGGAGCATCTGCCGGAACACGGCACACTCGCCGTCGACGGCCGCGTCCTGTCGGTGGCACAGGGCCACACCTACGAAACCATGATGCGCGAGAAAAACGGCACGTTCCACTATACCGAAGATCTGCTCGAAGGCATCTGGAAAGACCGGCCGCCGCTGTCCGAAGCCGAAGCGTTCGAACTCGGTGTGGAATACGCGGGAGAAAGCCGGGCGGACAAACTGCGCCGCGTCAGAGAACAGATGAAAGACGCGCACGCCACCCACCACATCTCCAGCGCGCTTGATGACAACTGCTGGATGCTCAATATCCGGGGTGAGGACGTTCGATATTCGCCACTCGTGCTGTGCCATCTCATGCTGTCGGACGACGATGCGGTTTTGTTTGTCGATGAAAAGAAACTGCCCGCACCGCTGCACGAACATCTGATCAAAGAGGGCATTCGCTTTCAGCCCTACAACGCGATCTATGATGCGGTCAAAGAGCTGCCGGAAGATGCGCGCGTGCTGATCGATCCCGACAAAGTCAACTATACGCTCAAGAAAAATCTGCCGGACGCGATCCATCTGATTGAACAGCCGAACCCCGCCATTCTCATGAAGGCCATGAAAAATGAAGTCGAGCTGAAAAACATCCGCCGGGCGCATGTCAAAGACGGCACGGCCATGGTGAAGTTTCTGCACTGGCTCGACGGTGCCATCGGAAACGAAGAGATTACGGAAATCTCCGCGGCGGAAAAACTCGAAGCATACAGAGAAGAACAGGGCGACTATCTGTCGGCGTCGTTTGCGCCCATCGTGGGCTACGGCGAACACGCGGCGATTGTTCACTATGAGGCAACCCAAGAGACAAACAAGACCCTGGAACCCAAAGGGCTGGTCCTGATGGACACCGGCGCCAACTTCATCGAAGGAAGCACCGACATTACCCGCACGATCGCACTGGGTCCTGTGACCGACGAAGAGAAGTTTCACTTTACCCTGGTCTTAAAAAGCCATATTGCGCTGGCCAAAGCGCGCTTTTTGCACGGAGCCTCCGGCTACTGCCTCGACATGCTCGCGCGAAAACCGGTCTGGGATCACGGGCTCGACTTCAAACACGGCACCGGCCACGGCCTCGGCTATCTGCTCAATATCCATGAAGCGCCGTCGGGTTTTCGCTACAGGATCAATCCCGCCAAAGACGAAGCCTATCCGATTCAGCCGGGCATGGTTCTGACCAACGAACCGGGTCTGTATATGGAAGGAAAACACGGAATCCGCACAGAAAACGTTATGGTTGTAAAAAAGGACGAACGAACAGAATACGGTCAGTTCCTCGTTTTTGAACCCATTACGCTTGTGCCAATCGATATCCGTGCGATCGACACAGAACTCTTGGATTTGGAAGAGATTACCTATGTAAACACATATCATGAACAAGTATTCAATACCCTCGCGCCGCATCTGACCGAACAGGAGCGCGCATGGTTACGAGAAAAGACAGAAAAAATCGAAGGAGGAAATTATGGAGAGTCAACTGTCTAACAAAAGGCCGTTCGGATTTTATGTCTGTTCGATCGCCTTTACCTTTGAGCGTTTTGCGTTTTATTCGGCAAAATGGCTCATGACCGTATTTGTAGCGGCCTCGATCGCCACCGGCGGCCTGGGTCTGTCTACGGAACAGGCGGCACAGATGTCATCGTATCTGGTGGCATTTACGTACTTACTGCCATTGTTCGGAGCGTATATTTCGGACTACTGGATCGGAGCCAGATATCTCGTTCCGGTCGGCATGGTTCTGATGGGCGCCGGATATCTTGTGGGGTGGCAGGCGACGGATGCAACCATGGTCTATATCATGATCGCCCTGGTGTCGATCGGAACGGGACTGTTTAAACCGCAGACCAATGCGATCACCGGACGTCTGTTTGCAGACAAAACGCAGCTTGACAGTGCGTTTTCCACACAGTATTCGTTTGTAAATATCGGAAGTTTTATCGGCACGACCATTATCGGCGTGCTCGCCCTGCGCTACGGCTATCAGATCTGCTTTCTGATCTGCGCGGTCGTGATGTTTATCAATGCGGTCTGGTTTATCGCCGGCTGGAAACACCTCGGTGTCGCCGGAAAACAACCGTTCAAAGTCAATGAACTGGCCGATGGCACAGAAGAAAAGGATGCGGAAAAGAAACCGCTGACCCCCCTGGAGAAAAAGAGAGTCGCCGCGATTATTCTGGTGTCCGCCTTCTCGATCGTCTTCTGGGTGTTCTGGTATCTGGCCTATATGCCGGTCTACTTCCACTGGGGCGGTGAAAACCCCGCGGCCAACTGGATGATCGGCGGCTTCGAAGTGCCGACCGCCTGGTTTGACTCCCTGAACGCGCTTTCGTGTATCGTACTCGGACCGCTGCTCGGTGCGATCTGGTATCGCCGCGCACAAAGCCCCAAAGGCGACTGGACCATGTTCCAGAAAACCGGACTGGGCATGATGCTGCTGGGCCTTTCGTATGTCATCTTCGCTCTGGCAGATATCACTCGCGGCACGGCACAGGCATCGCTGTTGTGGATCGTCGCCTTCGGCATTGTGCTGTCACTGGGTGAGATGGTGTTTTCTCCGCTGGGGAACTCCTTTATCACGAAATTCTCCCCGCCGAAACTGCTGTCGATGATGATGTCGGTATGGGTTGTCGCCATTTTCTTTGCCGGCCTGTCCTATGGTAAGCTGTATGCATTCACGCTGAACTTCCCGTTTGCCCCGACCTATCTTGTCATCGCCGGCATTGCCATCGCCTGCGGCGTGATCATCTGGCTGATGAACGGCAAGCTGGTCGGACTCGTGCGCGAAGAGGAAAAAGAAGACATCTAACGGATAGAAAGGAGATCCCATGAACACGAACCGCCTGCAGCGGATTACCGAACGCATGAAAGAACAGCAGATTCCGCAGCTGATCCTCAGCGATCCCGTTGCCATTTTTTATCTGACCGGAACATGGATTCTGCCGGGCGAACGACTGCTCGCTTTGTATATCCATGAATCCGGTGAAACCAAACTGGTGATCAATGAACTGTTCCCGCAGGAAGGGGACCTGGGTACCGAGCTCATCTGGTACAACGATGTCGAAGACGGCGTCGAAATCCTCTCCGGAGAAATCCGGGACGATCAGACCATCGGCATCGACAAAGAATGGCCCGCCAAATTTCTGCTGCGTCTGCAGGAACTTCTGCCCGACAAAACATACGTCAACGGCTCCCTGATTATCGACGATGTGCGCCTGCAAAAAGACGAAGAAGAAAAAGAACTGATGCGCGAATCTTCAAAAATCAACGACCGCGTGATGGAAGAGCTGATTCCCTGGGTCGTAAAGGGCCTTACGGAAACCGAACTGAACGAGAAAGTCCGGGAAATTTACAGGGAACACGGCGTAAAAGAAGTTTCGTTTGACCCGATCACCGCCTATGCAAAAGGCGCGGCCGATCCGCATCACGTCACAGACGACTCCAAAGGAAAAACCGGCGACTGCGTCGTACTGGACATTGGCGGCATGTACAAAGACTATGCCTCCGACATGACCCGCACCGTGTTTATCGGAGAGGTGTCGGAGCGTCAGAAAGAAATTTACGCCATCGTCAAAGAAGCCAACGAGCGGGGCATTCGTGCCGCCAAACCCGGCAACCGCATGTGCGATGTCGACGCCGCCTGCCGCGACTATATCGAAGAAAAAGGCTACGGCAAATACTTTACGCACCGCACCGGCCACTCCATCGGCCTCGAATGTCATGAGTTCGGCGATGTGTCCAGCGCCAATAAAGCCGTCATTCGTCCCGGTCAGTGCTTCTCCGTGGAACCGGGCATCTACCTGCCCGACGAAGGCATCGGCGTGCGCATCGAAGACCTCGTCCTGATCACCGAAGACGGCTGCGAAGTGCTGAACTCTTTTACCAAGGACCTTATCGTCGTTGAGGAAGAGGCATGATCAAAGAAGGCTATGTGCCGTTTCGGGGGCATCAGACGTATTATCGCATCGTACACCCGGAAGGCAAAAAAACGCCGCTGCTTCTGCTCCACGGCGGCCCGGGATCGACACACAACTATTTTGAAGTGCTGGACGAACTCGCGGAAAAAGACGACCGGCCAATCGTCATGTATGATCAGATCGGCTGCGGAGAGTCTTTTGTCGAAGGCGAGCCCGAACTCTTTACGGCCGAAGTCTGGATGGATGAACTGGAAGCGGTCCGCGAACATCTCAAGCTCGACCCCGTGCATATACTGGGGCAGTCCTGGGGCGGCATGCTTGCGATCTGGTATGCGCTGGAACGAAATCCTTCCGGCGTAAAAAGCTATATTCTCTCGTCCACGCTCTCTTCAGCGAAACTGTGGCGCGAAGAACAGCACAGAAGGATCACCTATCTGCCGGTATCCATGCAGAAAGCCATACACGAAGCGGAGGAAACGGGCGATTATTCGTCGCCCGAATACCAGCTCGCACTGGATGAATTCATGCTGCGTCACTGCGCCGGTGAAATCACCGAAGATTCGCCGGAATGTCTGCGACGGCCCAAAAAGAGCGGATCCGAAGCTTATGTGACCGGCTGGGGACCCAATGAATTCACGCCGACCGGCACCCTGTCCGGCTACGAATTCACCGACCGCCTCCACGAGATCGAAACCCCCTGTCTTGTAACCAACGGCCAGCGGGATCTGAGTTCGCCCTATATTTCAAAAACCATGGCCGACCGGCTGCCCAACGCGAAATGGGAACTGTTCGCCAGCAGCCGACATATGCCGTTTGTCGAAGAAAAAGAAAAATATATGCAGGTACTGAAAGACTGGCTCAAAAGTCAGGACTAAGGTACGGAGAAGAAAAGACCCGGATTGCATTCCGGGTCTTTTTTATGACGCTTGTATGTGACGGGAGCGATGCGACAAGATACGTTACGACGGCGGACAATCGCATGACCCGCACACCCCTTACGACGACGTGGCCGATATGGAATGCGGCCACTACGAAAGGTATTTTTCGGAGGATCAACACGGTATCGTTTGAAATGATCGCTGCGACTTCATAGACAAGGTCTAAGATACACATATCACTCGACATCCGCAGGATGTCGTTCCATTTACATTCGGCCTTGGCCGAATAGTTCGCGCCGCGTGCGAGCGAAGCGATGCACAAGGCATTTCACATTCGCGAAGCGAATATTTCGTATCCGGCATGTTTCTGCCGGATATTTCACTGCGTTGCGCAGCAACGCCCGCTCCCCTGTTCCTCCCTTATTCCTTCCCGGTTCGCGCGTCGTAATCCAGGGGGATCAGATGTTCAAAGCGATCGGCTTCTGCGCGGATTTTGTCTTCCGAACCCATGACACAGAGCCAGTCTTCCTGCATGGCGCGTTCCAGCAGATCGGCTGAGGCGCGCAGGTCTGCCGGGCGGGTTTCCAGCGCCTGCTGCAGATAGGTTTCCACCTGTTCAAACGTGTAGCCCGTGAGATAATTCGTCAGCGCAAGCACCCCTTTGTCTCGGGGGCTCAGCGGCGGATCAAAACGGTTGATGCTTCCGATAATGGCGTCTTCCAGATCCTGTTTGGAAAGCTCCAGTTTTTCTGTCACCTCACCCAGCCGGTCATACACAGCGACCGTTTGTCCGAGCTGCGGGTCGCGGTAGGAATACGTGGCCAGGACACCGCGCGGGCCGACCGTCAGGCCGGCGCCGTAGGCACCGCCTTTGGCGCGGATCTGCTGATGCAGATAGCCGACGCTCAACAGATTCGCAAGCACCGTCAGAGTGCCGGTGTAGGGGATCCCGAGATCTCTCAGATTGGCCCCCTTGGAAACATACTGCACGCTGGCCGCGGAAAGAAACGCTTCTTTATTGCGGTCTTTTCGTTCATAGGTCTGCGTTTCGGCAGGCAAAAACGGGATCTCTCCGATCAGTTTCTCCCACAGCGAGAAGCCTTCATCAAAGGGTTCTTTTCCCGCGGTCACGCTGATAACCAGCCGGTCGCGGCGCAGCAGCTTGCTGTAGAGCTTCTGCCAGCGCTCGATCTGCGCGGTTTTTTCCCCGTCGAAGTTCGCGAGGATTTCCTGCAGACGGAAGTAGCTGTCGAGCCCCGTGATTTCTTCTCTAAGCGCCCCGGATTTACTGAAGTAGGACTGCAGCCGGCCCATCACGACCGAATGCCCCGCCTGAATCATGCTCATTTCCATGGTCGAACGGTCTTCCAGCAGGACTTCCTTCAGCCGCTTGTCGTCATCGAGTCTGCTTTCAAACAGGACTTCCTGCAAAACGGCGAGCGCTTCTTCCTGCCGGTCGGCAAAGAATTTCATCGACACCATGAGCTTCGGCAGAGGTTCGCCGGTTTCAAAGTCTTCAAAAATACTCGGCGTTATCCGCAGGCCGCCGGCGACGCGATAGATCTCATTGGATACTTCTTCATAGCTTCTTTTTTCCGTGGCCACATCCGACAAAAAGGATGCGACATGGGAGACTTCCGCGAGTTCCTCCTGCGTCAGATGCGAAAGATCAAACGCCAGATCCGCATACACGATCCGGCCGGTAAACAGATCATTGTGGAGGACAACCGCCTGCTCCACTTCGATCGGCTTCGAATCCACACGCTCCACTTTCGGTTCCAGATCCGACAGCTTCAGATGCGGGATCGTCTGTTTGGCTTCTTCCGTATCCTCTGTGTCGCGGAAGGCATCCAGCTTCTCCTGTTTTTGTCGAAGCGTTTCCTTTTCTTCGTCATCCATTGCGGCATAGCGCTCTTCCAGCGCCTCTTTCACCGCCAGGTCCTTTTTGTCAAACAGACCGGGTTGCGGTTCGGCAATGATGTCCGCGCGGTGTGGATTGTCCAGGAGACGCTCCCGGACAAAACGCGTAAGGAATCCGTCCTGCAGTTTGTCGCGAAATGCCGCAAACGGCTTCTCATAATCCAAAAGGAGCAGCGGATCGGCATCATACAGCCAGGTGCCCAGCACCTGAATAAAACGGACCACGCCTCTGGCGGAATAGGACGGGCCTTCGATCAGCGAAAACTCGATCTTGTTCAGGCTGGCCTCCATCAGGGCTTCGTCGATGCCTTCCTTTGCGATCGTGCCCAGCACATCCAGCACAATGTTTCGGAACTCATCCATGCGGTCGGCATCGGTGTTTTTTGCCAAAATGCCAAACACACGGTGAATCCCGTCATTGTAGGGGGACAAAAAGTCCTCGCCGAGCCCCGCATCCAGCAGCGCTTTTCGAAGGGGCGATGCGGACGATTCGATCAGCGTCTCTTCAAGCAGTTTTGTCATATATACATCGTCTGTGTCGGTGGCGCGCCCGACAAGCCAGCTCATGCCCAGCCAGTCTTTTCCTTCGGTTTGATCGGTCAGGGCGACGTGATACGGAAAGCGGACAGCAACCGGCTCTTCAAACGGCGTCTGTTCCGCAATCGCGGAATCGACTTCCAGATAGTCATACGCCTGCAAAAACTCCTGCGCATGCTCCAGCTCCTTCTCCAAATCTTCGTTTCCGTAAAAATACAAAATGCTGTTCGACGGATGATAATACGTTTTGTGAAAGTCGATAAAGTCTTCGTAGCTGAGGTCAGGTATGGCATACGGGTCGCCGCCGGAATTGTGGCGGTAGATCGTATCCTTCAAAAGCTCTGCATTGACACGGTCCAGCACCTGTTCCTCGGCTTCGGACATCGCCCCGCGCATTTCGTTGTACACAACCCCGTTATAGGATAATTCTTCGTCGCTGATCCGGCAGATCCAGCCTTCCTGGCGGAAAATCTCTTCCTTTTTGTCTGCGAGCGGATGAAACACCGCGTCCAGATACACATCCATCAGATTGTGATAGTCGGTTTCGTTGCGACTCGCGATGGGATAGACAGTTTTGTCGGAAAAGGTCATGGCATTCAGAAAGGTCTGCAGGGAGCTTCCGATCAGATCCATAAAGGGTTCTTTCGTGGTGTATTTTTCCGAACCCGCCAGCACGCAGTGTTCCAGTATGTGGGCGACGCCGGTGGAATTTTCGGGCGGCGTGCGAAACCCGATGCCGAAAGCCTTGTTCTCTTCGTCATTTTGAATTTTGATCGCCTTCGCCTTCGTCTTGTCATGACGAAGAAGAATGACTGTACTGTTAATGGATGGGATTTCACGGACTTCTTCTACCGTAAAGCCGTGCATGTGTTCTCCTTTTTTCATAGTACCTCCTCAGTTACTGTTGGTTTGCTTTTATATATACCCGTTAAACGTGATGCACAGGAGTGCGTTATAAGTCTATAAAAATGAAATTGATTCACATAGACTAGATAAGTGTTGCATA
>ERZ1032857.9-NODE-9-length-21532-cov-8.963449_pt1 | contig 21532 bp, 20 predicted proteins | sample MGYA00516688_ERZ1032857 | MGnify/ENA primary metagenome ERZ1032857 (study PRJEB33719, sample SAMN04262500) | wastewater metagenome | biome: rural village; feature: composting latrine chamber; material: composting feces with ash | place: El Salvador | collected...
CCCTGGCTCGAGCCCGACGTGGTGGACCACGTGAGCGGACTCGCCACAGGACAGGAGATAATCTGTTGTTTTTGTTCTTTGGTAATGTTCATTTCTTCCTCCATGTCATAGTATTCGCTCATACCGCGCAGACGTCGGAGTCTCGCCAACCCAGCATGAGTAACAGAAAAAGTATATCATACTTCCGTAAAAGTGTAAATTAATTCGGCAGCTCTTCCCCCTCCAGACGGAGCGTGGTCAGAAGTCTGCGGGCTTCTTTTTCATCCCGTTTCATCTGCTGTATCAATTCTTCGGGATGATCAAAACGGATGTCCGGCCGGAAGTACTCCACAAACGCAAGGCGGATTTCCATATCATACAAATCGCCCGTGAAATCCATAATATACGTTTCAATCTTTCGATCGGCTCCCTCGAAGGTCGGGTTGTTGCCGATATTGGTGAGAGACGCGTAACTTTTGTCCCCCACCCGAGCCCAGGTAAAATAGACCCCGTCGGGCGGCAGCGTATACGGGAAAGAAAGCCTGAGATTCGCCGTCGGAAAACCGAGATGTCTGCCGCGTCGTTTTCCGGGACCGACCGTGCCTCTGATTTGATACGGTGTGCCCAAAAGCGTTCTGGCGGTTCGCATATCGCCTTCGGAGACGGCTCTTCGGATTGTCGTGCTGTTGATCATGGCACCGTTATGCGTGACTTCCGGTGCAATGCGTACATCGATCCTTCGAAGTTTTCCGATCTGCTCCAGCCGCTGCACATCGCCACGGGCCCTGTAGCCGAATGTGTAATTCGGACCGGCCACAAGGGCGGAGGCATTGCAGCGTTCCAGCAGAATCCGGTCCACAAATTCTTCCGGACTCAGCTGCATAATATCCTCTGTAAAGGACAGGAGAAACGCCGTCTGTATGCCGAAGGTTCCCGCCGTTTCGATCTTGTCCTGCAGCGACTGCAGCTGTTTGTAGTTCTTGCGGAACGCTTCCCTTGTATGATTTTTAAACAGCAGCACGGCCGGCATCAGTCCCTGGCGGACATGTGCCTGTGCACACATCTGAAAAAGCGACTGATGGCCCTTGTGCATGCCGTCGAAATTTCCCAGTGCCACAATGGTATTTTCTCTGGACGAGAGTCCGGTATCCAAATCCATTACGATCATCGATTATATCTCCAGTACTTTCCTCAGTTTCAGTATGCCCTCTTCAATGTACCCGGGGCCAAGAAAGCGGCCTTCGGTATACACCCGCAAAAGCGACTGATCCGAATGCTGCGTCACGAGGCGCTGCCCCTGCGACAGCCGGATGCCGTCTTTTGGCGACACCTCGAGCGCGTCATACGAGTAAATTGCGCGGTCGGGTGGCGTCAGTGCCTTTTCAATCGCCTGCCGGTCCATGGTTTCAAAGGCCGCCAGCGGCCGACAGTCCTTCAGATGGAAACTCCCGGTTTGCGTCCGGCGCAAAGAGGTTAGAACGGCACCGCAGCCCAGCTTTTGGCCGATATCGTGGACGAGGCTTCGGATATAGGTGCCTTTGGATACATGGGCCAAAAACCCGATTTGTGCGGGATGTCGCCAGGCGAAATCAGTGACCTCCGGCAGATCCGGATGATCCGCAGGCAGCCGTATTAGCCGAAAGATCTCGATATCGGCCGGTGCCCGTTCGACCGTCTCCCCTTTTCTTGCCAGCTCATACAGTTTTTTTCCGCCGATCTTTTTGGCGGAATACATCGGCGGCAGCTGCTTCTGACATCCAACAAAGGAAGAAAACACATCCAAAAGTTCTGTTTGTGTAAAATCGGGCGTGGCGTTTGCCGTGACGGTTCCCATGCGGTCATAGGTGTCTGTTTGAGTGCCCGCAAGAAATGTTCCGGTATACACTTTGTCACACGCGAGCATATATTCCGACATGCGCGTGGCCTGGCCCACGGCAATCGGCAATACGCCGGTCGCCATCGGATCCAGGGTTCCCGTGTGACCGACTTTCCGTATGCCCGTGATCCGCCGGACCCGGGCGACCACATCGTGGCTGGTCATGCCTTCCTTTTTGTCGATCAGCAAAAAACCGTTCATGCGGGATCCTTCCAGTGCGCCTCGACGGCATCCATCAGTCTGCTTTTGACCTCTGAAAGGGTGCCGTGCACCGTACAGCCCGCGGCACGCAAATGCCCACCGCCGCCCAGTTCTGCGGCAATGGCGGAAACATCGATCGTCTGTTTGGAACGCAGGCTGATTTTGAATTCTTCTTTGGCATGTTCTTTCAGCAGACAGCTCATTTCGACCTCATCGATATCCCGGAGCGTATGAAGGGCGGGGTCAGTCTGATCGGGCGCCGCACCCGTTCGCTGAAAATCTTCCAGCGTGACCCATGACAGGGCGAGCGCACGGTTTTTATAGAACTCCGCCCGGGCAATCGTCTCTCTGTACAGTGAAAAATCGGCATAGGGCGTTGCCTGAAAAATATACTGATGAATTTCGTCACGTGCAATGCCCCGTTCGAGAAGGTCCGCTGCCATCCGGTGGCTGCCCGGGCTTGTTCCGGAGTATAAAAAGCGTCCGGTGTCCGTCACCAATCCGGTATACAGCCAGGAGGACTCGTCTGTATCCGGTTCTATACCGAGTGTGCCGAGCAGTTCGTAGACCATCTCCGCCGTAGATCCGCGGTCGGGATCGATCCAGTTGAGATCGCAAAAGCCGGGATTCGATCGGTGATGATCCACGCACAAAGACAAACGCGCGCTTTCGATCAGTTCGGGTTCGGGCGAAAGTCGGGCAACTTCCGCGCAGTCCAGTGCAATCACGACATCCGGTGCTTCCGGCATGTCTTCTCTCATTTGATCCAGCAGCGGTAGAAAACGAAGATTCTGCGGCACATCGCCCGGCAAGAGAATGGTGCAGGGAATGCCCGATCTTTTCAGTGCGGATCCGAGCGCCAAAAGAGACCCCAGTGCGTCGCCGTCGGGGTGCGTATGTGTGCTGAGCACACAGTGGCGGGCGCTGCGGATCTCTTCAGCGAGTCTATTCTGTATCGTCACGGGAGGGGTCCGTTTCCCGGTCATGCGCACGGACTTTTCTGATCAGTTCCTGCATATTGGAGGCTTCCTCAATGGATTCATCCAGCAGGAATTTCGGCTCCGGCGTGTGACGCAGATCGATATTCGAACTGATCGTCTTACGGATGAATCCGCGGGCCTTTTCCAGTGCGAGCAGGGTGTCTTCTTTTTCTTTCTGTGTTCCGTAGACCGAAACGTGAATATTTGCAAAACCCAGGTCGTTCGTGACCCGGACCTGTGTGATGCTGGTCAGGGGATGGATTCTCGGATCCTTCATCTCGCGAAGGGTTTCGGAGACGACTTTTTTGATCTCCTGTCCGATCCGGTCCAGTCGTTTTACGTTCATAGTATCTCCTTATTGCGCAATTTCTTTCATTACATAGGCTTCGATGGTGTCGCCGTCTTTTACGTCGTTGTAGTTTTCAATGCTCAGACCGCCTTCGTAGCCGGTGTTGATCTCTCTGGCATCGTCCTTGAAACGTTTCAGCGAAGAAATGGCGCCTTCGAACACGACGACATCTTCTCTGAGCAGACGGATTGACGCGTTTCTTGTAATCTTTCCGCTTTTCACATAAATACCCGCAACGGTGCCTGCGTTCGGCACACGGAAGGTCTGGCGCACCTCGGCCCGGCCGATGACCTCTTCTTCGAATTTGGGCGCGAGCATGCCGGTGATGGCCGCTTTGATGTCATCGATCGCCTCATAGATGATGCGGTAGGTGCGGATATCGACATCCTCGTCTTTGGCCATATCCAGCGCCACCTGCGTGGGCCGGACATTGAATCCGATAATAATCGCATTGGATGCGGTCGCAAGCTGGACATCGGACTGGGTAATCCCCCCCACGGCTCCGTGGATAATATTGACGCGCACTTCCTCGTTTGACAGTTTTTCAAACGACTGGCGCACGGCATCGATGGTTCCGCGCACGTCGGTTTTTACGATGATGTTCAGATCTTTCAGTTCACCCTCCTGGATGCGGCTGAACAGATCATCCAGAGATACTTTCTGGCCGGTCTGAATCATGTCCTCTCTCTGTTGAGTCTTTACGAGATCGGCATAGCTTCGGGCAGTGCGCTCGTCTTCCACGACGAAGATTTTATCGCCCGCATTCGGAACTTCCGACAGACCCTGGATCTGCATCGGCATCGAAGGTCCCGCCTTTTTGATCTGTTTCCATTTGTCGTCATACATGGCACGGATCCGGCCGCTCGCGGCGCCGGTAACTACCATGTCGCCGGACTGGAAGGTCCCTTTTTCCACGATGATCGTAGCGACGGGGCCGCGTCCCTTGTCGAGCTGGGCTTCGATAATGGTTCCGATACCCGCCCGTTTCGGATTGGCTTTCAGTTCCTGCATTTCCGCCACCATGAGCAGCATCTCAAGCAGTTCGTCGATGCCTTCGTTTTTCAGTGCGGATACGCCGACCATGATCGCGTCGCCGCCCCAGTCTTCGGGAACAATGCCGTGTTCTGACAGTTCCTGCTTGACCCGGTCAGGATTGGCGCCCGGCTTGTCCATTTTATTGATGGCCACGATGATCGGCACATTGGCCGCTTTGGCGTGGTTGATCGCCTCGATGGTCTGCGGCATAACACCGTCGTCTGCTGCGACAACCAGAATCGCAAGGTCTGTGACCATGGCACCGCGTGCGCGCATGGTGGTGAAGGCTTCGTGGCCCGGTGTATCGAGAAATACGATTTTGTTTCCGTCCAGATTGATCGCGTACGCACCGATGTGCTGTGTGATGCCGCCGGCTTCGCTGCGTGTCACATGGGTATTGCGGATCGCATCGAGCAGGGAGGTCTTTCCGTGGTCTACGTGGCCCATGACGGTGATAACCGGCGGGCGGGGCTGCAGATCCTCTTCCTTGTCTTCAAAGTCAAGTCCGAAAATATCCCCGGTTTCCGATTCCGTGTCCAGATGCTGCTTCGATTCTTTCAGTACGACTTTTCGTCCGAATTCCGCCGCGACCAGCTCCGCATATTCAAAGCTGATGTCCTGATTCTGATTGGCCATGACACCGAGCATCATGAGTTTTCCCATCAGCTGGCTGATACTGATACCGAGCTTTTGAGAAAGGTCTTTTACGACGATGTTCTGCTCGATCTCGACCTCTTTGTCCAGATTAATCGGCGGCATTTCCTTCTTCTTCGGTGCGTCCTGTTTTTTCTGTCCTTTGCGGCCGCCCCGGCGACGGTTGTCGCGAGCGGATTTGCCGCGGGAATCCTGCCGGTTGCCCTGATTGTCTTTGGACTGCGCCTGATTTTTCTTCGGCTGTGCCCCGGACTTCTTTTGTTTTTGTCCGTCTGCCGTGTTCTGCGTTTTACCGGAAGCGGGCTGTTGTTTGTCGCTGTTTTGCTTTTGTGTATTTTTGTCCCGGGTGTTCTTTTGCTGCGGTTGTTCTTTCTTCTCCGGCTGAAGTTTCGGCACATCCTCTACATTTTTGTGTTCTGCCAGGACCTTTTTCACCTGCTCCACTTCGGCGCCTGTTAACATGGCCATATGGCTCTTTACTTTAATATTTCGTTTCGCGAGAAGACCCATCATATCCTTGCTGGAAAGATCCAGCTCTTTTGCGAGTTCATATACGCGTTTCTTACTCATCTTTGCACCTCCCGAATGCGGTTCATTCGGATGACTACAATAATTCCGTTATCTGGTCATATATGCCATCCTCGATTGTTGTTTTTAGTGCATGCTGCAGTTTTCTGTTCTTTTTCGCCAGTTCCACACAGGCTGCCTTGCGGCACAGATATGCGCCGCGGCCGTTTTTCTTGCCGGTGGGATCGACCACCACACCTTCTTCCGGATGCAGTACGATCCGAAGCAGCTCCTTTTTCGGGAACTGCTCGCCGCAGGCAACGCATTTTCTGAGCGGGATTTTTCTAGCTTTCATGATCCGCCTGATCCTCCGTCATCGCAGAAGGCTCCTCTTGCTGTGCGAGAGGTTCCTCTGCTTCGAAATCATCTTCTGTTTCTTCCGATGTATCAAAAGCTTCTTCCGACTGCATCTCGTGGATCGCATCGAAAAAATCTTCCGGCGTTTCTTCTTCCCTGGGGAGCGGTTCCACCAGTTCTTCCTCCGTCACAAACGAAGCCCCTTTGATGTCGATTTTCCAGCCGGTCAGCTTGGCCGCCAGCCGGGCGTTCTGTCCCTCTTTTCCGATGGCAAGCGAAAGCTGATCATCGGGGACGACGACGAGTGCGGTCTTTTCCTTTTCGTGAATTACGACCCGCTCGACTTTCGAAGGGCTCAGTGCGTTGGCAATGAAAGTATGCATGTCTTTGTCCCAGACGATGATGTCAATTTTTTCTCCGTTGAGTTCATCGACGATCGCCTTGACGCGCGCGCCCTTAAAACCGACGCATGCGCCGACGGGATCCACGTTTTCATCTCTGGAGAAAACGGAGATTTTGGTGCGCGAGCCCGCCTCTCTGGCAATGGAAAAAATCTCGACTACTCCGTCTGCGATTTCCGGCACTTCGGTTTCAAACAAACGGATGACCAGGCCGGGATTGGCTCTTGAGAGAACAATTTGCGGCCCCTTCGGTGAATTCCTGACTTCCTGAATGAACAGTTTCAGTCTCTGATTCGGTACAACGCGCTCACCGGGTACCTGTTCGGACTGCGGCAGGATGCCTTCGGTACGTCCCATATTGACGTAGATATTGTTTCGTTCGTAGCGCTGCACGGATCCCGTAATCATTTCCTTCTCGCGGTCGGCAAACTCGTTGTACACAACATCGCGTTCTGCATCTTTGATCTTTTGAATGACGATATTGCGGGCCGTTTGGGCCGAAATTCTTCCGAAGTCGCGCGGAGTAACCGCACGTCGCACGGTATCGCCGACCATGGCGCCGGGCTGCAGGGAACGTGCGCTTTCCACCATGATTTCAAGCATCGGGTCTTCGACCTCTTCCACCACCGTCAGCAAGGAGTACACATCAATCTTTCCCGTGTCCTCGTCGATCTCCACCATGACATTGGCTTTGTCGTTGAAATTTTTCTCGTAACTCTTTTCCAGGGCTTTTTTCAGTGCATCGAAGATCACTTCTTTCGGAATGCCCTTGTCCTTTTCAATTTCGTTTAACGCCTGGATAAAATCAGCGTTCATACGGTCCTCCTCACCATTGTACATATTTCCGAATGGTCGATATGGAATCTCTTGCGTACTCTCTGGTTTCGTCTTCTACGCGCAGCCGGAAGAACGCCTCGCTGAAATCCTCCAGTACTCCCACCACTTCTTTTTTCTGATCCACGGTCCCGTAGAATTTCAGGACCACTTCTTTTCCGACGGCATTTTTGAGTTCCGCGTCCTTCTTCATGGCGCGATCCAGTCCCAGTGAGGTCACCTCAAGATAATAGGCTTCGTCGATCGGATCGGTTTTGTCCAGTTCGTCGCTGACATAGCGGCTCACCGTTTCACAGTCCTGCAGGGTAATGCCCTTTTGTGAATCGATGTAAAAGCGCAGCACCTTGCGAGGACCTTCCTTCTTAAATTCCACCTCGATCAGGTCTACACCCAGCTCGCGCAGCGGTTCCGTAAATTCCCGTTCAAAGTCTGACGCTCGCATCTGTATTCCTCCCTTGTAAAAAAGCGAGAGTGGGCAGGCCCACTCTCAAATCAATTTATTATACCATATATGCAGTTGTTTGTACAAGTCATCGCAGGATGACCGCGAGGAGTTCCCCGGGCTCGGTGCCGATGTTTCGTATGCTGTGGGATTCGCCGTCTGCCGTATACAGGACATCTCCCGCTCGGGCTTCTTTGTTTTCGCCGTTGTCACTGACTTCGAACGTGCCTTTCAGTATATAGTAGATCTCGGCGTCGTCTGTATGTTCATGGGCCCCGACCGATGCGCCCGGCGCAAGTTCCAGGCGTGCAAACATCTGACAGGCGGGATGGACGTCTTTTTCCAGGATATGCGTAAAATGCACCTCTCCCTCACCGTCTCTTGCCCGTGCAACCGTTGCTTTTCTCATGGTGTGATTTTTCGTAAACATGTTTCCCCCGCGGCGTGTATGCCGGACTCCCCCTGTGCTGCTAATAGCGACTGATCACCCGGTCATTGAGACCGTGCCAGTACGCTTCCTTGAACAGTTTCTGAATACTTTTGGCATAGGCCCTGACGACCCGCTCGTAGATGCGCTCCAGTTCCCAGGTAACAAGAATTGCCGGTTCCCGTACTCCGGTCTGCTCCATTCTCTCATCCTGCCACAGCATCAGCTGCTTGTCGCGGTACGTATTCAGACGCATTATTTTTCTGTGGATTTTCTTTTCGCAATACGTGCCGGTCAAGGCTGAAAGCCGTCTGTAATTCGGTGTATGTTCTTCGATCTCATCCATCAGCCGGTTTTTCAGTACCAGAATATCGCTGTTGAGCCGGTGATGAAACAGATACTTCATCTGATACAGTTCTTCCACGGGCACATGATCCAGCGTGGCCATTTCCAGCCGGTCGGTCCATTCCTTGTCCTGATACCCCAGCGAGTAGCCCTCCAGATAGACGGCAAACTCCAGCCGGTTGATCTCTTCCCGGAGCACACGTGTCAGCGTCGCCACGATTTCCTTGGCGTCCTGGCGGTTGCGCAGCACCCGTCGGATGCTTCTTGCCACCGCGCGCATGCACGTGTATTTCGGTTTCAACTGATGAACACGGTATTCATTTTCCAACAGAGACAGCAACACATGGAGCGAGTCTTCGTCGTTGCGATACAGAAAGTTGTTTTCCAGCGCTCTCTGCATAGCCTGAAAGTCATTGCGATTCAGCGACATGATTCCCTCCTCGTTTGATGTGCACTCATTATACACCAAATTACAAATCTCTGGAGGAAAGACTTCAGTAAAGAATGGACAATGTATAGCACGTTTATAAAAATCAGTCGGGAGGTTTTCGGATAGAACGTGAATTCATGCAGCGAATCCGCCGCCAAAGTGCAGTTTCACGTAAAGTCGAAGTATAAAAAAAGAATCGACAAAGATCCTTCTTTGCCGATTCTCAATATTTTAGCTGAAGATATTTTTCAGTGCATTCCACAGCTGTCGAAAGAACGCGGCGATCTGATCCAAAATGCCGCTGTCCTGTGCCTGCTGATAAATATCGCCCAGACGGTTGCCAAGCTCTCCCAGCTGTTCCTTTACTTCCGGAGAAACGACGGCGTCCGTGTTCTGATAGCGCTCAAACAGGGAAATCAGACGGTCGATCTGCTCTTTCGTAATAATATTGTTCAGCTGATACTTCTCCAGCGCTTCATTGATGATACGCTCGATATCTTCACGCGTGGCGAGCTCATCCTGGCGTTCACGAAGACTCTGCAGCTGCGTTTTGATCTCTGCGATCGCCGCATTGAACTGTTCGGTGCTGAAACCTGCATCCTCTTTGTTTTCCTGCACGATTTCATTGGTCGTGTCGATTTCTTCCTGCGCCACCTGCATGCGGTCCTGATCCAGTTCTTCCCCGTTGACATCAAACGCCTTGAAGACACCTGTCAGCGCGCTCTCGCCCGTCACGGGCCGTACGGCACCAACCAGAATTTTGGCGTCTGTGACACCCGCCGTAATCGCAGCACTCGCGTACTGATTTGCCGTGATCTGCGTAATGCGGTCGGGGGTTCTGATATCGACCTCCACCCCGCGTCCGCGGTCCTGTCTCGTAACAAGCACCGACGAAATCATCGAATCCGTGCTGTCGATGCCGTCGCCGAGATATTTTACAAGATCCTGTCCGCTGACGGATACGCTGTTGACATTTTCCGGGTTTTCGATTCCCAGAAGCTCCATGGTTTCTTCGATCTGCGCCTGATCCAGCGAAGCGCCGTAGGCGTAAGTGGGTTTGCCCCATTTTTCGTTTATCACGTTTGTATCGATCGATGTAGCAGAAACGGCGGCGGGGAGCAGAAGCGCCAGTACAAGGATCGACAAAATCCATTTTTTTCTCATTTGTGAGACCTCCTTCGGAAAGTATTCCCTTCCGATCTTATTATAACAGATGGATTCGGGCGGTCTCTTACAAAAAACTAACGATCCAGCACGCGCTCGAGAAACACCCGCGTTCGCTCGTTTTTGGGCCTTGTGAAGATGGCCTCCGGTGTGTCTTCTTCCACAATGACACCGTCGGCCATAAAGACGACGCGGTCGGCGACATCTCTTGCAAACTGCATTTCATGGGTTACTACGACCATCGTCATGCCTTCTTTGGCAAGCTGCTTCATTGTCACGAGGATATCGCCCACCATCTCCGGGTCAAGAGAAGAAGTCGGTTCGTCAAACAAAAGAACTTCCGGCTCCATGCAAAGCGCTCTGGCGATCGCCACCCGCTGCTGCATCCCGCCCGACAGCTGCTTCGGTTTTGCATGAATATAGGGCGTCATGCCGACATAGTCGAGATTCTTCATCGCAATCGCTTTTGCGTCTTCTCTTTTTGTTCCGAGGACTTTTTCCTGTCCCAGCGTGCAGTTGTCTAACACGGTGTAGGACTGAAAGAGATTGAACTGCTGAAACACCATGCCGAAGTTTCTGCGAAACGCATTGAGATCATGCGAACCGTCCAGCACATTGTCCCCCTTGAAGAGAATCGAGCCGCCGTCGGGTTCTTCCAGCAGATTCATACAGCGGAGCAGCGTGGACTTTCCGGAGCCGGACGGCCCAATCACGACGATGACCTCGCCCCGGTGCACCTGAAAGTCGATATTTTTCAGCACTTCATTGTCGCCAAATGATTTTTTGATATTTCTTACTTCGATTAATGTTTCCATATTACACCTGCTGCTGATTCAGCTGATAGGTCTTCGAGCCGTCCATCTTCCGCTCCACGATACGCAGAATTCTGGTGATCGTAAAGGTCATGAACAGATAGATCAGGCTCGTAATGAAATACGTTTCAAAAAACATGAAGTTGACGCCGGCGACGGTGCGCGACTGGAAAAACAGTTCGGTGACACCGATGATGTTCAGCACCGAGGTGTCCTTGATATTGATGATAAACTCGTTGCCCGTTGCGGGCAGGATATTCCGGATTGCCACCGGCAAAACGACATGCACCATTGTCTGCACGTGATTCATGCCGACTGCCTTCGCCGCCTCGTACTGCCCGCGGTCGACCGACAGAATCCCACCGCGCACAACTTCCGCCATATACGCACCGGTGTTGATCGAAACGATAAAGAACGCGGCCAGCATCCGGTTCAGCTGAACCCCCGTAAACAAGGGTACGCCATAAAAGATAACCATGGCCTGCACCATCATCGGCGTGCCGCGAAACACTTCGATATACACAGACAGCAGCCAGCCCAGAATTTTTTGGAGGATTCTGGGCCCGGTTGCCTTCTGTTCGGGTATTGTGCGAAGAACACCCACAACCAGCCCGATAACAAAGCCGATGATCGTGGCGATCAGCGAGATGATGATCGTATTGATGGCACCGCGCAGAAAAAACGGCCAGTTGTTGAGAAAAATGCCCAGGATTCGGTCAAAATACATGGTTTATTCCTGACCCGGCTGGCGTTCCATGGCGCTGTCCATCAGTTCCTGTCGTTCTTCGTCGCTGATGCCGGCAAGAATCTCATTGATCGGTTCTCTGAGATCACTGCCCTTTTGCAGACCGACCGCCACCGACACTTCTTCGATCGGGGCTTCAAAATTGGGTTCCGGTGTAATAAAAGTGAAATTCGGATTCACTTTTTGTATGCTCAGTCCTTCCGGACGCTCGGCCACATATCCGTCGATAATGCCCGACTCCAGCGCGACACGCATTGCACCGAAATCCGCCATGGCGGTATCTTTCGTCACACCCTCCATCTGATCGATAACCGTGTAGTGCGAGGTGTTCAGCTGTCCCGTAATGGTAGCGCCTTCAAAGTCCTGAATTCCTTTTGCATCGGCGTAGGGGCCGTCTTTTTTCACGACCACAATAAATTCAGACTGATAGTAGATGTCGGAAAAATCGATGGATTCTTTCCGCTCTTCCATGGGCGACATCCCCGCGATAATCGCATCAATCATCCCGGAGCGGAGCGCGGGTTCCAGCCCTTCCCATTCCATCTTGCGTATGACGAGTTCTTTTCCGAGACCGTCCGCAATGCGCTTTGCGATTTCGACATCGTAACCGCCTGCATACTCCCGGGTTCCCTCAATCTGCACCGCGCCGTTGGCATCATTCAGCTGGGTCCAGTTGAACGGCGGATAGGTGGCCTCAAGACCCACGACGAGCGTGTCCTCGTCCGCTTCCGTTTCGGTGCTGTCTGAGGAGGCGCCCTGTGCGTCTTCTGTCGGCGCGGTCTCGGTGGTTTCTGACGACGGGCTGCAGGCTGTCGCAAACAGCGCAAACATCATCATGAGCAGTACAATTTTTTTCATCTTCATTCTCCTTTTTTGGCGGACACAAAAAACTTCGCCCCGAACAGGGCGAAGTCATCGCGATACCACCTATTATTTCCGACTGCCTTGCGACAGACGGCTCACTGGGTACAAACATACCCTTTCGCTGTAACGGGCGTCCCCCGTCCGGTCATCCCTTTCGTTCGGCCGGCTGTTCCGAGTCTTTTTTCTTGATCCCCGCTGCACCGCTTGCACCCGTTCACGGCTCTCTGAGGCAGGAAGGAGATCCTTACTCTTCTCATCATCACATTATGAAGAGTATATAAAATTATTGAATCTGTGTCAATAGTTTTTGCATCGCTACCAAAATGATCTAGAAAAAGCTGAGCTGATTGGTTTCGGGCAGGCCTTCGAGCGCACCGACGGAACGCAAACCTTCCATGGCGTTTTTGTTCAGCCGGGTTCGCAGAAGAATATCCTCCTGCGAGGTAAACGGCGTGGAGCGCTGTTCCCCAAGATCGGTGGCCATGCTGTCGCTGACCGCCGGAACCGCACGCAGCGGCGGGATGACGACGGTGTCTTTGGCGGAAAAAGCATGGACCGGCGAATCGTATAGGTGGATCGGCGAGAGTGTAATGCCGCGCGCAAACATCTCGCAGCCGACGGTCAGCATGGTCAGCTCCGCCTCTTCTTTGGCCGACAGCTTCTCGTGTTTCTTTTTGTCGAGCAAAAACAGCTGTGCGCGGGCGCATTCCTGCTGTCCGGCAAGGAGTGCGGCCGGCATGTCGCCGATTTTGATCGTGAAGAAGGAGGCATAAAAAGCGGCCGGGTGGTGTACCTTGAACCACGCAATCCGGTAAGACATCAGTACATAGGCCACCGCGTGCGCCTTGGGAAACATATACTTGATCTTCTGGCACGAGTCGATATACCATTCCGGCACATCCGCGGCGCGCATCTTCTCCATCATCTCTGGTGTCAGACCGCGCCCTTTTCGTACGCGCTCCATGATGTCGAAACTGTCTTTCTTTTCAAGTCCCCACAAAATGAGGCTACGCATAATGTCGTCACGGGTGCAGATGGTGTCCTTGAGCACGGCAATGCCTTCGTCGATCAGTGTTTTGGCATTCCCCAGCCACACGTCCGTCCCGTGGGAGAGCCCGGAGATGCGCACCAGCTCGCCGAAGGTGGAAGGATGCGTGTCCTTGAGCATCTCCTGTACAAAAGGGGTGCCGAATTCGGGAATTCCGAGTGTGGAGATCAAAGGCTCCCTGCCGTTTCCGGAGAAAATATCCATGGTTCTCGCATCATCCATCGGCACTTCATCCGGTCCGATGCCGGTCATATCCTGCAGCAACCGAATGGTCGTCGGCACATCGTGACCGAGGATATCCAGCTTCAGAATGCTGTCGCTGATTTTTTTGTAGCTGAAATGCGTGGTGATAATCGAGCTGTCGGCACTGTCGGCCGGGTGCTGGATCGGTGTGAAGTCGTGGATGTGGCGTTCCTGCGGCACGATCATAATACCCCCGGGGTGCTGGGAACTGGTGCGTTTTACACCGATTATGCCCCGCATCAGCCGCCGTTCTTCCGCCGGGTGGACGGAAATTTGCCGTTCTTCAAGATACGAGCGGACATAGCCGTAGGCGGTTTTTCCCTGAATGGTGCCGATCGTTCCCGCGCGGATGACCTTGTCTTTTCCGAAGAGATCCTCGACAAAACGGTGTGCAACCGACTGATATTCTCCCGCAAAGTTCAGATCGATGTCCGGCTCCTTGTCGCCTTCAAAGCCTAAGAAGACTTCAAACGGGATATCGTGTCCGTCTTTTTTCATCCGCTTTCCGCAAACGGGACAGTCTTTGTTCGGAAGATCGATGCCGGTATCGACCGATCCGTCATCGATAAACTCGGAGTGCCTGCAGTCTTCACACAGATAATGCGGAACCAGCGGATTGACCTCCGAAATCCCCGCCATGGTGGCCACAAAAGAAGAGCCGACCGATCCCCTGGAACCGACCACATATCCGTCCTCATTGGACTGTTTTACAAGTTTTTCGGAGATGATATACAGGACGGCGTAGCCGTTGGAGATAATCGAATGCAGCTCCCGCTCGAGCCTGGCCTGTACGGGTTCGGGCAGCGGCGTGCCGTATTTTTCTTCGGCGGCGTCGTATACGGTTTTTCTGAGTGCGGCATCGCTGCCGGGGATCTTGGGTGTGTGCGTGCCCGGCAGAACCGGCTGAATCCATTCGATCCGCTCTGCAAGCGCTCGGGTATTTGTCAACGTAACGGCGCGGGCTTCCTCTTCTCCCAAAAAAGAGAAGGCGGCAAGCATTTCATTGGTTGTGCGAAGATGCATCGGCATGCGCTGTTTCGGATCCTGCATTTTGCGTCCGCTTTTTACGATATCTCTAAGAATCATATCCTCGCGATCAAGAAAGTGCGCATCCGATGTCGCCACGACGGGTCTGTTCTCCTCTTTTGCGAGCCGGACCATTTCTTTCTGTATGTCTTCCAGATCCTCCATATCCCGCGCGTTTCCCTGCTGCACCAGATGCAGCCAGCACTCGGGCGGCTGCAGTTCGATATAGTCGAGATCGCGGATTCTTCTACGAATCTCCTCTTCTTCGCGCCCGTCTAAAATGGCCGTCACAACCGGGCCGTCCGCGCAAGAGGATCCCAGCAGAAGACCTTCCCGCTTCTTTTCCAGTGAACTGCGACGAATCCGGGGCGTCATATAGAATGTCTCCATGTGAGATTCCGTGATCAGTTCATACAGATGGGTCAGTCCCGTCTGATTCTCAACGAGAATATTGACATGCACCGGACGGTTTTTTGCCGGACTGCGATCGGAGGGAATGTCGTTGATCGACAGGGGGACGGTATCCGGTGCAATATTTGCGATTTCAAGCAGTTTAAAAAACAGCTGCAGTGTCGCCTCGGCATCGTCCACCGCGCGGTGGTGCTGATCGAGGCGCAGTCCCAGCGTTTTTGCCATGCGGTCCAGCCGGTGACTTCTCTGCTCGGGAAACAGCAGCTGCGAGAGCGCAACGGTATCGAGCGTGTCAAAAGAAAACGGCAGCTTGAGGGCAGCAGCGTCTCTTCTGATAAACGCGGTGTCAAAATCCGCATTGTGAGCCACCAGGAGCGCGTCTTGCGCAAACGCCAGAAACTCCGGAAGCACCTCGTCGATCACGGGCTGTCCCGCCACATCAGCGTTGCTGATCCCCGTGAGCGCAATGATCTCTGAACTCAGCGGCATCTTTGGGTCCACCAGGCGTGAAAAACGTTCGGTAATCTGTCCGTTTTCCACCTTGACCGCCCCGATTTCTATGATTTTGTCATGCCGGTGATTAAGGCCGGTGGTCTCCAGGTCAAAAACGACAAAACGCGAATAGGAAGTCCGCGTTCCTTTGAGGACGACAGGACGGTCTTCCACAAGATAGGCCTCCATCCCGTACAGCGGTTTAATGCCCATCTCTTTGGCAAGCCCCGCAATCTCGGGAAATGACTGCGCCACGCCATGATCGGTGATGGCTACGGCCTCATGCCCCCACTTTTTGAGTCTTTGAAACAGCGCTTTCGGTTCGATCAGGCCGTCGGTGGCGGACATTGTCGTATGAAGATGCAGTTCCACCCTGGGTTCCTGGGCTTCTTCCGCCACAGAAACCGGTCTGCGTTCCTCCATGCGCTGCACGCGAAACACCTGACAGCCCGCATAGTTGTCATATCGGTATTCTCCCCAGAGCAAAAAGCGCGCGCCATTTTTAATGAAGTTTTCCACCTGCTGTTTTTCCGCATAGGCCTGTGAAAATAATACGGAACAGCCCGTGGCATCTCCGTCATACACATCAAAAAGCATCAGGAGTTTTCCGCGGCGGGTGACGGTCACCCGTTCCACCGATACAATTTCCGCTTCAATACAGACCGACGGTTCTTCGTCCTGCAAATCCCGGATGCGGATCGGCTCCGGCTGCTTTCCTTTTTTTGCCGCCTCCCAGCGCGGGTATTCATCCGAAAGGAATTTTTTTGCACCCGCCGGCTGCGCGGCGACCTGCACGGAAGCAAATAGCGCGGGATCCGGCTGCTCGGCCGGTTCTTCGGCATCCAGTGCCTCCACGACAAAATGAAACGACGAGCCGGGCCGCGCATCCTGAAGGCACTGATCGAGTGCTTCGCGCACATGTTCCGTATGCCATCGCTGCACAAAAATCGAGGGCAGCATCAGGGTAACGGTATTCTCCTCCACCTCGACGCTGTAACCGTCGGGATAGGCGGAAAGCGAGCGAAAGCAGTCCAGCAGACAGTCGGTGACAAGCGCCTGCACACTCTGCCCGGAAGCTGGTATTTGCGCCTGTTCAATCTCAATCGTCCAACCGAAAAAGCGCTCTTCCAGTTCCTGGCGGAGCGCCTCGATTTCTTCTTCCGTACCGCGGGACAAACCGATCAGTCGTCGGTCCTGTTCGTAGATTCTGACAGACGAGAGCGACGGCGAATTGTCCTGATCTTCCCTATGATGCGGTCCCATTTTGTATCCTTTCCAGCCGGTCAATTTCTTCCAGCAGCGCTTCCAGCAGTCTCTCTTCGGGGACTTTTCGGATGATTTTTCCCTTCGCAAACACAAGCCCTTCGCCTTTGCCGCCGGCAATACCGAGATCCGCCTCTCTGGCCTCCCCCGGTCCGTTGACGGCACAGCCCATAATGGCCACCGTTGCATTGATGCGCCTGCCGCGCAGCGCCGTCTCCGCCTGCTCGACAATCGACAGCAGATCGATTTTGGTTCTGGCGCAGGTTGGACAGGAAATCAGCTCCAGTCCCTCTTTTCGAAGTCCGCATGCCTTGAGGATGTCAATCCCTGCGCGGACCTCTTCCAACGGGTCCGCGGTCAGAGAGACGCGGATGGTGTCGCCGATCCCTTCGGAAAGCAGGGTGCCGATGCCTACGGCCGATTTCACGATGCCGGTCTCTTTCGGACCCGCTTCAGTAATTCCCAGATGCAGCGGATAATTCGAGCGCTCGGAGAACATTCGGCAGGCTTCAATCGTCTCCTGCACGCGGCTCGATTTGATCGCAATTTTCATATCTGTAAAGCCGAGTTCTTCCATCTCACGAATCTGCAAAAGCGCACTCTCCACCAGACTGCGCGCGTTCACGCCGCCATGGGCATCAATCATCGACTGATGCAGGGAGCCTGAATTTACACCGACCCGAATCGGAATCTTACGCTGCTGCGCCATGCGCACGACTTCTTTTACTTTTTCTTTTGAACCGATATTCCCGGGATTGATCCGAAGGCAGTCACAGCCGTATTCCATCGCATGTAAAGCGAGCCGGTGATCGAACTGGATGTCGGCAATCAGCGGCATGTGAATCCGATCTTTGATCAGGGGGATTGCTTTTGCATCCTCCAGATCATTGATTGCGGAGCGGATCAGGTCACAGCCGGCCGCTTCCAGTTCTTTCATTTGACGGACCGTGTTTTCGATATCTTTGGTGTCGGTATTGGTCATGGACTGCACGGTCACCGGCGCATCGCCGCCGACCGGCACTTGGCCGACACGGATTTGTCTGGTCTGTTTTCTGTTCATTTATCCTCCGAACACGCCAAGGCGCAGCACATCCTGAAAGGTTACCACAAGTATCAAAAGCATCAGCAGCGCAAACCCGATGAGATGCACAATGCCCTCTTTTTCAGCAGGCAGCGGTTTGCCGCGGATGGCTTCGATCAAAAGAAAGAAGATTTTGCCTCCGTCCAGCGCGGGAATCGGAAGCAGATTGACGAAACCGACATTCACACTGATAAAGGCAAGAAGCATCAGCACGGGATACACCCCGCCCGCGCTCGCCTGTCCGATGGCACCGATAATCCCCACGGGACCCGACACATCCTGCAGACCGACGGCGCCGCGAAACAGCGATGCAAAAAATTCGATCATACTCCCCATCATAAAGCCAATGGATGCGACTGCATTTTGTATGGTATAGCCCGCATCCTTCTCCGTGGCAGGAATAATACCCAAAAGCACCCGGCTCGAAGCTTCGTCTTCAAAAGGAATGACGGATGCCGAGAAAGTTTCCGTGCCTCGCCGCGCTTCGACCTCCACGGGAATATCCGGAGGCAGCTGTGCCACGCGGTCGAGAAGATCCTGCCAGTCGGACACGGGATCACCGCCGATCGACAAGATCCGGTCCCCGAGCCGGAAACCGGCTTCTTCCAGAGCGGAGTGTTCCGTAAACGCACCGATCACGGGCATTTCTTTTCCGCGAATCCCGAAAACAACGAGCAGTACGAGAAAGGCGAGCACGAAGTTCATCAGCGCCCCCGCCACGATGATCAGCAGGCGTTTCCATACCGGAGTCCGGGAGAAACTGCGCGGATCATCCGAAGCTTCATCTTCCCCCTCCATGCTCACATATCCTCCGATCGGAAGTGCGCGCAAAGAATACTGTGTTTCCGGCATTTGTTTTTTGGCAATCAGCGGTCCCATGCCGATACTGAACTCATTTACCCTGACGTCTAAAAGTTTGGCCACAATAAAGTGTCCGAACTCGTGAAATACGATTACCAGCAAAAAGATAAACAGTGCCCACAATGTCGTAAGCAAAAATCATCACCAACCTAACAAGTTTAGCCAGTACGAGATTGCGTACAGATACGGGATGACGAACAGCATGCTGTCAAACCGGTCCAGTACGCCTCCGTGGCCTTTGAATATCGTTCCATAATCTTTTCTTCCGCTGGCCCGTTTCATTTTTGACGCAAACAAATCTCCGAACTGGGAAAGCACGGAAGCCATCAGCATCAAAAGCAGTGCAATCGGCAGGTTTCTGGCATCGAGCAGGTGCAGAAGCAGCCAGGCAAGAAGCACGCTGGACACGGCGCCTCCGACGGCGCCTTCCACCGACTTGTTCGGACTGATTGCGGGAATCAGCTTGTGGCGTCCGAACAGCATGCCAAAAATATAAGCGAAAGTGTCCGTCCCCCAGGAGGCGATGACAATCAGATACAAATATACGGCATGCGGCATATCGAGCAGCATGCCGAACGGAACAAAGATATATAAAAACGTAAACAGCGACCCGATCACCCGTTTCGGATGCATCACCGGATGCAGTACCAGATAGATCGCAGAAGTTAACAGCAAAAGCATGCCGGCCGTCAGCACGATTCTTGCATCGTGCACATAAAATCCAAGAAGCGCGCAGATGCCGAACACGAGCGTCGGAAAGCGGTAGGCCCGCATTTCCCACTGATCGAGCACGAGATTCAGTTCAGAAAAGCCCGCCACGGAAAGAGCCAGCGACACGACAAAAAGGGCTCTCTGTCCAAGAAACAGGGTCACGCCGACAAAAGCCAGCATGATGAGCCCGATAATGCCCCGTTCGATTACATTTCTCATACGACATCCCCGAAACGGCGCTGCCGGCGCGAGAACTCTTCCATGGCAAGGTCGAAAGCCTCTTCATCAAAGTCCGGCCAGAGCGTATCTGTGAAATACAGCTCTGCGTAAGCCGCCTGAAACAGCAGAAAGTTGCTGAGCCGCAGGTCTCCGCCCGTCCGGATAATCAGATCCGGATCCGGCATCTGTGCCGTATCGAGCGTCTGTGCAATCATTGTTTCTGTTACGGGTGTATTGCTGTTTTTTAATGTTTCAAACGCGCGCACCAGTTCGTCGCGGCCGCCGTAATTTAAGGCAAGCTGCAGCGTCATACCATTTTGATCCTTCGTTTTTTCCACAGAAAGGCGGAGTGCCTCTCTGACTTCATCGGAAAACGCGGAAGGATCGCCGATGATGCGGACGCGCACCTGTTCTTTTGTTAGCTCTGCCAGCTGCGTATCCACATAGTACAAAAGAAGCCGCATGAGTCCGTTGACTTCCTGACTGGGTCGTTTCCAGTTTTCGGTCGAAAACGCATACAGCGTCAGACACGAGACCCCTGCATGGCTCGCGTGACGCACAATATCCGTCACCCGTTTCATGCCTTCTCTGTGACCGAGCACTCGCGGCAGCCCTCTTTTTTTTGCCCAGCGGCCGTTTCCGTCCATAATGATTGCGACATGCGCAGCCGTTGTCGTTTGTTTCATGACACTGTCTCCTCTGAAAGAAAGGCGGCCCCTTCGGGCCGCCGCGGGCATGCATTAAATCTCAAGCAGCTCTTTTTCTTTCTCTTCGGTAATCCGGTCGATTTCTTTAATGCTCTGATCCACCGTTTTTTGAATTTCATCTTCCGCCGTGCGAAGTTCGTCTTCGCGCAGTTCGGATTTCTTTTCCATCTTCTTGACGGTATCCATAGCTTCGCGTCGCAGATTTCTCACGGCGATTTTGGACTGTTCCTGTTCTTTTCGAACCAGTTTGACCAGATCGCGACGGCGCTCTTCCGTAAGTACGGGAAGCGGCAGACGAATCAGTTTTCCGTCGTTGGACGGGGTAATGCCGAGATCGGATTTTTGAATTTCTTTTTCGATGGCTTTAATCATGGAAGGATCATACGGCTGAATAACCAGAAGTCTTGCTTCCGGTGCCGAGATGGAGGCAATCTGATTCAGCGGGGTTGCGACCCCGTAGGCTTCCACTTCGATTTTATCGAGCAGTGCGGGATTGGCTCTTCCTGCACGAATACTCTTCAGATTATCGGAAAATACACTCGCAGTTTTTTTCAGTTTGGTTTCAAGATCTTTGACAGTTTGTTTATACATCGTTGTTCCCGAGGACGGCCTGGGCGGTGCCGGCGGCGAGGGCGGCCCAGCCGAGGCGGGAGCGGCGCAGCACGTCGCGGTACTCGATTTCGGCCTGCTCGGGGGAAATCTGCTCGCCGCCGAGGATGGCGTCGGCGGGGATGCGCACGTCCTTCAGGACGAGGCGGCCCAGCGCGGCGCCGCGGATGCCCATGGACGGGTCGGCCTCGACGTGGAGGCCCTCGGCGGAGGACTCGACGATGACCAGCGCGGGGCGGCCGTTGAGCTCGACGCCGACGATGAACAGCTCGGCGGCGCCGGCGTTCGGGACGAGGGACTTCACGCCGTTGAGGACGATCTCGTTGCCCTCGCGGCGGGCGGTGGTCTCCGGCTTCAGCGGGTCGAACAGGGGGCGCGGCTCGGAGATGACGACGGCGGAGGCGGGGACGTCCTCGCCGGCGAAGGCCGGGAGGTAGGTCTTCTGCTGGGCGTCGGAGC
>ERZ1032857.10-NODE-10-length-21517-cov-9.468409_pt1 | contig 21517 bp, 22 predicted proteins | sample MGYA00516688_ERZ1032857 | MGnify/ENA primary metagenome ERZ1032857 (study PRJEB33719, sample SAMN04262500) | wastewater metagenome | biome: rural village; feature: composting latrine chamber; material: composting feces with ash | place: El Salvador | collected...
AATGCCATCGGCGGCTCAAACGTCACTTCTTTCTGCAGTTCTTCATCGTCTCGCAAATACGGCGGATTGGAAAGAATCATGTCGAAGCGTTCGGTATCGGTGCCCGCAAACAGATCGCCCTCGAGAAAACGGACGCGTTCGAGCCCGAGATTCCTTGCGTTTTCTCTGGCCGTCTCCAGGGCCGCGCGGGAGATGTCCGTTGCCGTGACCCGGGCTTTGGGCAGGTGTTTTTGCACGGCGAGCGCAATCGCGCCGCTGCCCGTTCCGATATCGATCACGGACGGCGTGTCCCAGTGTTTTTGCCGGGCGACGGACAGCGCGGTATCCACCAGCAGTTCCGTTTCTTTTCTTGGGATCAGCACACCTTCCTGGACTTTCAGTTCGATTGTGTAGAAATCCCAGTTGCCCAGGATATACTGCAGCGGATAGCCGGTTTGTCGCATGGAAACAGCCCGACGAACCAGTTCTTCGACCTTTCGGCCGACTTCTTCGTCGGGATGTGCGTAGATCCAGGCGCGACTTTTCATCAGATAGTGGGAGAGAATCATGGCGGATTCCCTGCGTTCCCACGTGTTGAGCAGTTCCCGGATTACCATAGATCTTTGCCCGGTTCTTCAGGAATCACCTGGTTGAGCGCGATAATGGCGACTTCGATCTGCTCGTCGTCGGGTTCGCGGACGGTCGCCGTGCCCTGCAGCCACATGCCGGGTTTTGACACAAGCTCCGCGAGTTTGGAGTCGGAACGGCCGACTGCGCGGTTGATTTCGTAGGCAATGCCCGCGATGACGGGCAGCGTCAGCAGGCGGACCAGCATCCGCACCAGCGGATTCGGCCAGCCGAAAAAGCTCAGCACGATGATCGAAATCAGCATGACATTGAACAGAAAGCTGGTGCCGCAGCGCGGGTGTTCGATCGGGTATTTTCGTACATTGGCCACGGTGAGTTCGTCGCCGTGTTCATAGCAGTGGATCGACTTGTGTTCCGCGCCGTGGTAGCCGAAGACGCGGTCGATCTCCGACATCTTCGAGATCAGAATGACATAGCCCAGAAAGATCCCGATCCGAATCAGTCCTTCGACCAGGTTCAGCAGGATGACGCTGTCGATGATACGTGAAAAAAAGCTCGTCAGAAGCGTCGGAATAAAAAAGAACAGAAACAGCGCCGCCACCAGCGAAAAGGCAATACTCGCCGTCTGATCGACCGTTTTTTTGTTCGTTGTATACCAGTTCCGAATTCCTCTGGGCGCTTTCGTTTCCAGCCAGTTCGGCTTTTCGTCGTCTTCAAATTCCGCGATTTCCGCCGAGTACATCAGGGCGTCGATCCCCATTTTCATGGATTCGATCATCGTGACCACACCCCGGACGACCGGCCATTGCTGCCAGTCCGGTTTTTTCTTCGTGAAAACGGGTTCGTCTTTGATTTCGATGCCCCGGGGTGTTCGGCATACGATCGACATTTTGTCGGGCCCGCGCATCAGAATGCCTTCAATCAGAGCCTGTCCGCCGATCGTGGTTTTTTTAACGGTTGGATTCAATAGTTTTTCCCCCAGGTAAAGAAAAAGGCTAAAGCAAACGATTGTGCTTTAACCTTCAACTTTAGTCCATGTTGTATTTTTTCTTGAACTTTTCTACGCGTCCGCCGCGCTCCATAAACTTCTGTTTTCCCGTATAGAAGGGATGGCATGCGGAACATACTTCGACTTTAATTTCGTCCTGCGTGGTATCTGTCTGGAATGTGTTGCCGCAGGCACAGGTTACCGTTGCTTCCTTATATTCAGGATGAATTCCTTTTTGCATCTCTTTCACCTCGATTCAGCCTAAGAGTCATGTTGTAAACTATCTAATCATACCACGTCATCCAAGGATTTTCAATACTTTGGTATGAGTTTATCATACGAGACGGGGTCTTACTGCCCGCCGTCGCGAAGCATCTGCTGCAGAAACTGCGTGTTTGTTTTGGAACGCCGCATCGAATCATACATTTTCTCAAGCAGCGAATTGTCGTTGTCTCTCTGGAGAAGTCGTCGGATCAGGACCATGGCGCTCATTTCGGATTCCGTGAGCAGGCTGTGCTCTCTTCTCGTGCCGGAGGCCGTGATGTCGATGGCGGGGTAGATCCTGAGATTTGCGAGATTCCGGTCCAGATGCAGTTCCATATTGCCGGTGCCCTTGAATTCTTCGTAGATGACATCGTCCATCCGGGAGCCGGTGTCGACCAGTGCCGTGGCGATGATGGTCAGACTGCCGCCGCCTTCGATATTTCTTGCCGCGCCGAAAAAGCGTTTCGGCTTGTGGAAGGAGGACGGGTCGAGCCCGCCGGAGAGAATTTTTCCGGAGGCCGGCTGCACGAGATTGTATGCGCGGGTCAGTCGGGTGATGGAGTCGAGCAGGATGACGACGTCTTTTCCGTGTTCGACAAGTCGTTTGGCGCGTTCGAGCACGATTTCGGAAATCCGGACGTGATTTTGCGGCAGTTCGTCGAAGGTGCTGGCGATGACATCGCCTTTGACCGAACGGCGAATATCCGTAACTTCCTCGGGTCGTTCGTCGATTAACAGCACGATGATTTCGATCTCCGGATGATTGATGCTGATGGCATTGGCGACTTGTTTCAAAAGTGTCGTTTTCCCTGCCTTCGGCGGCGATACGATCAGACCCCGCTGCCCTTTTCCCACCGGGGCGATCAGATCGACCAGGCGCGGCGCGAGGATGGACGGGTCGTGTTCGAGATTGATGCGTTCGTCCGGATAGATCGGAGTAAAATCGCTGAAGTCGGGGCGCTGCCGGAGTTTTTCCGGGGTATCGCCGTTGACGGTTTTGACATAGATGAGCGCGTTGAATTTTTCGGTGCTTTTTTCACGGGTGATGCCTTCGATGAAGTCGCCCGTTTTCAGGCGGAAACGGCGCACCTGCTGCGGCGGCACATAGGTGTCGTTTTCACCGGAATAATAGTGTTCGCTGCGCAAAAAACCGTAGCCGTCGGGATGCAGATCCAGCACGCCGTGCACGTCGACCTTTCGGTCTTCTTCGTGGCGGGTCGTCCGGGGCCGTTCTTTTCGTTCGGGCGAGCGTTCGTCCCGGGCGGCGTCGTGTTCTTCTTCGTGCGGAACGGTTTCGTCGGAGTCCGTTTTCTTTTCCCGCGGTTTTTCGTCTTTTTTCGGCGCGAAAGCGGCGGGGGTGTCCCCCGTGCTGTTTTGTGCCTGCTGTATGGCTTCGATCAGCGCGTGTTTGCGCAGTGTAGTGACGGATTTGATGCCCAGTTCTTTTCCGAGCAAGCGAAGCTCCACCAGCTTCATCTGTTCCAGTTGTTGTGTCATGAAGTCCCCTCAAAAGAAAATATCGAATGAAAAAATTGGATAGAGTCCAAAGTCTTTCTTGTAGTATATCATATCCGGCAAGCAACGCCTGTCAAAATCAAAGGAACGCCGGCACGAAGGCACGGCGTTCCGCAAGGAGGGTGAACAGCTTGGTTAGACGGCGCAGGGACTGAAACCGCAGGACTGGCATTCTTCGCAGCCGCCCGCATGCATCATTTCTCCGCCGCAGATCGGGCAGACATCGGGGTTCTCTTCGAGTTCCGCCTCGGCGAGGACCTTGATCTCCTCCTGGAGCTGGTCGATGCGCGAGAGGCGGTCCGCCTTTTTGTCTTTGTCGGTGATCAGGATGCCGGAACGCTCGCAGCCGTCTCTGTAGATCGTGATGCCCTTGAGGCCTTTTTCCCAGGCGTAGGTGTAGAGGTCTTCCACTTCCCCGATCGTAAATTCGTTGGGGACATTGACGGTGGAGGAAATGCTGGCGTCGATGTGTTTCTGCCAGGCGGCCTGGACGTCGATCCGGTCTTTGTAGTTCAGATTCGAGGTTGTGACAAAGAAGTCCGGCAGTTCCTCTTCTTCGTCGATATTGTGCACGGCCATGTACTCTTTGACGATGGGCGTAAATACCTTATAGAAGGTGTCGCTCAGGTGGAGCGATTCCGATTTTCTCGTGTAGGCGATCTGGAACAGCGGTTCGAGACCGTTGGAGCAGCCGATCAGGGTCGAGATGGAACCGGTGGGCGCGATCGTGAGCAGCTGACTGTTTCGCAGGCCGTGTTTTTTCACGAGAGCCAGGGTTTCCTCATCCGCGTTTTCCAGAAGGAAGGGCGACTTGAGTACCGCTTCGGCATCGTAATCCGGGAACGGACCGTCTTTTTCCGCCAGGCGCGCCGATTCTCTGAGCGCTTCGTTGATCAGAAGGTGCCCGATATGATGGATCAGTTCGATGGATTCTTCGGAGCCATAGCGGATGCCCATTTTGATAAACATGTCGGCCGCGCCCATGAGGCCCAGGCCGATCTGTCGCAGGCGCTCGGACATTTCACGCTGCTGGGGCAGCGGGTGGAGTTTCATGTTTTCGTCTAAGATCTCGTTTAGGTAGACGACGCCTTCCCGCACCATCTGGCGCAGACGGTCTTCGTCGAGGCGCGCCTCGTCGGTAAACGGACGGACGACAAATTCGCCGAGATTGATCGAGCTCAGATTACAGCTTCCGAATGCCGGCAGCGGTTCTTCCGCGCACGGATTGACGCCCGCGTATTCGAAATTTTTGTCTTCCGACATCAGATGCCAGCTGTTGATCTTGTCCTGATAGAGAATGCCGGGCTCCGCCATGCGCCAGTTGTTGCGCGCAAGTTTTCGGAACAGGTCTCTCGCGCGGATCGGCTTTCTGATTTGTTCGCCCGAGGCTTTGACGTCAAAACGCAGTTCGTAGGTTTCGTCGTTTTTGACGGCTTCCATGAATTCGTCATTGATATTAACGGAGATGTTTGCATAGGTGACCTTGGAGAGGTCGGTTTTGACATCGACAAATTCTTCGATGTCGGGATGCGACACGTCGAGATTGAGCATAAGCGCGCCCCGGCGGCCCCGCATGCCGATGAGTCCCGTCACCAGTGAAAACAGGTCCATGAATGATACCGTGCCTGTGGTTGTGGCCGCGGCGTTATTGACTTTGGCGCCTTTGGGTCGCAGACGAGACAGGGTCAGTCCGCAGCCGCCGCCGAACGAATAGGTGCGGGCGAGGTATTTCGCGGTGTCGAAAATATCTTCGATGCTGTCTTCCACCTGTGGCATGACATAGCAGTTGGACAGGGTGATTTTGCGGCCGATTTTGTCGAGTCCACGGCCGGCGAGAATGCGGCCCGCGGGCATGAAGCGCTTGTCGCGCACGGCTTTTTTAATATATTCGTTGCCGCCGCTGACGCGGGTCAGAAAATCGTCGAAGCTTTCCGAATCGTATTTGTATTTTTTCTCGTAGATGTCTCTTTGCAGATCGGTCATGTCCCAGCCGTGTTCGCGCAGCTTGGCGCGTTCGACACGGTACAGGATATAGCGTTTCGCCACTTCGGGCGTGTAGCGCATGAGCTGGATTTCCACGAAGTCCTGGATCTGTTCGATCGAGACGGTGTCTCTGTCCTGGAACTTCTCCTGCGCCTCTTCCGCGATCTTTGCGGAGATCTCCTCGTCCATGCCGCCCGGCACTTCGGCCATGGCCTTTTCGATGGCCTGTTTGATTTTATCGGATTCGAAATCGACAACGATGCCGTTTCGCTTTTCTACCTGCATCCAAACCCCTCCTCGGTGTACTTTTTCTATTTGTATACTATATATAGTATTCCCAGTGGATTTTCCACAATATGTATCCTATCATACGCTGAATTCCACAAAAGTTCAATCGCCTGAAACGAGAAACTTTGTACGCCGGATACAATAGTTGGATACTTTCCCGTGATTTCTGATCCGGGGGGATGCCAAAGGCCACAGATGCGTAAAAGAGACTGGATAGTATTCAATCCGATGTATACAATTTTTCCGCAACAAAAAAATGCACCCTCCGCAAAGGGAGGGGCGTCGTTTATTCTTCCGCTGTGCCCGCAATCATATCGTCGAGATACGATCGCATGAGCTCTTCCGGGATCATGCCGACATGACGAACGACACGGGTGCCGTCTTCGAGATCGACATATTCGATGCCGGTGAGATTTTCCGGTTCGTAGTAGTTGCCGTCGGCGTCGATAAAGACCTGCGTGGGTGTCATGCGGACGCGGTAGGAAACCGCAAGATCCATGTTCTGATGCACATCGACGTATTTGACATGGGCCGTGTCGGCGTAGTCTTCCTGTGCTCTGAGGATCGACGGCAGCATCTGTTCACACGGCGGGCAGCCGTCCTGCGAGAACTGCAGGAGAATCGGTTTGCCGTCTTCAAGCAGCGCGTCGAGGTCGATCGTTTCCTTTTCGGCCATGACGGTTTCTTGGCTCTCCGCTTCGGTGACGGCTTCCGTTTCCGTTTCCGTGGTTTCCGTTGCGGCTTCCGTTTTTTCTTCCGTTTGTGTGCAGGCGGATAAAAGCAGCATGAGAAGCAAAAGCGCGATGAGTTTGGTTCGTTTCATGGGTATATCTCCTTATTAGAGGTTTCAAAATCAGTATAACACAAAACACGAGATCATCAGATCATGAAAGGAGTCCGCATGACACAAAACCATTGGGACATTGAGAAGATTTATCCGGGCGAAGAAGAGCGCCTGAAGGCAAAGGAAAGGATCGAAACAAATCTGGACAAGCTGCAAAATCTTTCGGACGGACAGGCGGAGGATCTGCCGGAAATTCTGAAACTGTATTCTTTACTGCAGCGGGAATTCAGCACGTATTACAGCTTTACGAGGATGCGTCGCGATGTGAACACAAAGGATCCGTCCGCACAGAAGCTCCAGCAGGAGTCGGACGGGCTGAACGCGCGCTTTGAAGCGGCGACGGCATTTATCCGCCCGCTTCTTCTTTCGCTTACGGACGAAGAGACAAAGACGCTGCTGGAACAGCCGGATATGGAGCGGTTTGCGCTTCCGATTGAACGGATCCGACGGTATCAGGATCATACGCTTTCCGCAAAAGAAGAAAAGATTCTGTCGGCGCTGTCGGAGACGGGCGGCCTGTTTTCCAACGCGTTCTTTATGCTTTCGTTTGCCGATATGGAATTTCCGGAACTGGAGGACGGGACGAAGATCACAAGCTCCAATTTCGTAAATCTGCTGGAGTCGAAAGACCGCGCCGTGCGAAAAGAAACCTTTGAAAAGTATTACGGAACGTATGAGGGACTGAAAAATACCTTTGCGGCACAAATGTACGGGAACGTGGTGTCCAATGTCCGCCGCGCGCAGCTCAGAAACTTCGGCAGCGCCCGCGAAGAAGCGCTGTATGAGGACGATGTCGATCTGAAAGTGTATGACGCGCTGGTGGAGGCGGTGTCCGACGCACTGCCGGATCTGCACGAATACTACCGGATCAAAGGACGCGCCCAGGGGCTCGATCCGCTGCACATTTACGATGTGTATCTGCCGGTCGACACCGGAGAGGATGCGAAGGTCGAATATGAGAAAGCTAAGGGATGGCTGCTGGAAGCCGTGGCGCCGCTCGGAGAAGAGTACCGGAAGATTGTGCAGGAAGCGTTCGACAAGCGCTGGATCGATGTGTATCCGAAAGACGGAAAGCAGTCGGGCGCGTATTCGGGCGGAAGCTATGATTCCATGCCGTATATTCTTCTGAACTATATGGACAATCTGGATTCGGCGTTTACCCTGGCGCATGAAATGGGCCATTCCGTGCACAGTTATCTGTCGCGCGAGAACAATATTTTTGAAGAGCACAATTACACGATCTTTGTGGCGGAAGTGGCGTCGACCTTCAACGAACTTCTGCTGCTGGATTATTTGAAAAAGAACGCCGATTCGGACGCACAGCGCCTCCGTCTGGTCGATCATCTGCTGAACAGTTTCAAGAGTACGGTATTTCGGCAGACGATGTTTGCCGAATTTGAACAGCAAACCCACGCCCGCGTGGAAGACAACGGCACGCTCACAGACGAGGAACTGCGCGATCTGTACTACGGGCTGAATGAAAAGTATTTCGGCGATTCCGTGGTGCTTGACGAGGAGATCGCGCTGGAATACGCACGGATTCCGCATTTTTACCGGGCGTTTTATGTCTACAAGTATGCGACCGGATTTTTGAGTTCGGTGCTGCTGTCCCGTCGCGTGCTGGACGGCGAAGAAGGCGCCGTGGAGAAATATCTGCAATTTTTGAAAGACGGCGGCAAACATTTCCCGCTGGATCAGCTGAAAGAAGCCGGCGTCGACCTGACCGACCCCGAAGTCCTGAAAGAAGGCCTGCAGCTGTTTTCGGAACTGGTGGAAGAGTTCCGGGGTCTGACCGAACAGTAGAAGCAGGTGCCGTTTGCGGCGCGAGGTGCGGGTTGACGGCGGATGTTCCGTTGCCCCGCACCTTTTTTTTGCGACGAGTGTCCGCTATGGGGGGCGCTTCGGGGGCGGATTACGCTTCGCGCGGAGTGTGGGGGCGTTTGCCATTGCAGTGAAACCGAACTCGTAGAGAGTGGGTTGTAGTGGCCCGATTCAATATGGGCCACGGGGCGGGATATGGTTTGACGTGTGACCAGCACACTCCGTGCGACGATGTGTCCGATATGGGAATCCGGCCACTACGAAGAGGTTGGTCTCGAAGAAAAGGTATTTGGCTCGATGGAACCGGACTCGATGGGGAGTGTGTTGTGGTTCTACGTGATAGAATGAAGAAAAAGGAGGCATCGTATGCGACCGAAGCAGCGGCTGCGGCAGACTCTGGCCGTAAAGCAACAACTGAATCTGAAAATGCTGCAGTCGCTTCGCATTCTGCAGATGTCTTCTCTGGAGCTGGTGTCTGCCGTAAAGGATACGGTGGTGGGCAATCCCCTGCTGGAATGGGACAGTTCGTGGCAGACGCGGGCCGCGTTTGAGGATGCGGCGCAGGGCGGGTATCTGGATGTGATTACCACGGAGGACCGTTCGGATCCGCGGGATCTTCTTACGGATAGGCTTTTGTATGCGGAGCTGTCCGCGGATACCCGGCGTCTGGCGGAGATTTTTATCGCCAGTCTGGATGATCGCGGTTTTCTTGCAGAAGACGAAGAAGACTGGAAAGAGCGCTACCGCTGCGATGACGATACGTATCGTCTGATTCTCTCCGCCCTCCGGGATGCGGCTCCCGGTATCGGCACGACCGACATCTCCTCCTGCCTGCGCGCGCAGACGGACGACTCCGTGCTGCGGTCCATCATCGAGGATGATCTGGCGCTGATCGCGACTGATGCGGTCGATACACTGGCCGAGAAGTACGATCTTTCCAAAGGAGAGATCGAAGAAAAGCTCCGGCTTCTTCAGAGCTTTCACCCCTATCCTTTTTTTCATCTTGGCCATACGGCGGAGGCGCCCGCGGCGCCGCCCGACGCGACGCTTCTCTGGAGCTCCACCGGCTGGCAGATCGAACTGCATGACGAGATTCTGCCGTCGATTACGGTGGATCTGCACGCGCTCGATCATCTGCTGGGCCATGCGGAGGCGGATCGTTTTATTCGGGAAAAGGTGAAAGAAGCGGAAGAATTGCTCTTTTCGATTCGGATACGTAACGCCACGCTGATTCGTGCGATGTACGAGATTGCCACAAGGCAGACGGACTATCTGCGGGGAATTGCGGATCATCCGGCTCCGTTTTTGCAAAAGGAACTGGCGGAACAGCTGGATTTGCACCCTTCGACCGTGTCGCGGACGATTCGCGACAAGTGGATCCTGACACCGCGCGGGCGGATCGCCGTGGAGGCATGTTTTGCGCGGCCGATGCCCGGTCCGGGCTTTACCGCGGAGCAGCTGATGGGGGAACTGGCCCGGCTGCAAAAACTGCATCCGAAGGCAAGCGACCGGATCCTGACGGAGAAACTGAACGCGTCGGGGTTCCCGATCAAACGGCGCACGGTGAACAAATACAGAAACGAACTGCGCAGACGCGAAGTTCTGTAATCAAAGAAGAGGTGTGCGAAACCGAAACCGTTTCGCACACCTCTTCTTTTTCGTTTTCTACAAAAGCCGCAGCGCCAGTTTTGGATTGGCTTCCTCCGCTTCTCTGATTACCGCAAGAATTTTTTCTCCGTAGTCTTCGGCCTGCGCCGGCTGCAGCACGAGGATTCTCGTTTCCCTTCCCAGGCTTGTCAGAACATCGTACAGCGCATCCAGATTGCTGCCGTGATAGTCCGCCACGCGCAGGCGCTTTTTCAGATACGCATGCGCTTCCTCTTTTTCATTCAGACACTTTGCCCGGATGACGATGGTTCTCATGGGGCCTCCTTTGTCCAGTCGGTGAAGCTGTCGTAGTGGTCGTCGGTGTAAAAGATCAGGCCGTCGTTAGAAAAGACGAGGCGTTCGGCGCCCCGGTGTCCCCCCTGATAGTTGACGTCGGCTTCATACCAGGTTCTGCCCTGCGCGTCGGGAAGCAGACCTTCTCTGTTTCCGAAGCGGTCGCCGCCGATGACGCCTTTGTCCGTGACCTCCCACAGATTGCCGTCTTCCGCGACCCAGCCGAGATCGCGCGCTTCCCCTTTTGTGAGATAGTACGGAGGCAGCTCACCGTTTTCTCTGAGATAGGCGGCAACGGCTTTTGGCGAGCGGTCGTCCGGATCCGGGTGTTCTGTTTCCTTCTCGATTTGTATGTCTGCAGGAGTTTCCGTATGAACGGGCCTGTCTGCGGTCTCTGCGGGCACTGTCTGCACACAGCCGGCAAGTAACAGCAGCAGTGCGAGGATCCCGATTCCAATTCTTTTCATATGTGTATCATACAAAACAAACAGGGGATTTGTCTATGCGCCCGCCCGTTCATGTATAATAAAAGTCAGGAAGAACAAAAGGAGGATCCATGCGTTACGCGATTGTGGATATCGGCTCCAACACCATGCGACTGAACGTGTATGAGGTGGCTGCGGACCGGATCGTACAACTATTCAGCAAAAAAACCGTTGCCGGACTTTCATCCTATATTGAAGACGGCAAGCTTTCACAAAAAGGAATGAACAAGGCGGCCAAGGTCCTGCGTTCGTACAAACAGATCGCGGATCTGCTGCAGACGGAGCGCTTTTGGCCGTTTGCTACGGCGTCGCTTCGAAATATTGACAACCGGGACGAGGCCCTCGCCTATATCCTCGACAAGTCGGGGGCGGACATTGAACTCGTGGAAGGCGACGAGGAGGCCATGTACGGCTACCGCGGTCTTTCGATCACCCAGGATGCGGAAACCGGCATCCTGTTTGACATCGGCGGAGGTTCCACGGAAATTATTTACTTTCTGAAAGGAGAGGTTCAGCGGGCGGAAAGTGTGCCGCTGGGAAGTTTGAACTCCTTTACGACCCTCACGAAGGAACTGGTCCCGACAGAAAAAGAATCCAGAAAAATACAAAAGCAGGTGTCCGGCATGCTCGATGCGCTGAATATTCCCGACAACAAGGTCTACCCGACCCTGTTCGGCATCGGAGGTACGGTGCGCGCCTGCGGCAATGTCTGCCAGGAATACTTCGAACTGGACAGCAACAAGGAGATTACGGCCGGACATCTGCGCAGACTCATCCGGGATTTGCAGGCGGAGGACCGGGTGGCCATCCGCACGCTGCTGCAGGTGGTGCCGGAGCGGATTCATACGCTGACACCCGGAATGCTGATTATCGATGTGCTGATGCGCCGCTTTTCCGCCGAGCGGGTCATCGTGAACAAGTACGGCGTGCGGAAAGGATTTATTGTGGACCGTTTACTGGAGGAAGGAGTATTGGATCATGGCTTCGTCGTCGGCTAAAGACTACAGTTATACGCAGAACCGGGAGATCAGCTGGCTGCGCTTCAACGAGCGCGTGCTGGAGGAGGCGCTGGACGAAACGGTGCCGCTGTTTGACCGGCTGAAGTTTGTATCCATTTTTACATCGAATCTGGATGAGTTCTATATGATCCGGGTCGGCTCCCTGACGGACGTGTCGCTTGTGCGAAATGACACGATCGACAGCAAAAGCGGCATGACCCCTACTGAACAGCTGGAACGCATCCACAGGGAAAGCCACCGCCTCGCCAAACGCAAGGACCGCGTTTTGCGTTCACTGGAGCCGGAACTGGCCGAATACGCCTTTACCCGACTCACCGCCGACGACCTGACCAATTCCGAGAAAAAGAATCTCGACACCTATTTCAAATCCTATGTGCGGCCGGTGCTTTCTCCGCAGATCATCGGCTCGCATCATCCGTTTCCCCACATCGAAAACCTGCAGATGCATCTGGCCGTCCGGCTGGAAGCCAACAACGCCACGACCTTCGCCATCGTGCCCGTTCCCAAAATGCTCCCGCGGATCTATTTTACGGATCCCGAGCAGACGCGCTATATGCTGATCGAAGATGTCATCCTCTCGCATCTGGAGCAGATTTTTGACCAGTTCACCGTGCTCGACAAATCGGTGATCGTGGTGACCAGAAACGCCGACATCAACACCGAAGAAGGACTGATCGACGAGGATGTGGACTATCGCGTCTTCATGAAAAAGATCCTGAAAAAAAGAGCCCGTCTGGCGCCCGTCCGGCTGGAATATTCGGATTCGATGAGCCGCCAGACCCTGCAGTTTCTGCAAAAACGGCTCGGTCTGACCCATATGAACAGTTTCCGCCAGGAAACGCCGATCGACATGTCCTTCATCTTCTCTCTGGAAAGCAAGCTCCCGCTGCAGCAAACCAAAAAACTGCTGTACCGGCCGCATACACCGGAGACGATCATTCCGATCGGCAAAAAAGAAACGGTGACGGATATGGTAAAACGGCAGGATCTTTTGCTGTATTATCCGTTTGAAGACATCTACCTGTTTTTGCAGCTCGTGAAGGAGGCCGCGGAAAACCCAAATGTCATTTCGATTCATATTACGATCTATCGGCTGGCAAGAAATTCCAAGCTGGTCGAATATCTTGTGAAGGCGGCGGAATCCGGCAAGGAAGTCATCGCGCTGATGGAGCTACGGGCGCGCTTTGACGAAGAGAACAATATCAACTGGTCGGAGACGCTGATCGAAGCCGGCTGCAAAGTCTTCTACGGCTTTGACGACTACAAAACCCATTCCAAGGTCTGCCTGATCACATCCATCGAGGACAATCAGCTGCATCACATCACACAGGTCGGCACCGGCAACTACAACGAGTCGACCTCACGCCTGTATACCGACCTCTCGCTGATGACGGCCGATCCCGCGATCGGACAGGATGCGAATCATTTCTTCAAGGATATGCTGATCGGCGTGCCCGACGGCCGCTATCAGGAACTGATCGCCTCGCCCTATACGCTGAAAGAAAAGGTGCTGGATCTGATGGACGAACAGATCGAACGCGCGCAAAACGGCGAGGACGCGTCCATGATTTTCAAGCTCAATTCTTTGACCGACCGGGAGATTATCGACAAACTGGCCGAAGCCTCCCAGGCGGGTGTGCAGGTCGACATGATTATTCGCGGCATCTGCTGTCTGCTGCCGGGTGTGGAGGGGAAAACGGATAACATCCGGATCCGCTCGATTGTGGGCCGTTTTCTGGAGCACGCCAGGGTGTATGCCTTCGGCACGGGAGAAGACGCCAAAGTCTACATCTCCTCGGCTGATTTTATGACGAGAAATACCGAGAACCGCGTCGAAGTCGCAGCGCCGATTCACGACGCCGCCTGCCGGAACAAGATCTTTTCAATCCTTTCCGATCAGCTCAATGACAATCGCAAGGCGCGCCAGATGCTGCCCGACGGTACCTATGTACCGATCGAATCGGACGAGCCGCCGTTTTCGTCGCAGGCGCATGAAATGCAAAAAGTCCGCACGGCGCTGCGGGAACAGCCGCAGCCCGAACCGGAAAAAACACCGGAAGAACCGGCCGCGCAGGATGTGCCGAAACGCCCGAACGCCTGGCAGCAGGTGCGCCAGCTGTTTTCAAGAAGACACAGAGATCCGGAACAAAAATAAAAAAAGACAACAAAAAATCCGGGGAACCTCAGGTTCTCCGGATTTCTTTTATTCGTCGGCTTCGGTGTCTTCGGTATCTTCTGCCTCTTCATCCGATGTTTCGTCGGTTTCGAGATCCGTTTCGTCCGCCGCTTCATCGGTGTCCGCGTCTTCCGTGGCGGGCGTTTCGAAGGTCAGCTCGGGCATGCGAACTTTCCACACGCCGTCTTCTTTGATGATTTCAAAGCGGGCGTCGTAGATGTCGGCAATGCCTTCGTTGTTTTCATAAATCACGTGGGCTTCGACGATGCCTTCTGTTTCTTCCTCGGATTCATGCACGGTGTAGGCGCTGAGCATGAGGCCGCCGGTTTCGAGTTCTTCTGCGAAGGTGTCGTAGTCGGCCGGGCGGTCATCCCGCGGGGTCATCAGATACTGCGTTGCATAGCGGTCGTTTTGCTGTGCCGCAAAGAATCGTTCCAGCGCATCCATCGGAGTTTGTCCGAGCAGATCTTCGTCTTGCGCAAACAGATTGGGATCGATCCGGTCTTCATAATTGAAGATGCCGGGGTCGTAGGTGTTGCCGGTCGCCCAGATCAGATATTCTTCGATGCCGAGATCCCGGCAGGCGACGATCTGATCGGAGATCGCTTCGGGCGTATAGTCCATATAACCGTCGACCCAGGGGGCGGTGAAGCCCTGAATCCAGGGGCGGATGGCCGCGGGATTTTCGATCGCGGCATTGCGTTCGATCGCTTCCTGCATCGACTGGAACAGTACGCCGTAGGGATGCTGGTCGGGATAGTCGTAACCGTACCAGCCGGTCGAATAGTGGCTGGGATAGATCATCGGACTGATGACATCCACTTCGCTCGAAATTTTTCTCCAGGTTTGTCCGATGTCTTCCGGGGAATCATCCCAGGTGTGGGTAATAATGCCGAACACATCGGCCGAAACCACCACTCCGTACGGTTCGAGTTCTTCTGTGGCAAAGGCGAGGAAGTCTTCGATCGCTTCGTCTTTGTCGCGGTCTTCTCTGCCGGGGAAATGCGTGATCGGATTGTACGATGCCGCACCGTCCGGGAAACGGACATAGTCAAACTGAATCTCGTCAAATCCCGCAAGGGCCGCTTCTTTTGCAATGGCCACGACGTAGTTCCAGATATAGTCATCGAACGGATTGACCCAGGCGGAGCCTGCGCCGTCCCGCCATACGCCGCCTTCGGCGAGCTGAATAGAGTGGTCGGTCCGCGTTTCCGCCATGTGGTGATCCTTAAAGGTAACCACGCGGGCGATCATATAGATGTCGTTGGCTTCGGCATAGTCGAACAGCGCCTGAAAGTTGTCTTCGGACTGCGGGAAGTCGGAGTCAACGGTTTCGATGATTTCCAGATCGGTGTCCAGGGTAACGAATCCGTCGTCCGTTTTGACATCGACGACCATGGCGTTGAGCTCGGTGGCTTTCATGAGGCCGAGGATGCGTTCCAGGGCGTTGGTGTCGCCGTAGTCATCGGTGCCGGCTTCGACCTGCGCCGCATACCAGTCGATGTTTTCTTCGGAGAAATTGTAGGCCGCGATCGGGGAGGTCACAAAGACACCTTTCGCTTTTACATTTTCTACCGTGAGATCTTCATCCAGACCGGGCAGCGGCACGTAAAATTCGCCGTATTCTTCTTTTCTTTGCGCTTCGAGTTCGTCGCGTTCTTTTTGCGGGTCTTCCGTGACGGCTTCGGTGGCGGCTTCCGTTTCGTCTTCGTCGCCGCCCAGCCAGCCGGGCCGGTCCGCTTCCTGCTGCGTGTTTTCGGCACCGGTGCCGTCGTCACTTCGGTTGCAGCCGGCAAACACCAGCGTCAGCGCGAGCAGCAGGATCCAAATGCTTCGTTTCATCGCAACTCCTTTCTCGTCCGCAAGTTTTGCGGACTATAAAGAAAGGAACTGACGTCTCCGGCAGTTCCTTTTTGCGGTTTTACTTCAGCTCGACAGTAGCGCCGACTTCTTCCAGTTTGGTTTTGATTTCTTCTGCTTCTTCTTTGGAAGCGCCTTCTTTGACAGCTTTCGGTGCGTTGTCAACAACTTCTTTGGCTTCTTTCAGTCCGAGGCCGGTGATGTCTTTGACGACTTTGATGACTTTGATTTTCTCTTGTCCTGCGGACTCAAGAACCACGTCGAAGCTGGATTTTTCTTCGGCTGCCGGTGCTGCGTCTCCGCCGCCTGCTGCCGGAGCGGCCGCTACGGCTGCGGGTGCTGCTGCCGATACGCCGAACTCTTCTTCGAGTGCTTTTACGAGCTCGGAGAGTTCGAGTACGGTCATTTCTTTTACTTCTTCCATCAATTGGGTAACTTTTTCAGATGCCATGATTTGATTTCCTCCTGTAATTTGGTTTTTATGCTTCCTGTGCTTCCGCCTGCTGGCGAATCTGGTCGAGGCAGCGTGCGAGGCCGCCGATGGTTCCGTTCAATACGGTTGCCAGTCCCTGGATGGGCGCATTCATGGTGCCCAGGACCTGTGCCACCAGTACTTCTTTGGACGGCAGTTTGGCGAGTGATACGACGCCTGCGGTATCGATCACCGCACCGTCAACCATCCCTGCCTTAATGACAAGTTTTTCGTTGTCCTTGGAGAATTCACGGGTGACTTTCGCCGCCGTGACGGGGTCGTCGTAGCTGAACGCAACGGCGTTGGGGCCCGTCAGGTATTCTTCCAGGCCATCGATGCCGGCTGATTCGAGTGCTCTGCGCATCATGGTGTTTTTGTATACTTTGTAGTCTACGCTCTGCTCGCGGTATTTCGCGCGGAGTTCTGTGACTTCCGCCACATTCAGACCGCGGTAGTCCACCAGCACCAGTGCCTGTGCACGCGTCAGCTTGTCTGCAATTTCCTGAACGACTTCCTGTTTTTGTTGTAGGACTTCGTCTTTCACACTTTCACCTCCGTTTGAGGGCTACACTGAAAAGAAAAAAGGTCTGCCCCGAGAAGGACAGACCTGTAACGTCAAAAATAAACAGAACAGTTTCTTTCCACCTCTGCGGGTTATTTAAATCCTTGCGGATCCCTGCGGTCTTCGGTAGCCAAATTGTTTGGTTTGAACTTGTTTAGTATATCAGAATTTCGCCCGGTGTCAAGCTTTGGACGAATCCATGATACGCTGTGCGTTCAGTTTTACACCGGGGCCCATGGTGGAGCTGACGGTGACCGAACGGAGATAGCGTCCTTTGGACGAAGCGGGTTTTGCCTTGACGATGGCTCCCATGAGCGCACGGAAGTTTTCCGACAGTTTGTCCTGTCCAAACGATGCCTTTCCGAAAGGAACGTGCACGTTCGACGCCTTGTCGACGCGGTACTCCACTTTACCGGCTTTGATTTCTTCGACGGCCTGTTTGATGTCCATCGTAACGGTGCCGGATTTCGGGTTCGGCATGAGGCCTTTCGGTCCGAGAATCCGTCCGATGCGTCCGACCACACCCATCATGTCCGGGGTGGCAACGGCGACGTCGAAGTCAAACCAGTTTTCTTTCTGGATTTTTTCGGCGAGCTCTTCTGCGCCGACATAGTCCGCGCCGGCTTCCTGGGCTTCTTTTTCCTTGTCGCCCTTTGCGAAGACAAGTACGCGCACTTCACGTCCGGTGCCGTGCGGAAGCACAACCGTGCCCCGAACCTGCTGATCGGCGTGACGCGGGTCTACGCCCAGGCGTGCGGAAAGCTCGATGGTTTCGTCAAATTTTGCTTTGGAATTGGCAAGAACGAGTTCGAGCGCTTTTTCGAGCTCGAAGTGCTCCTGCTTGTCGTACGACTGTACGCTTTCGTTGTATTTTTTACCGTGTTTTGCCATTATTGTCCTCCTTGTGGTGCAAGCGGAAATCCTCCCACAACTTACTCTTCGACAGTCACGCCCATGCTGCGAGCGGTGCCCGCGACCATGCGCATGGCGGCTTCAACATCTGCCGCATTCAAGTCCGGCATTTTGGTTTCTGCGATTTGTCTTACCTGGTCTTTGCTCAGCTGCGCCACTTTGTTCTTGTTCGGCTCTCCGGAACCTTTGTCGATTCCGAGGGCTTTTTTGATCAATACGGTAGCCGGCGGGGTTTTCGTGATAAATGTGAAGGAACGGTCCTGATACACCGTGAGCACAACGGGGATAATGAGTCCCATCTGCTCCTGGGTTTTCGCGTTAAATTCCTTCGTGAACTGCATGATGTTGACACCATGCGGTCCCAGTGCGGTTCCGACAGGCGGGGCCGGAGTGGCCTTTCCTGCGGGAATTTGTAATTTTACAATTGCCTGCACTTTTTTTGCCATTTGGTTGCTCCTTTTTCAAAATGGTTGTGGTAATGGCGGGTGCTACCCTCCCACATCTATACACAACGCTTGTTAGACTTTCTCGATATCTTCGATTTCGAGTTCGGTCAGGGTTTCTGCACCGAAAATGAAGACATAGGCCTTGATCTTCTTGCGGTCGTCCGAGACACTTTCGACTTTCGCCACAAAGTCCATAAACGGACCGCTGATGATTTTGACATTGTCCCCCGGCGATACATCGACCGGCGCGACGGCTTTCGCCGAACGCATGCCGAGACGCTGGGTTTCTCTGTCGGTCAGGGGAACCGGTTTGGATCCCGGGCCCACAAAACCCGTCACCCCTCTTGTATTTCGTACAAGATACCAGGTGACGTCATTGATAATCATCTTGATCAGGACATAGCCCGGGAACATTTTTCGTTCCTTGAGCTGTTTGCCGTTTTTTGTATCGGCCATTTCTTCCATGGTGGGAACCATCACCTCAAAGATATCATCCTTGAAACCGCGGTTCTCCACGAGATTTTCGATGTTTCGTTTGACCTTGTTTTCGTGACCGGAATAGGTGTGGACAATATACCACTTCGCATCCTGTTCCCGTTCTTCTCTTGCTTTCGCCAGTTCTTCCATTGGTACAGGACGTTGTCCCTTACTCCCTCCTTAACGAACGATCAGCTGAATGAGATTCAAAAAGATCGTGTCCAGGCCATACACGAGGATCGATAGCAGGATCGACATAATGATGACCACAACCGTGTAGTTGACCAATTGCTTTTTGGTCGGCCAGACGATTTTTTTGAATTCGGACCGGACTCCTTTAAAGAATCCCGTCGCTTTTTGTCCTCTGTTGTCTTTTGAGCTTGTCTGCGTTGCCATGCTTCCTCCCTATCGGGTTTCTCTGTGCAGCGTATGGGTTTTGCAGGTTCTGCAGAACTTCTTCAGTTCAACACGCTGAGTGGTAACCTTCTTGTTCTTGTTGGAAGTATAGTTCCTGTTCTTGCAGTCCGTACAAGCCAAAGTGATACGTTCTCTCATGTTACACCTCCTGAACGGATTGGTACTAAAAAAACGGATACGTATCCGTTTTCAAGTGCCGCTCCCTATTATATCCCTGCCCGGCCGGTTTCGTCAAGCGAAAAGGGGTACAATTCCCCTTTTAGCGAAATATCGCGAGCCAAAGCAGACCCAGCCCCGCCACAGCAGAAAATAATACCGAGACCCAGCCCGAGAACCGGCCGGCCCATTTTCTGAATACCGCATACAGCCGGGTAAACTGTGCCGCGCGAAACCGGTAGACACCGTAGAGCATCATCAGCGGAAGCATATACACCAGATTATACAGTGTAAGAATCCCGATGACCTGAAAGAACGTCAGCCGAAACGTAAACAGTACCGCCAGAAAGCCGAAATACGGGAGCGCGGTCGTCAGTTCCATCAGTGTTGCGCCTCCGCCGAGAAAGATCAAAGCCACAGGATGTACCGAGCGTACCTCTTTTGCACGATCAGGATCCGGTTCCGCATCCTCTTTTTGACCGCGCATCTTTCGCACAAGAACAAGCGAGAGTCCCAGCAAAAAGACACCGGCCAGGATCCCCGCGACCCGAAGAAGCGGTGCAAAACGCGCCGTCACCGCCGTCACAACGCCCGCCAGCTGTTCAATCAGCCCGTAATACGCCAGAAATGCTCCGATCCAGTTTACGATGCCGGTCGGCAGAATAAAAAACCAGATATGCCAGGGCTTTTTCACCATGCCCTGCAGCACAACTGTTGTGTAATCGCAAACGGATTGACACTGTCCGCGGCACTCGTGGCCAGCGTGGCAATCAATAAAGCTTCTCACACCAGAGGCGCCGGGAAATTCCGTGTGCGCGCAAACACAAAGCCCGCGCGGCCGACCCCCGCCCAGAAAACGAGTTCGGCAAGAAACAGAAGTACGCTCAGCAGCAATACCATTTGCAGATCCTCCCATTATTTACATGGGTCTTTTTTACCCCTTTTTTGTATGGATTCGGGAACCTCCGGATGTCCCGCGTAAAAAACGGATGTAGTTTGTGTAAAATCATCCGTATCCGACGGGAGTGTACGGAAAACGGGTATCTATACAAGAGATAAAGCGAAGCAAACGAAAGGAGACTCTTATGATTAATATGGATAAAATTGACCGCGTCATGGAAATCACCGACGCCTCGTACGACGAGGTGCGTCAGGCATTGATTGACCACGACGGCGATGTGGATCAGGCGATTCTTGCGCTTTTGCGAAAGAAAAAAGGCGTCGAAGAACCCGCCGGGGACAACGAAGCCGGCGAAACGCAGGATGATGATCAGCAAAAGCAAAAAGAACACGAAGTCTACGAAAATCCCTATCAGAAGCAAACGGCAGCCTTCGCCAATGACATCCTCGACAGCGTCAAGGAACTCTGGGAGCGCGGCAACGCCAGCTCACTGATCATTGAAAAAGACGGCAAAACCGTCCTGCATCTGTCGCTCACCATGAGCACCCTGGGTCTTGTCATCGCCCCCGTCGCCGCATTTATCGGCCTCGGCGCCGCGCTGATCACCGAATACACCATCAAAGTCATTCTGGATGACGGCGATGTAATCAACGTAAACGAAATGGCCCTCACAAGAAAACGATCGAAACAGGACAAGGATAAGGAATAGAGAGAGAACGGCAGCCCCGCACAGTGCGGGGCTGTTATTTGGTTGGTGGAGATGGAGAAGCGCCGCGATGCGGCGCAATGAAAGATGCGCTTTGCGCATATGAAATGTTTGCTTCGCGCGGTTGGATACCGCTTCGCGCGGGGCGAGGCTTTATTTCGTAGAAGGGGTTTCGGAGGAATAGTGTTACGTAGATTGAACCGAAAGAATGATGCCTTTGTGATGAATCCCGGACCCGATGGAAAGTAGGTTGTAGTGGCCTATTTCAATATAGGCCACGCGCCGAGATATGGGTCGACGACGTACAATCGTGTGAGCCGCACATGCCGTGCGACGACGTGGCCGATAGGGAATGCGGCCACTACGAATGGGTTGGTCTCGAGGGATAGTATTTGGACTCGATGGAACCGTGTGAATGATTATCGTTGTGATGAATCCGGCTCCGATGGAATGCAGGTGGTAGTGGCCTATTTCAATATAGGCCACGCGCCGGGATATGGGTCGACGGCGGACAATCGTGTGACTCGCACACACCTTGCGACGACGTGGCCGATATGGAATGCGGCCACTACGAACAGGTTGGTCTCGAGGGATAGTATTTGGACTCGATGGAACCGTGTGAATGATTATCGTTGTGATGAATCCGGCTCCGATGGAATGCAGGTGGTAGTGGCCTATTTCAATATAGGCCACGCGCCGGGATATGGGTCGACGGCG
>ERZ1032857.12-NODE-12-length-19794-cov-9.518415_pt1 | contig 19794 bp, 23 predicted proteins | sample MGYA00516688_ERZ1032857 | MGnify/ENA primary metagenome ERZ1032857 (study PRJEB33719, sample SAMN04262500) | wastewater metagenome | biome: rural village; feature: composting latrine chamber; material: composting feces with ash | place: El Salvador | collected...
ATCTACATGAGATGTATGGGGTATTTTTTTCGTTCCTTATATTTGAAAATGTACTTGAATCCGAGTTCTTTCAGCATTTTTTCCGTAGACCGGTACTCGTAGTAAATATCGGCCGGCTTGTGCGCGTCGGAGGCAAAGGTGAGGATTTCTCCGCCCATCTGCGCATACAGCTTCAGGATTTCCGTTTTGGGATGGGCATAGTCGAGTCTTCTGAGCCCGCCGGTGTTGACTTCCAGCGCCTTGCCCTTTTCGATCAGTACGGAAAGCACAGGTTCCACATACGCCCGGTATTCGTCAAACGCCGGCAGCACAGTGCCCTGCGGCAGATAGCGGTCGATATAGTCGATATGTGCCAGTGCGTCAAAATTGTCGAATTCCGTGACGCATTCGAGCATGTCTTCGTAATACATGCGCAGGGCTTCGTCGGTCGGATACCGGCGAATCAGTTCCGAATACACATCCATGTGTCGTACGGTATGGATGGCGGCGATCAGAAAATCGAACGGGGCGGAAACAGAAAAGTCCCGGTATTTGTCGAGTTCACCCGGCTGGAGACCGAGTTCCGCGCCGGCCAGGATTTCGATCCGATCGGCATAGGAATACCGCAGCTGGCGGAATTTTTTAAAAAAGTCTTCGGTGCGAAACACGACATCGATCTTCTCCGGTCCGACGCCGAATTCGACATGATCGGTAAAACAGATGGTCTTGCCGTTTTTTTCAACGGCACTTTTGACCATGTCCTCCATCAGAATGTCGGTATCGATGGAAAAGTCGCTGTGGACGTGCATATCGTACATGCCTTCCTCCTAAGAAGCCTGGTTTTGTCCCTGCAGGCGATGCAGGATACTGTAGAGTCCGCCGGTTCGAAGCAGCTCGTCATGGGTGCCCTGTTCGACCAGCTTCCCTTTGGACAGTACAAAGATCTGATCGGCCGACTGTATCGTCGACAAACGGTGCGCAATCGCGATGGTGGTGCGGTCCCGGCTGATTTTTTGCAGAGCATCCTGAATATAGATTTCGGTATTGGTGTCGATGGAGGCCGTGGCCTCGTCGAGCACGAGGATTGCGGGGTCCGCCAGCAGTGTGCGGGCAAAGGCCAGCAGCTGCCGTTCGCCGGAGGAGAGCGTTGAGCCCCGTTCCATGACCCGTTCGTCATAGCCGTGCGGCAGTCTGCGAATAAAGGGATCGGCGTTCACATAACGTGAGACGGCGATCATTTCCTCGTCGGTGGCATCCGGCCGGCCGACCAGGATATTGTCGCGGATCGTGCCGGAAAACATGAACACGTCCTGCAGCACCACGCCGATCTGGCGGCGCAGTGTGTCCAGATCAATCTCCCGGATATCGACGCCGTCGATTTTGATGCTTCCCTTTTGAATGTCGTAATAGCGGGCCATGAGATTGATGATCGAAGTTTTCCCGGCGCCGGTGGCACCGACAAAAGCGACGGTCTGGCCCGGCTCGATGACAAAGCTCACATCTTGTAATACCCAGTTTTCGTCGTCGTATGCGAACCAGACCCGGTCAAATTCGATCTTTCCTCCGCGCGCGTCGACCGCTTTCGGCTCCGCGGGCGCGGGGATGGCTTCGTCGGTGTCGAGCACTTCGAAGATCCGTTCGGAGGACGCCATGGCCGACTGCAGGATATTATACTGTTCGGTCAGGTCCAGTATCGGTTCAAAAAAACGCTGCAGATAATCGATAAACGCATAGAGCACGCCGAATTCCAGCAGGCCGCCCATCACATGGCCTCCGCCGAACCACAGCAGCAGGGCAATCCCCAAGGAACGCACCATTTCGACGGACGGGCGAAACACGGAAAACAGGAAGACTTCCTGCCGGGCTATATCCAGATAGTCCCGGTTCATCACGTGGAATTTCTCGAAGACTTTTTCTTCCTTGCCGAACGCCTGGGTCACGGAAACGCCGGAGATATTTTCCGACAGATTCGCATTGATCGCGGAGAGTTTCGCGCGAGAACGGCGGAAATTGTCCCGGATCTTTTTTCTGAAAAAGATCGACAGCAGCAGGATAATCGGCGTGATCGACAGACTCAGAAGCGCCAGGCGAAGATCCATGCGCAGCATGACAAGAATGATCCCGGTCAGAAGCAGCACATCCCGGATCAGATTCAGCAGGACCGAGGTATACATTTCATTCAGATTTTCGGTGTCATTGGTCACCCGGGTTACGAGTCTTCCTGTGGCGGTTTTGTCGAAATAGCGCAGAGAGCGCCCGAGGATATGCGAAAAGGTGCTCTGGCGGATTTCAAAAATAATATTCTGGCTGGTTCGGTTCAGCCACAGTACCTGCAGATAGTCGGAGGCAAATTTTGCAAAGATGGCGACGAGAAACAGCCCGCCCAAAACGAGCAGATCCGACCGGTCGGACAGCCGGAAGCGTTCGAGTTCATAGCGGGTGATCGGCTGTTCCGTTACGGTGTCGCCCTCTGTTGTCTGCAGTACAAAGCCGTCCGGTACTTCGATGATTCTCGCATCGCCGTCCGCGTCCGCTTCCAGGCGGATAAATTTTTGATCTTCAAACACGGCGCCCCGGCGCGGATCGTCCACAGAGGTGATCTCCATCGGTTTGAACACGCCGTTGATATGATCGTCGATCGCGACTTTCAGCACATACGGGCGAAGAAGTTCCAGGAAAGTGGACAGCACCATCAGAACGGCCAGTACCAAAAGGAGTTTTCGGTAGGGCCTGGTGTAGGAAATCAGCCTGCGGATCAGCGGCAGATCATACGGTTTTTTGGTTGCAAACTGCTCTTCGTGTTCCATTACAGATCCGCCTCCTGCTCCAGCTGCTGTTTTTCATACAAGTCGGCGTAATAACCGCCGCGTTTCATCAGTTCATCATGTGTGCCGGATTCCGTGATCCGGCCGTCTTCCAGGACAATAATGCGGTCGGCGTGCATCACGCTCATAACGCGGTGACTGACCAGCAGCAGTGTTTGGTTAAGATTTCTGATATGCGACAGGATATCCTCCTGCGTTTTTGCATCGACGGCGGAAAGACTGTCATCCAGAAGAAGGAGGGGGGCCTCGCGTACGATCGCGCGGGCCAGCGACACGCGCTGTTTCTGGCCGCCGGACAGGGTCACGCCCCGCTCGCCCAGCACGGTGTCATACTGTGCGGGAAAGTCCCGGATGGAGTCGTCCACCGCGGCAAACTCGGCGGCCGCCTCGGCCGTTTCGAGAGAAATGGGGGTATCGGAAGAAAATCCGATATTTTCCTGCAGTGTTTCGGAAAACAAAAATACATCCTGCGGCACATAGGCGATCTGTTCTCTGAGATCTTTGGTCCTCAGATCCCGAATATCGACGCCGTCAAAACGGATGCTGCCCGTGTCGATGTCAAAAAACCGCACGATCAGCTGTGCGATCGTCGATTTGCCGGAGCCCGTCGGTCCGATGACGCCCAGCGTTTCTCCGGGTCGGACGGTAAAGGAAATGTCTTCCAGGGCGTTTCTTGACTGCCCCGGATACCGGAAGCTGACGTTTTCAAATTCGACCGTGCCTTCGGGGTCCGTGAGTTCGATCGGATGTTCGGTTTCGTTGATCGCGGAATGCACGGCGAAGATTTCGTTCAGCCGTTCCATGGATGCGATGCCCCGCTGCATGATATTGACGATAAAACCCATGGCCATCATCGGCCAGACGAGCAGACGGATGTAATTGTGCATCGCAATAAACACACCGAGGGTCATCGTGCCGTTCATGACCGCCCGCGCCCCGTACACAAGAAGCACCAGAAAGCTCAGCGAACTGATCATCATGACCAGCGGACGAAACATGCCCGATACTTTGATCAACCGGTAGTTTTTGTCGCGGTTGTTGTCGTTTTTCTCGCGAAATCGCTCCGAGGCCCGCTCTTCCGCGACAAAGGCACGAATGACGCGGATGCCGGAAAAATACTCCTGGGTGACATCACTCAAAGAGGAGAAGGCGTCCTGCACATCGCGCGAGCGTTTGTGGATGGTTTTTGTAAACCACCATACGACGCCGCCGAGAAACGGAAGCGAGGAGAGGGCGATCAGGGTGGTAAGAAGATCCGAGGTGTAGATCATCATGATGACGGCAAAGACCGTCATAAAGGTAGCGTCAAACGCCATCATAATGCCCTGGCCCAGCGCGAAGCGCACGGTCTGAATGTCGTTGGTGGCGTGCGCCATCAGATCTCCGGTTTTCTGCCGGTGAAAAAACTGGGCGTCGAGTGTAAGCAGATGGGAAAAATAGCGGTTTCTGAGTTCGTACTCCAGGCCGCGCGAGGTCCCGATGATCAGCGTGCGCCATAAAAAGCGGCCGAACGAGATGCCGGCGCCGATCAGGACGACATACAGCGCGTTTTGAAGAAGCAGGGCGCCGGTCATCTGATGGGTCTGCAGCAGGTCGGTGGCCCGGCGAAGCACCTGCGGGAGCAGCAGCTGCAGCAGGTCGACCAGCAGCAAAAAGAACAGTCCGAATCCGTACTGCCATTTATGAGAAAATATGAATGATTTCAGCGGTGCAAATGCGCGCATCCGGTAGCCTCCTTTATGGAATGGACTTTCATTATAGCACATGAAACGTGCGGGAAATGATGCGGTCAGTCTGAGCGGTGATACAATTTGTCAACAAAACGGCGGAATGCGTGTAGATTTGTTTATTTCGGCGGGCACAGGGTATAAGAAAGAAAGCAACATAAGACGCGAAGGAGTGAAAAATATGAGTTTAAGAGATGTTTTGGATGAAGCAAGAAGAGAAAGAAACAGAAGAAGCCGCAATGACACGGCAAGAAAGATCGCAGTCGGTACGATTATCGGCTCGGTTATCGGTGTTGCATCGGGACTTTTGTTTGCACCGAAATCCGGGAAAGAAACTCGTGAGGATATCGTAGAATTTACAAAAGACACTTCGGATGAAGTTCGTCTGCGCGCAGGCGAAGCGTACGATACGCTGCGTGAAAAGGAAGCTCGCCTCAGAGACGATATCAAAGACAAATACGAAGAGTTTGTTGACCGCAATATGACCGAACTCGATCCCGTGAAAGAAGATCTTCAGAATATAAAGGGCGACGTCAACAGCCTGCTGAAAAATTCCAAGACGGCTGCCAAGAGCACCCTTTCCAGAACGAAAAAGGATGCAAATGATCTGAAGGATGACGCCGCGGATGTGGCGGAAACCGCAAAACACGAAGCCGCAAATGTAGGCGACGAAATCAGCCATGCCGCCACCAATGTGGGCGAGCAGATTGAAGAGTCGGCGAAAGAAGTCAAAGACGAGGCGGATCACAAGATCGACGAACACAAAGAATAGGAGCATAGATGGACAATCTAACCTTTACACTGGGAGATATTCTGACTACGCTTCTGATCGTGGCCGGAATCGTCGCACTGGTTGCCTTGGCGCTGTTTCTGTTTAATCTCGTAAAAACTCTGAAACAGGTCAACAAGATTCTTGACGACAACGAGAAGGACATCAACCGCGTCGTATCGGATCTGCCGGGGATTACACAGAATGTAAACTCGATTACGACCGAGGCCAATTCCCTGATCTCCACGGTCGGCCCGGAAGTACAGAGCATTGTGGGCTCCGCGAAACATGTCGTGGACAATGTGGAAACCACGGCGCTGCAGGTCACGGACACCGTAGGCCTGGTATCGGATTCCGTTGCGGACACCGCGCTGAATCTGAAACACAATGTATCGAGCGCACAGGACTATCTTGTATTTGTAACGGAAGTTGCGGACATTGTGCGAGCCTGGGTTCGAAAATAAGTATTGAAAGCGCGATTTGAATATCGCGCTTTTTTGTTTTCCCGAGAAATCGATTTTCGGTGTCCGAAACGTTGCAAAACAGCGTTCGTTGTGGTATGTTTGATAGAGTCCTTTGAAGGGAGGAACCGATTTGAAAATTCATGTAATCATCAATCCTTCCTCGGGGAAGGAGACCGGCAAACAGTCGGGCGACGCGCTGGCCGACCGCCTTTCGGAAATGGGCCATGCCGTGTCGAGAACTTACACCCGCGTAAAAGGAGATGCGACAAAAGCCGCCCGCCTTGCGGCGGACAACGGAGAAGAAATGGTTGTGGCCTGCGGCGGAGACGGCACGGCAAACGAAGTCGTGCAGGGTCTTGCGACCCGGGAGAATCCGCCGGCGCTCACGATTTTTGCACAGGGTACAGTAAACGATTTCGCAACACAGCTACAATTGCCGGCCGACGCGTATGAGATGGCGGGACTGATTGACCGCAATCACCGCATGGCGCTCGACATCGGGCAGATCAACGACGAGTACTTTTTGAACGTTGCTTCTTTTGGAAATGTTTCGAAGATCGGACATGACGTCGACACGGATTCGAAAACCATGCTCGGCAGGCTGGCCTATGTCATGGAGGGCATCCGTGTGGCCCCGGATCTTTTGCAGACGCCGATGCCGATGCGGATCGAACTCGACACGGGAGAAGTGATCGAAGGCGATTATCTGTTTGCGGGGATTGCAAACAGCCGGTCCGTCGGCGGTTTTTCCCGTTTTGCACCGCGCGCGCTCGTCAATGACGGGCTGCTGGATCTGGTGACGATCGAACGAACCGATGTAATGACACTGGGTCAGATTCTCATGGGACTCAGGCGCGGCAGTCATCTGGAGCACAAACAGGTTGCCTGTTATCAGGCGAAGGAATTCTCGGTGACGGCAGAAGATGAAGTGGCGATTGATATCGACGGAGAGGAAGCCGGTGTATTGCCCGCCCGTGTGCGCGTGCTGCCCGCCCGTATTTCCTGTATCATTCCCTAACCAAATAAGACAAGGAGGAAAAGTATGGCAGGCACACCCACGATCAAGGATGTAGCAAAACTTGCGGGCGTTTCGATTTCGACCGTTTCCCGGGTCATGAACGATTCCAAGCCCGTCAGTCCGGAATCCCGCAGAAAAGTACTGGACGCAATCCAGAAGCTGGATTTCAAACCGAACGAACTGGCCCGGTCACTCGTGATGAAGCGGTCCAATCTGATCGGCGTTGTGGTCAAGGATATCGGCATCCCCTATATGGCGAGTATTATCCGGGGCATTGAAGAAATCGGAAAAATGTACAAATTCGACATTCTGCTCTCCAGCTCCTACGGAGACGAGGACAGCGAGCTGGACACGGTGCAGTTTATGTTTACGAAGCAGGTGGACGGTGTCATTCTGATTTCCGAGAACACGACCGAACGCGTGGTGGACGCCATCAAGGAGCACCGGCTGCCCTTTATTATTCTGGACCGTATTTATGAGCAGTCAAAAATCAGCACGGTGGATGTCGACTATGACCAGGCCGTGCAGATGACGGTGGACTTTTTTGAACAGATGGGACATACAGAAGTGCTGCTCGCAGGACAGCACAAGGATTCCAGAAGCGGCGCCGAAAAGCATCAGGCCTTTCGCGAGGCCGTCCGCGCCCGCGGCTGGAAAGAACATTTTGTTCCCGTGCCCGGCAATTCCTATAAAATATATTCCGAGCACGCGCATGAAATCGCGGAATACTGCAGAGAACACGGAATTACGGGTGTGTTTTGCATGGATGACACCCTGGCCGTGGCGCTGATGAATCATCTGTATGATGCGGGCGTGAAAGTGCCGGAGGAAATCTCCGTGTTCGGATTCGGCGATGAACCGTTTTCGTCGGTTTACCGTCCGCTCCTTTCGACGATCCGGATCCCCTACTACGACATCGGCGCGATTGCGATGCGCAAACTGATCAAACATCTCAGAAAAGAAGAGATGATGAGTGAAACCACCGTCGTCCCGATTCAGCTGATCAAGAGGGATTCTGTTGCACAACTTCACTAAAAAAATCAACCGGCGGCTGCTGACGGTCATACTGTCCATTTCAATCCTTCTTGCCGTCGGAGTGGCGACGGTGATCATGTCGGAAAAAGACTGGTTTGTCCGGGTGATCGACAATGTGTTTCTGGGCGCGATCCTGAATCTTTTGTTTATGATGTTTTTTCGCATGCGGGCCGGTCACGAAAAACAGGCACACAAAGAAACCGTGCAGCAGAGAAAAAAAGGGAAAATTAAAAAAGAAGACCGGAAAAAACTCAGTCGCTACGATACATTTCGTCTTTTTACGACGCATTTCGGCTGGAGTTCGCTGGTGATGTTTGTACTCGCGGGTCTTGGCACGGTGGTGTATACCCTGACGAAATGATGACAAAAATATACAGTTGCGAAAGCGTTGCCTGTTCGATACAATGACAGCGAGAGCTTTTGCTGAAAAGTCTGCACGGGGCATCCCGCGCAGATTTTTTTGCCGGCCGCACGAAAGAAGGGAGCGCGTCATGCGAACGATTATCGAAGCATTTTTACTTGTATTTACGGCAGAACTCGGCGACAAGTCCATGCTTCTCGCAATGACCTTTGCCACCCGCTTTCCGCTGGGGCAGGTACTGATCGGCATTTTTGCGGGCATTGTTGCCAATCACGGTCTGGCCGTGCTGATCGGCGCGCAGGCCGGCCGGCTGCTGCCTACTGCGATCATCCATCCGCTGTCCGGTGTGCTGTTTCTGATTTTTGCGCTGAGCAGTCTCAGAACAGAAGAAGGGGAAGAGGAGAAGGAACACCGTTCCCGTCATATCTGGCTGATGTGCGCCCTCACGTTTTTTGTGGGTGAGTTCGGCGACAAAACGCAGATCACGACACTGACGCTTGCTTCCTCGGAACCGCCGCTCCTGGTTTTGGCAGGGACGGTCACGGCGATGATGTGTACGTCGCTTTTGAGCATCTGGGTCGGAACCAGGATCGGCAAGAAAATCCCCGAACGGCTGATGCGCATGCTTTCCGGGCTGGTTTTTCTGGGGGTCGGTCTGCAGCGGCTGTGGGGAAGCCTCCGTCTTCCGGTATGGGCGATGCTTGCTTTCTGCGCGCTGCTGCTGTACGGTTTTCTCGCCTGGCGGCTGGGACAAAAGGAGGAGCCGGAAGTTTCCGTGTTCCGGCAGCGGGCGGAAGCGCTTAAGAAGCAGCGTGAACTGCTGGAGACCGCCACGCAGCGCATGTGTCTCGGACAGGAAAATTGCGGCACCTGTGCGGGCGCCGCATGTATGGTGGGCTATGCAAAACGTCTGTTTCAGATTAACGACCAGAACGAACTGGACGCGGACATCACCGGTCTTCTCAGAAAGGAATATCCGAAAGACACGGTCCGCGAGGGTCTGATTCTGATCCTTCGGTACTACGATCTGTACGGCTGGGACACCGATCCCGATTCACCGCAGAACCGGCTGCTTCGCGTGTTTGAAACCATACTGTTCGGACAGACCGTACACGCGGAAACGACCGGTGCGTATCTTACAGAGGCCGAGCGTCTGGATCCGTCGGCCGACTGGACCCATCTGCGAAATACTCTCTGACAAATGCATAGAAGTGGCGGTTGGCGGCCGAATTCTTGTGATCGGCATGGTGCACAAAGTAGAAGGAACGCGGTTCCGAAAGCCCTTCCACCGCATGTGCCCGGAAGAGTCCTTCCTCCACACCTTTCTTCGCTTCCAGATCGGAAACGATGGCCACACCCATGCCGCCTGCGACCATCTGCAGAATGGTGCGGGTATCTTCTACATAGGCCATGACCCGGAGCTCTTCACTGGAAAGCCCCTCCGTCTTTAAGACCTGATCGAGCGTGCTGCGCGTGCCGGATCCCTGCTCGCGCAGGATAAAGCGAAGATTCTGCAGTTCTTCCAGGCTCCATTCTCCGTTTTTTTTCGGCGCTACCGTGTGGTCGGAAATCAGGACCAGCCGGTCTTCGAAAATAGGTTCGTAATGAAGGCGCTGTGCGGGATACATAGCCCCCGTAAAACCGAAGTCCGTTTCACCGAGCAGCAGATTGTCGATGACCATGCGGGAATCGCTGTCGGTGATGGTGAAGGTCGTTTCGGGATATTTTTCATGAAAAGCCTGCATCAGTTGCGGAAGCAGAAAGCGCCGCGGCACCGAACTTGCGAACAGCCGGAGATGCCCCTCCTGGGTGGCGGTATAGCGCCGGACTTCCTTGTTCATGGCATTGTATTCGTCGATAATGCGCTGCGCGTAGCCGTGAAACATCAGACCGGCGTGGGTCAGGGAAATCTGCTTTTTGGAGCGCACAAACAAATGTACGCCGAGTTCCTGTTCGATACTTTTGACATGGTTCGACACCGTGGGCTGTGTCAGGTACAGATTCTCAGAGGTTCGGGTAAAGCTCTTTGTTCTTGCCACCTCGAGAAATGTATGTAATTGCTTAATGTCCATCATCTACCTCCATTGCTGCCTATGCAGAAAGTATAGCAGACAGAAGAAGAATAAACAATTCTTATGACGAGGGAATTCGGACACACAGCGATTCATGTAACCAATGTTTTTAGGAGGCAAGTATGAGTAAACAAAGCTTGGGCAAACGTCTTCTTCTGGTCAGTGTCGGTGTGTTCATCATGTCGGCCGGACTGCACTGGTTTTTGATTCCTTCGAATCTTGCGGTCGGCGGTACGTCGGGTCTCGGTATGATACTGAACGCGTATGTGCCCAATATCCCCGTCGGAGCCATCATCGGGGTACTGAACATCCTGCTGCTGATCCTCGCGTACATCACGATCGGGCGGGAGTTTCTCGGACTGACCGTGTATTCGAGTATCATCATGTCGGTCTTTCTGCTGCTGTTCGAATGGCTGACGCCTGCAACCGATGTCCTGGTAGATGACCTGCTTTTAAATTTGGTATTCGGAATTCTTATCAGTGGTGTGGGCATGGGAATCGTGTTCAACCAAAACGCCAGCACCGGAGGAACCGATATCATCGCCAAAATGGTGCATACGTTTTTGCACGTGGATATCGGCAAGTCGCTGCTGCTGGTGGATTTTTCGATTGCGCTGCTCGCAGGGCTGACTTTTGGGGCGCGCATCGGTCTGTATGCCCTGCTGGGGGTCATCCTAAACTCGCTGATTATCGATCAGATGATCGCGGGACTTACCAGAAAAGTCAGTATTATGGTGATTTCGTCGGAAGTGGAGAAAATCAATCGCTTCCTGCACAAGGATCTCGACCGGGGCGGAACGATTTTTGCCGCCAAGGGCGGTTTCACGGGCGACGACCGTCCGGTGATTCTGACGATACTTTCGCGCCCGCAGTATCTGAAACTCCGGCAGTTTGTACAGCAGACGGACCCGTTTGCCTTTATGATCGTCAATTACATTCACGAAGTAGAGGGAGAAGGTTTTACCCGATAGCTTGAGAAGCGAAGAAAAAGTAAGTATACTGTAATAGAGAATTATAAGGAGGTGTTTTCTTTGCAGGCGTGGTATAAAAAATATTTTATCGCGCAGAAGATGATGCGAACCGTGCTGCTGGCCACTGTCTTACCGATTTTGTTTGGCATTTATTTGTATGGCTGGCGCGTGCTCACATTACTTCTCGTCGTAACCCTGGCCGGGGTGGCGACCGAGTTTTTGTTTCAGCGGCATTATAAAAAGAAAATTTCGGAAGCGGTGTTTGTCACCTGCGTTTTGTATACACTCACACTGCCGCCGGCGATGCCGTACTGGATGGCTGTCGTGGGAATTGTCTTCGGACTGTTCTTCGGCAAGCTCGTGTTCGGCGGCTTCGGCACGAACCCGTTTAACCCGGCACTCGTGGCCCGTGCGTTTGTCTATGTCAATTTCCCGGAACCGATGACGATCGCGTGGACCGATCACGCAGCCGGATTCCCGGGCGGATTTGCACACTATTTGCTGCCGCAGATTGATGCGGTCACGGAAGCGACGCCGATGATCCTGTTCAACAACACCGGCGGATCGGTTCCCGTAACGGATCTTCTGACGGGATTTGTTCCCGGCGCCATCGGTGAAACTTCGGTTATTCTGCTGGTGCTGGCAGCCGCGTATCTCGTATGGAAAAAAGTGGCTTCGTGGGAGGTCATGGTCGGCGGGATCGTAAGTTTTGCGGTACTGCAGTCGTTTCTTTACTTTGCAACCGATGTCACCGTGGTCGATCCCATGTACGGACTCGTGATGGGCGGCTTCCTGTTCGCGATGGTCTTTATGGCGACAGACCCCGTCTCGTGCTGCAAGACGAAAGAAGGTAAATTTATATTCGGCGCCATAGTCGGCATAGTCACCGTACTGATTCGCGCACTGTCGCTGTTTAACGGCGGCGCCATGTTTGCGGTACTCATTGCCAACACCTTCGGACCGATTGTGGACCATGTGGTGCGCACACTGAAAAACCGCGCGAAAGGAAAGGAAGCGGCGGCATGAAAGAGAAATCCTTTATCAAACCGGTTCTTTTTATGGCCATCATCACGCTGCTGTTTGCAGGCAGCCTGGCGGCCGTCAACTACATTACGACCGATCAGATCCAGTTCAATCAGGATGCGGAACTGCGCAGAAAGATTCTGAACGTGTTCGACCGTCTGCCGGAAGAACAGGATGACGAAACCATACAAACGGTGTTCAACGAGCTCATCGAAGAGCGTGAGATCGACGGGAAACCCGGCTATGTGCTGATTGAAGACGGCGAAGAAGTCGCCTATGCGCTGGAAGTCAACGGTTCCGGCCTGTGGGGAAGCATTACAGGCTATCTCGGGCTGAATCAGGATCTGACCGAAACCGTGGGCATCGATTTCACGCAGCAGTCGGAGACCCCCGGTCTGGGCGGCCTGATCGACGAGCAGCCCTACAAGGAACAGTACAGAGGCATCGACATCTCCAATCCGGAGGGCGGCAATTATCTCGTGAACCGGCCGGCTCCCGGCGGCAATATCGATGCGATCGCCGGCGCCACACAGACGTCCAATTCGGTCGTGAATCTGATCAACGACGATCTTGATTCCTTTCTTTCGAATCCGGAGGTGAAATAATGGCGAATAAACCAACCGTAAAAGGCGTTATGGAGAAAGGGCTGTTTTCCGACAACCCGATTCTCTTTCAGGTCATCGGGATCTGTTCGGCACTGGCCGTTACCAATCTGATGCTCAACTCGCTGATCATGGGCATTGCACTCGCCTTTGTTACCGCGATGTCGTCTCTGACCGTGTCGGCGCTCAGAAATCACACACCGAATCACATCCGCATGATGGTGCAGGTGCTGATCATTTCCGCGTACGTAATCCTTGTAGACATCTTCCTGCGCGCCTTTATGCCGGAGATGAGCAAGGCGCTGGGCCCCTATGTCGGCCTGATTATTACCAACTGTATTATTATGGGCCGCGCGGAGGCGTTTGCCCAGTCCAATCAGCCGTTTCTTTCGTTTATGGACGGGATTGCTTCGGGCCTCGGCTATACGCTGGTGCTTTTGGCGATTTCTCTGGTGCGTGAGCTGCTGGGATTCGGCACGATCTTCGGCATGATGATCCTTCCGAACGCCACGCGCTGGACCATGATGGTTATGCCGCCGTCGGCATTCTTTCTACTGGGCCTTCTGATGTGGTATGCAAACAATGTGCGTTTGAAACGCGAGCGAAAGGGGATGGAAAATTAAATGATTGATGTACATCCTATCGTGATTTTTGTTGCCGCGATCTTTACGAGCAACATGATCTTCAGCAACTTCCTCGGCATGTGTTCGTTTATTGCCGTATCCAAGGAGATCGAAACAGCCGTCGGCCTCGGCATTGCCGTTACGTTTGTGCTGACCTTTACGACCGTGCTGAACTATCTGATCTACTGGAATATTCTGCAGCCCTTCGGCCTGGAATATATGATGTTTATTATCTTCATTCTGACGATTGCAGCTTTCGTTCAGCTGGTGGAGATGCTTCTGGAACGGTATGTTGAAAACCTGTACTATGCGCTCGGTATTTTCCTGCCGCTGATCACCGTAAACTGCGCGATCCTCGGCGTTTCGCTGTTCATGGTCTACAGAAACTACAATTTCCTGCAGACCGTCGGATATTCCATCGGCTCGGGCATCGGCTGGATGCTGGCCATCACCGCGATGGCGGGTGTCAGAAACCGGCTGAATCTCAAGGCAATGCCGGAAGGTCTTGTCGGCGCACCCATCACTCTGATCATTACCGGAATCATGGCCCTCGCTTTTATCGGCTTCTCCGGAATGGTGCAGATCCAATAGGCAGGGGGAACATATGCAGGAGATATTATTCACCGCGCTGATCGTTACGGCGATCGCAGCGGCACTGGCTGCGGTACTGACCCTTGCGGACCGTACCGTGGGTAATTACGGACAAGTGCAGATGACCATCAACAAGGACAAGGAATTCACCGTGGACGGCGGACGGACGCTTTTAAGCACGCTGATCAGTGAAAAAGTGTTTATCCCTTCGGCCTGCGGAGGCAAGGGGTCCTGCGGTTACTGCAAGGTGAAAGTGCATGAAGGCGGCGGCCCCGTGATCGCCACGGAAAAACCCTGGCTCACCGAAGAGGAGATCGCCGACGATGTGCGCATTTCGTGCCAGATCAAAGTCAAGCAGGACATCGAGATCGAAATTCCCGAAGAACTGTTCAATGTCAAGGAATATGAAACCCGGGTGGAACGCGTCGAACAGCTGACAAAAACAATCAAGCTGCTTCGTTTTGACCTTGGCGAGGAAACGATCAGCTTTAAGCCCGGACAGTATGTCCAGCTGAAAGCGCCCGCCTACGAGGGCAATGACGAGGAAGTTTACCGCGCGTACTCGGTGGCTTCGAGCATCAACGATCCGAACCATATCGAGCTTCTGATCGGCTATACCGGCGGTATTGCAACCACCTATGTGCATCAGCATCTCAAGGAAGGCGATCTGGTTCACATCAACGGTCCCTACGGCGATTTCTACTACAATGAGGATGACAACGGCCCGATCATTCTGGCCGGAGCCGGCACCGGTATGGCGCCGATTCTGTCGATTCTTCAGTATATGGCGGATCAGGAAATCCAGAGAGAGGCGATCTTCTTCTTTGGCGCCCGTACGATGGAGGACCTGTTCCTGACGGAAAAATTGCGTGAATTTGAAGAGAAGCTCAATTTCCGTTATGTGCCCACGCTCTCGCGGGAAGAGTCTGCGGAGTGGACCGGCGACAAGGGACGTGTGCCCGTGGCGATTGACAAGTATATTGAGGACGGTTCGGCGTATTCCGCGTATCTGTGCGGAAGCCCGCAGATGATTGCCTCGATTACCGAATCGCTGATCCAGCACGGCGTGCCGAAAGAAAAGATCTACTTCGACGAATTTTAGCCGAAAGAATCAAATGAAGGAGCGCAGACCTGCGCTCCTTGTCTTTCGAGGAGAACCGGAAAGGAGACCGGATGATACCCATTGGCATAGAACAGGACCTGGTCGTCGACCGAATGAAACCGCACGGCGCCTATCTGACGGTGGCAGAGGGCGAGCATGATGCGGAACAGGATGTGCTTTTGCCCAGAAAAGAAGTCGACAAAAACATGAAGCCGGGAGACACCGTGCATGTATTTGTCTACAGGGATTCGGACGACCGAAAGATCGCCACGAAGACGCTGCCCAAGCTTCAGCTGGGAGAAACCGGGGTACTGAAGGTAAAAGACGTCACGAAAATCGGGGCGTTTTTGGACTGGGGTCTCGAAAAAGATATTCTGCTTCCGTTTGCCGAACAGAATACAAGACTGCACCGCGGACAGGAAGTCTTCGTGCGCCTGTATCTGGACAAATCGGACCGGCTGGCGGCAAGCCAGAAAATGCAGGGTGCGCTGGAAACGGATGCGCCCTATCAGGTGAACGACTGGGTGGAGGGCCGGGTCATCGGACGGCATCCGAAAATCGGCGCGTTTGTCGCGGTGGATGACCGCTATGAGGCGCTTTTGCCCGAAAAGAATATCTACCGGGCCATTGAACCGATGTCTGTGATGAAGTTTCGGGTCCAGCAGGTGCGCGAGGACGGAAAGCTTGTACTTTCCCTCAGAGACCGCGCCGTTGCGATGATGGATACCGATTCGGAGCAGATTCGGGAGACACTGGAGAAGGCCGGCGGTTTCTTGCCGGTGGACGATACAACCGATCCCGACACGATCCGCGAGACCTTCGGCATGAGCAAGGCCTCGTTCAAGCGGGCGATCGGGCGGCTGCTGAAACATGAACAGATCCGCTTTGCAAGAGGCGGAATCGTACAGAAAAAAAAAGGAGGACCACGTGGCACAAGAAGACAAAATGATCGCAAAGGTAGAAGGTAAACCGATTTATCAGTCCCAGGTCATCCGCACGATTGCGGAGATGGGGGAACAGGGAAGGAATCTGATGAACGAAGAAGGTGTTCGTCAGGTCGGCGAAGAGCTCGTGCATCAGGAACTCATGTTTTTGGATGCAAAGAAGAATAAACTGCAGGAAGAAGACGAATATCTGAAAGCTGTGGAGCATATGAAAGACGAACTGCTTAAGCAGTTTGCTATGAACCGGCTGCTCGGCGGGGTCGAGGTGAATGACGAAGAAGCGCAGGAGTATTACGAGAGTCACAGAGAGCGCTTTGCGCAGACCAAAATGAAGGCGCGTCACATTCTCGTGGATTCCGAAGACCGCGCCAAGGAGATCCTCGAAGAGATCGAAAGCGGCAAAGATTTTTCGGAAGCCGCCAAAGAATATTCGAGCTGTCCATCGGCCCAGGAGGGCGGATCGCTCGGAGAATTCGGCCCGGGACAAATGGTAAAGGAATTCGACGAAGCGGCGCAGACGGCTCCGATCGGGGAACCCGTGGGACCGGTGAACACACAGTTCGGCAGCCATTTGATTCTCGTGGAGGAGCGCGACGAAAAAACGCCTTCCTACGATGAAGTAAAACAGCAGATCAAACAGCAGTACGGTCTTTTGAAGCAGCAGGAAGCGTATTTGCACAAAGTACAGGAGCTCAAAGAGCAATATCAGGTCGAAACTTACTCGTAGACCGCCGTTTGCCTGAATAGGCGGGAAACGATTGGGTATAAGAAACACAAGAGCACAGCATTAGAAAGGAGAGACATGTATGAAAAAAGATGAGTTAATGGTACTGTCACAGGCGATTCTGAACGAGGTGGAAGGCTACGAATTCTACAAGCTCGCAGCTTCCGGAAGCAAGGGCGAGAGCAAAGACGCGTTTTTGCAGCTGGCCGAAGAGGAGAGAAAGCATGCCGAGTACCTGCGGGATCTGTCGGACAAGCTGACCGATTCGGAAGATGAGCGTCTCGAACTTGCCTATGAACTGAATCCGCCGTCTCCGGATATCTATAACTGGGAAAAACTCGATGTCAACGAAGCTTCCATGGCCATGACCGTTTTTTCGATCGGCATGCAGATGGAAAAAGATGCCATCGACTTTTACACGAAGGCGATGAATGATTCCGAGATCGACGAACTCAAAGAAATTTACCGCATCCTGATCAAATGGGAACAGGTACACCTGGATCAGTTTACCAAGCAATACAATGTCTACAAAAACGAATGGTGGGCCGAGCAGAATTTCGCACCATTCTAAAATGGCGAAGCGGGGAGCCGGTCTCGAATGCCGAGGCCGGCTTTCTTTTGTCAGAAAGGGGAAGAAATGAAAACCTTGCAGCAATTTTTGGGACTGATTGCCCTGCTGCTGATCAGCCGGGTGGTCGCGGCGGTGATCGGACTGCCCGTCCCGCCGACGATACTGGCCATGCTTTTGTTGTGGGCGCTTTTGGAGGCGAAGGTGATCCGGGTACACTGGTTCGAAGAAATCCGGGAACTGCTGCTGAAACATATCCTGCTGTTTCTGATTCCCGTATCCCTGTCGTTCACGGGCGTGCTGGATCAGCTGCAGGGCTACTGGATCAAACTGATCCTCATCGTACTGATCGGATCCACCGTTACCTTTACCGTGACGGCCTACACGATCAACCGGCTTTTGCCAAAGGAGAAAAAAGATGCAGAACGTACTGTCGTCCGTTGAATTCGGTCTGTTTCTGACGCTCGGTCTGTATCTGGGATCGGCCCGGCTGGTGAAGCGCGCAAACGTCGCCTGGCTGAACCCCCTGATGCTCTCCATCCTCTTCGGTTCTCTTATCCTCTGGGCTTTTAACATCCCGTATCGCAGTTACGAAAACGGCGCAAGCTGGATCGGTTATCTACTGACACCGGCCACGGTCTGTCTGGTCATTCCTTTTTACCGACGCTCTCATTTGTTTAAGAAATACTGGAAGCCGATCCTTGCGGGGATTGCGGCGGGCGCCGTGGCGGGACTCACCGTTACGGTACTGCTCATGCAGCTGTTCGATATTCCCGAAGCGATCCGCCATGCGGTGATGACAAAAAACAGCACCGGCCCCATTGCGCTGGAGATCGCGACCCTGCTGGGCCGGCCGAGAGAACTCGTTATGCTCATGGTGCTGGGTTCCGGTTTGTTCGGTTTTCAGGCGGGCAATCTGATTCTTCGTCTGATGCGCATTGAACACCCGGTGGCCCGGGGCGTGGCCTTTGGCGCGACTTCGCACATTGTCGGCACGGCGAAAGCCCTCAGCAACAGCCGCGAGGAAGGCGCGATGAGCTCTGTGGCCATTGTTCTGACCGGGCTCGTGTATCTTGTGCTGGTGCCTTTGATACTCTGGATATGGAGGTAAAAAGATATGAAAGAAATCGTAGTGGCCGGCGGCTGCTTCTGGGGTGTGGATGCTTTTTTCGCTAGAAGAGACGGCGTCACACATACCGAGGCGGGCTATGCCAACTGCAACGAAGACAATCCGAGCTATGAACGCGTCTGCACGCAGATCACAGGCTGCACGGAAGCGGTCCGGATTGTATATGACGAAAAGAAGGCGGAGCTTTCGGATCTGCTGGACGCTTTTTTTCGCGTCATCGACCCGACGGTGAAAAACCGGCAGGGGCCGGACATCGGCTCCCAGTACAGGACCGGGCTTTACTACACGGACGAGCAACAGAAAGAAGCCTTTGAGCAGGCGGTGAAACGCGCGCAGCCGGCCTATAACCGGCCGATCGTGACCGAAGTGCTGCCGCTCGAGAATTTCTGGCCGGCGGAGTCGTATCATCAGGATTATCTGAAGAAAAATCCGGGCGGGTACTGTCATATCCCGCTGGATTTGTGATGGATTTTGACCGCGTGCTGCAGCTTGCGCCGGAAAAACGGTATCGACTGCTGCCGAAGCTCGTGCAAAATGAGCTGGCGGCAGAGCCGGATCTGCTCGCCAATCTTGCAAATATCGCGGCGATTTTGTATTATGGCCTGCCGGATGTAAGCTGGGTGGGGTTTTATCTGTATAACGGAGAAGAACTCATGCTCGGTCCGTTTCAGGGCCGGCCGGCCTGCACACGGATCCGGACCGACCGGGGGATTTGCGGCCGGGCATTTACGCAGAATGTGACGGTGACGATTGAAGATGTGCATTCGGACCCCGCGCACATCGCCTGCGACGCCCGCACGAATGCTGAAATTGTACAGCCCGTGCGGCTAAAAGATGGTACAATGGGAGTATTGGATATCGACAGCACCACCCGGGGACGCTTCGGTGCTGCCGACGAAAAACTGGTGAAGGCGGTAGCTGACTGCCTGCAAAAGCCGAACCGTACGGAGGGAAATGTTTTATGACACAACACACAGAGTCCAGAGTCTTTCATCATTTTCGATCGATCGCAAATATTCCGCGCTGCTCGGGCGACCGCGACCGCATCGCATCGTTTCTGACCGGGTTCGCGGAAGAACACGGCCTGGCGTATAAGCGGGACGAAACTGACAATGTCGTGATCTACAAGCCGGCGAGTCCGGGCAAAGAAGATGCGGCGCCGGTGGCTCTGCAGGGACACACCGACATGGTCTGCGAGAAGACATCCAGTTCCACGCACAATTTTGACACCGATCCGATTGAACTGATCGAAGAAGGCGACTGGCTC
>ERZ1032857.13-NODE-13-length-19441-cov-8.808161_pt1 | contig 19441 bp, 21 predicted proteins | sample MGYA00516688_ERZ1032857 | MGnify/ENA primary metagenome ERZ1032857 (study PRJEB33719, sample SAMN04262500) | wastewater metagenome | biome: rural village; feature: composting latrine chamber; material: composting feces with ash | place: El Salvador | collected...
GGGAGCGGACCTTTGTCACGACCGACCGAAACAAGGGCGCGCTGAAAACACTGGCCGATGAAAAAGGCTATGAGACGTTTGTCGTGCCGGATGATATCGGCGGGCGGTATTCGTTTTTGAGTGCGGTCGGACTGCTGCCGCTGGCGGTGGCCGGGGTGGACACCGACGCGCTGATCCGGGGCGCACAGGATGCCTCCACGCGTTTTACCAGCCGCGAGACCGACAACGACGCGGTCGCCTATGCCATCCACAGAAACCGGCTGCTCAAAGAAGGCAAGGACATCGAACTCTTTGTCGCCTATGAACCGAATCTGATGACAATTGGGGAATGGTTCAAGCAGTTGTTCGGTGAATCCGAAGGCAAAGAGGGCACGGGGATCTTCCCGGCGTCGCTGCAGTTTACGACCGATCTGCATTCCATGGGACAGCTGATCCAGGAGGGAAAGAGAAATCTCTTTGAAACGGTGCTCTTTGTGGATGAGCCCCGGGGAGATCTGACCGTTCCCGCAACCGAAGAAGACCTGGACGGACTCAATTATCTTGCCGGCACCTCGCTGCATGAAGTCAATGAAAAGGCGCGGCGCGGGGTTGCCCGGGCGCATGTCGAAGGCGGCGTGCCCAATCTTCTGATTCGGATCGGCAAAGTGGACGCCTATCATATCGGCGCCCTGCTGTACTTTTATATGATTGCCTGCGGTGTGTCGGCGACGATCCTCGGAGTCAATCCGTTCAATCAGCCGGGGGTCGAAGCCTACAAGATCAGCATGTTTGAAGAGCTCGGCAAACCCGGCTACGGAGAGGAACAGTAATTGAACGATCTGCAGGAAATTTTCCGTGAGAGTATACGTTCGCTGCGCGCGTATCTGAAAGCGCAGCTGATTATGATGGGCGTTGTGTTTGTCCTGTATTCGGTGGGCCTTTTAATCATCGGCGTGAGCGCCCCGCTCCCAAAAGCCGCCGGGATCGCTCTGGTGGACTTTATCCCGATGGTCGGCAGCGGCCTGGTTATGCTGCCATGGGTCGTGATTACCCTCCTGCAGGGCAAACAGCGTCTGGCGCTGGCACTCGGTATTTTGTATGTCGTGATCACCGTGCTTCGCATGGTGCTCGATCCGATTATCACGGGACGCTCGGTCGGGCTGCATCCGGTGATTACGGTGCTGATTACGATTGCCGGTACGGTTCTTCTCGGGCCGGTCGGTGTCATCGCGGGGCCTCTGGCCGCCGTGGTGCTGGGTACGGTTGTTCGCATGCGGAGTCTGCGCATCGTGCAGAGCAATGAAAAGAGTCAGAGAAAAAGAAGGAGGCAGCAATGATCGCAGCGATACTGCCGCATCCGCCGCTGTTGGTTCCCTCGGTGGGTCGCGGGCAGGAAGACGGAATTCCCGACACGCTTTGCGCTTACAGAAAGATCTGCGCGGCCGTGAAAGAGGAGGCGCCGGACCGGCTGGTCCTTGTATCATCTCATGTCCCGATGGTTTCGGACCTGTTTCTGCTGCCTTCCGATGCGGAATTTACCGGTGATTTCCGGGACTTCGGCGATTATGAAACGAAACTGCGGACAGCGGGCGATCCTTCTTTTCTTCGCCTTCTGATGCGCCGTGACGAACAGCGGGCCATTCCCTATGCAACCGACACCGTCCCCGTGGCGGATCACGCAACGGCCGTGCCTCTGTTTTTTCTGCGCGAAGCCGGGGTCCGGGTGCCGGTGGTCCGGGTCGCCATCAGCGGACTTTCCCTTGAAAAGCACCGGGCCATGGGCCGGGCGCTCGCCCGTGCGGCGAAAGAGGCGCAGGGAAAAACCGTGTTTCTTGCAAGCGGGGATCTCTCCCATGTCCTGAAGGAAACGGGACCCTACGGCTACAGAAAAGAAGGACCCGCCTATGATGAGCGGGTCATGAAGGATTTGAAAGCGGCCGACTTCGAGGCGCTGATGTCTTATGATCCCTCGTTTCTGGAGAAGGCCGCCGAGTGCGGACACCGTACATTTGTCATGCTGGGCGGTGCGCTGGAAGGGTACGACGTACACACAGAGTTCGCCTCGTACGAAGGGCCGTTCGGTGTGGGCTACGGCAGTGTTTTCTACCGCCTGAAAGAAAAGGAGGCAGCATGCACCCCTATGTAAAACTCGCGTATGAAACGATCCGCAACCGGCTGGAAGGAAAAGAACCGCCCGCGGCAGGACCTGATTTTCCGCAAACCCGCGCTGCGGTGTTTGTGACGCTGCATAAGGAGGAGGAACTGCGCGGCTGCATCGGTACGCTGGTGCCCCGGTACGAACGGATCGAAGAAGAAATCCGGCACAATGCGATCAGCGCGGCGTTTGAAGACCCGCGGTTTCTTCCGGTAACTTTGGAGGAACTCGCCTCGATCGATGTGTCGGTCGATGTGCTGAGCCGGCCGGAACCGGTGGCCGAACCGAAGGATCTCGACCCGAAACGATACGGCGTGATTGTGGAAAGCGGCAAACAGCGCGGCGTATTGCTGCCGGACCTCGACGGTGTCGACACGGTCGAGGAGCAGATTGACATCGCCGTAAGAAAAGCGGGCATTCGGGAGGGCGAGCGCGTGCAGCTGTATCGCTTTACGGTGGAACGTTTTGGATAAGGTGCGGTGTCCTGTCTGTCCGCATCACTGTGAACTCACAGAAGGAAGTGCGGGGCTGTGCGGCAGCCGGACGGCAAAAGACGGCGTCAGCCGGTCACTCACCTACGGAAAAATCGTCAGTGCGGGACTCGACCCGATCGAAAAGAAACCGCTTCGTTTTTATCATCCCGGCCGGCAGATTCTCTCCGTCGGGCAGACGGGCTGCAATCTGGACTGCCCGTTTTGTCAGAACTGGCAGATCGCGCATCCCAGTCATGCGGTTTCTTTTGTTAATATGCCGCCTGAAGAGCTTGCGAAAAAGGCGGAAACCCTGCAGAGCGCGGACAATATCGGGATCGCCTATACCTACAACGAACCGCTGATCGGCTATGAATACATACGCGACACGGCAAGGATTGCAAAACCGCGCGGTCTGCATCAGATTGTCGTATCCAACGGCTATACGACCGATTTTGTGCTGGATCAGCTGCTGCCGTGGGTCGACGCCTGGAATATCGATCTGAAAGGACCGGATGCGTTTTATAAAGAACTCGGAGGTAGGCTCGATCCCGTGCTTCATACGATTTCTCGCGCGGCATCCCGGGCGCATGTAGAGCTGACCACGCTCGTCATCCCCGGGAAAAATGACGATCCGGTGCAATTAGAAGCGCTGGTCCAAAACATCGCGGCCATTGACCCGGACCTGCCGCTACATCTGTCGCGCTTTTTCCCCGCCAGACAGTGGAGTCATCTTCCGGCCACACCGCTTCCCACGCTGCACAGACTGGAAACCATCGCCAAAAAATATCTGTCCCGTGTGCTCCTCGGCAATGTTTCCATGTAAACCGATGGATCGGACCTCCTGCGGGAGGTCTTTTTTTTGTCCGCAAATGCAACGCGGTATCAAAAATTGACAAATTGTTACTGAAAACGTACAATGCATCGGAGGAGATGAAAAGATGAGCGATGCGAAAGAACAACTCTATGGCGCGAGGATTCGGCCCGCGGTGCGTAATGTTCCCTATGTCTCGTATGCGACTGAAGGAAAGATGTCCCGGGAGGTACTCGATCTGGGCGAGGGGGACAATCCGTACGGTTTTGATGCGGAGATTCTCACGGGGCTTTCACTTAAGAATCCGGAGATCTGGGCAAAGTATCCCCATGTGCAGCAGAAAATCAGAGAGGATGTAATCCATAGGTGGAAAGGGACGGCCGATCTTTCGGATGAGATGATTCACCTGAGCGCCGGAAGCATCGATGCCATCACAACGGTGTTTTCGCTGCTGGATCCCCGGTCGGGGGCGGTGCTCGGTGTGATCCCGCAGTTTTCCGAGGCGATTACGGCCGCCCGCGCCGCAGGATTTACCTATCAGGGGATTCCTTTGCAAAAAGAGCAAAGGTACAGGATCCCCGTCGACGCGCTTGTGGATGCGATGAGTGATTCGATCTGTGTGCTTCATCTGGAGAATCCGCATAATCCCACCGGCCAGACGCTAAATACACAGGATCTGAGAAGGTTGCTCGAGCGGGCGCGGGAAACGGGCAGCTATGTGCTCGTGGATGAAGCCTTCGGTGACTATGTGGATCCGGCACACTCGGCGGTGCCACTGCTTTCGTCGTACGACAATTTGCTGATCACGCGGACATTTTCCAAAGGCTGGGGCTTTGCCGGCGCCCGCGCGGGCTATCTGCTGCTGCCGGAAACTCTTTTTCACCAGGCGCAGAAACTTTCAAATCCGTACCGGATTCCGGGGCCCGTGGGAGAGGTGCTGCATGCTCTTTTGCAGTCGGATGCGCATCTGCAAAACAGCCGCGTGCGAATCCGCGGAACGAAAAAGCGACTGATGCAGCAAATGAAAGGTCCGCTCACCGCGGCGTGCACGCATCCCGATGTGCCGATTCTTCTGGTCTGTGCAACGGACCCTGCCGTCCTGCTTGCGCCGGTATTTCTTTCGGAAAAGATCCGGGTGATTGGCGGCGAGAACTATCACGGACTCGATCCGTCCTGCGCGAGGCTCAGAGTGCCCGCGGAAACGGAGGAGGCGCGCCTTCTGGACGCACTGGCGCGCATACAAAAGAAACTGTAGCGGCGCCTGTACAAGATACGACGGCGACTCTTTTGGGTATACAGAGAACAATCATGTATCCGGGAGGAGCCCATGCCTCAGCAAGACTATATCCGCATGTTCGGTGCGGACCACTGGCTGTATATTCTGATTCTGCTGTGTTTGATCGCAGCACTTTTTGTGTTTCGAAAACAGATTCCCCCAAGGAGAAAACAAATCTCCGCCATCATACTCGGCGTCAGCGTGTTTCAGCAGCTGCTGCTATATTCATCCTATTTTACTCTGCTCGACTTTCATCTCGGCGAGTCGCTGCCGTTTCAGCTGAGCCGGATCAGTTCGCTGATCGGGATCTTTCTGTTGATTACAAAAAGAAGACGACTGTTTTCGGTGCTCTGTTTTTTCAGCATATATGCCTGGGCAACCTTTTTGTATCCCAGCCGCGTGTATGCGATCACCCATCCGATCGGGGTGAGTTTTATCCTGAATCACGTGATCACGATTTTGCTTCCGTACTATATGATGATCGCCTACGGCATGCAAATAAAAAAGGGTGATGCGCTGCATGCCTTTTTCTGGTTTTTCGTGTATCTCGTCTTTGTGTACTTTTTCAATCCCCTGGTCGACGGCAATTACTTCTATCTAAAATACCGGCCGGTCTTCTCCACCTGGCCGGACGCACTGTATCTTCCGGCGACGCTGTTGGTTACACTGGCAGGGTTTTTGCTGGGCGAACGGTGGTACTTGTATATCGGGGACAAACTGACGAAAGGAGCCGCTCATGACTGAACCGAATCGGGATGCCGAACGTACGCAAGTACGCTACCGCCTGTATGACGAAGAACAGCGGCTGAACACCTCGCATGCCACCTGCATCGAATTTTTAACGACGGTGCGGCTGATCCGAAAGTATCTGAAACCGGAACATACTCTCCTGGATATCGGGGCGGGCACCGGTGTGTACAGCCGGTATTTTGCCGATCGCGGTCACGCGGTGAGCGCGGTGGAGCTTTCGGAGGAGAACATACAAAAATTCAGAGACAATCTCCGGGAGGATCAGCACATCGACCTCAGGCAGGGCAACGCGGTCGATCTTTCTTTTTATGATGACGAGAGCTTCGATATCGTTCTGCTGTTCGGGCCGCTGTATCATTTGCATGACGAAGCCGATCGCGCAAAGGCTGTTTCGGAGGCGCGCAGGGTCTGTAAAAACGACGGCACGCTGTTTTTCAGCTTTATCAATCACGACATCGTCATCTTACGTGAAACCTGGTTTGATCCCGCGTTTTTGCAGGGGGACAGCTATGATCACGTGAGCTTTCGTCTGGAGAATGATCCGTTTGTCTTTTTTACGGTCGACGAAAGCCGCCGCCTGTTAAAAGACAACGGCATCGACATTTTGCACGCCGTTGCCGCCGACGGACCGTCGGAAATCCTCGCAGAAAAGATCAACGCCATGGACGAAGACACTTTCGCACAGTATCTGCGCTGGCACTGGCATGTCTCTGAAAAACCCGAAATGCTCGGCGCAAGCCATCACCTGCTTTATGCCGGCAAAAAAAGCTGGAAAGAAGCCCTGTTCAAAAAACTCGACACCGCATTCGAACAGTACACCCGCGCCGTCCGCAAAAAAAGAGGAATCGAAGACAGAAAAGAGGCACCGACAACGGAATAGAAAGAATCCGCTTCACCGCGAACACGCGTCCGGCACGGCTTTCCTGCGTGCCGGACAAAGCACAGCGCCGTATCAAGGCGCCGGGAGGTCCCATGCGAAGAAACAAACAATCTCTGCCCCGCGAACAGTGCGAACAGATGCTGCGGCGGGCAACCGCGGGCGTGCTGGCGCTGGCCGGCAAAGACGCGCAGCCCTATGCCGTGCCGCTCAGCCATGCGTATGAGAACGGCACGCTGTATTTTCACTGCGCCACGGAAGGCAAAAAACTGGAATTGCTGCGGGAAAACCCGAAGGCATCGTTTTGTGTCATTGATCTGGACGATGTGATCCCGGAGGCCTACACGACCCGCTACCGCAGTGTCATCGCCTGCGGCACCATCCGGATCCTGGAGGCAGGCGAAGAGTTCGACCGGGCCATCCGTATTCTGTCCGACCGGTTCCGGCCCGGTCATCACGCGGAACGCGACCGTGAAATCGACAAACAGACGGGCCGCTTTCTCATGCTGGCGCTGTCCGTGGAACAGCTGAGCGGAAAACAGGCGAAAGAGCTGCTCTAAAGGCTTTGCTAACACGGTTATCCGTCCTCTTCTTCGGGTAAGTAAGAATAGAAGACCCAATTGAAGAGGAGGAAGATTATGGCAAGAGACTATCATGAGCCGGCCGAGCTCATCAGTGAAGAGAATCGGGAGTTTATCCGCGCGCTGAATTCACTGCGCGAGGAAGTGGAAGCGGTGGACTGGTACTGGCAGCGCGTGGCGGCAAGTCACGACGAACAGCTGAAGGCCATCATGAAACACAATGCGATCGAGGAAATGGAACACGCGGCAATGACGCTCGAATGGCTCCGACGCAATATGGAAGGCTGGGACGAGCAGCTGCGCACCTATCTGTTTACGGAAGGTGATATCCTGGGAATCGAAGAACACGATGAAGAAGAAGCGTCCGATGCGGGGGCGGAAGACCTGGGCATCGGCGAATTATAGGAGGCAGAGCAATGGATCGACTGAAACGCGGTTCCGCGCCGATCTCCGCGGAAGCCTGGAAAGAAATCGACGAAGCGGCCAGAGATGTTGTCAAAAACATGCTGGCGGCTCGAAAAGTACTGAAAGTAAACGGCCCGAAGGGCTGGGAGTTTAATGCGGTCAACGAAGGACGGCTGACCAATGTGGACACGCCGAAGGATATGGAAGTCTGCTCGGGCGTGTATTCCGTGCAGCCCCTGACCGAAGCGCGCGTGAGCTTCGAACTCTCCAAATGGGAGCTCGACAATATCGAACGCGGTGCGAAAGATCCCGATCTCGACAATCTGGAGACCGCCGTGGAGCGGCTGGCCCTGTTTGAAGAGGACGCAATCTACAACGGATTGGAAAAAGGCATGATCGAAGGGCTCATTCCCGCTGCGGAGCACAATCTTTCGCTGGCGGGCGACGGCAATGCCGTGCTGCAGGCGATCGGCGAGGCAAAATACGCGCTGATGAACGCCTATGTCGAAATGCCGTATGATCTGATCGTATCGCGCGAGGTGTATGATCACATCAATGTGATTTTCGAAGGCGAACACCTCATGAAGCGCATCAGGGCACTGACCGGCGGAGAGATCTACCGCGCCAAGCGCTTAGAAGGCGCCCTGCTGCTGCCGCACAGAGACGACGATCTCGAATTCACGGTCGGACAGGATTACGCCATCGGCTATGAAGCCGAAACCACGCAAAACGTCCGCCTGTTTGCCAGCCTGTCGTTTACCCTGCGCGTGCTGGATCCCAAAAAGATCGTGCACTTTACGCTGGGAGAAGCCGAAGAAAAGAAAACCGCAAAAAAAGCATAAGCTCCACCACCGGCCGGCGCGAGAAAGCAGCGCCGGCTTTTTATGCGCGACCGGCGTTTACAAAACCATACTCATTCGGTATACTATACGGACTGGCATATCGCGGCAAAACTATATGACAGGAGAATGATTGTATTGGCAAGTTATAAAGCACCCCGGTGCAAACAGGTACGCAGACTCGGACTCAATGTATACGGCCTGCCCAAGGCCAACGAACGCATGCGCGAGGACGCGTCGCGCGCACACCGTCGCATGACGGAATACGGTGCGCAGCTTCTGGAGAAGCAGCGTCTGCGCGCCTACTACAACACCTCGGAAAAACAGTTTCGGACCTATGTGGAAAGCGCAAAAAAGAGTGACGAGCCGACGGCATCCGGGCTGATCCGGCAGCTGGAAACCCGGCTGGACAATCTGGTCTACCGTCTCGGTTTCGCATCATCGATCTTTCAGGCAAGGCAAATGGTGGTGCACGGACACATTCGCGTCGACGAAAAGAAAGTCGACCGGCCGTCCTATGCCGTAAAGCCCGGCCAAACCGTGGCACTCAGAGACCGGGCGCCCGCCCTGTTCAAAGAAAACTATGAAACCGCCTACGTGACCTCCTGGCCTTATCTGACCAAAGAGGAGAACTTCCGGGGCACACTGACCCGGTATCCCGAGCGGGAGGAAGTACCGGTAGAAATCAACGATCAGCTGGTCGTCGAATACTATTCGCGTCTTTTGTAAGACCAAAAAAGCAAAACAGCGGCCGATTCCCCGGGAATGGCCGCTTTTTTCTTTGCGGATCGGGTACGAATAAAACAGAACGGGAAAGGAAGTGATTGCCGTGGCAGAACCCAAAACCGAACTTCTGGAAGCGAAGCGCGCCGCGCAGGAAGCGATGACGATACTGCAGCAGGCACAAAGCGAACTGAAAAGCGCCCGGGGCTGGGGCATTTTCGATCTCATCGGCGGAGGCATGATTGCAAGTTTCGCCAAAAGAAGCCGGATGAACGCCATGCGAAATACACTGGAGATACTGGATGCGAGTCTCGGGACTTTGTCCGACGAACTGCAGGATGTGCCTCTGCATACACCCGCCCGTCCGGACGACAGTTTTACCGCGCAACTCCTGGACATCGGTTTCGACAATGTCTTTACCGATTTGTATGTGCAGGGTGAGCTCAATGAAACCGGGCGTCAGCTGGACCGGCTGGAAGAGACGCTCACACAGATGCTTCGCGAACTGGACGAGGCGCTCGCCGGGTGGGACGATTTGTCATGATCAGACTCAAAGGAAAATACGCGGAGGGAATTGTGTACTCCGATCGCAGGGAGGAAACGGGGATCGCGCAGATACGGGATCTCCTGGATCAGCCGTTTGCAAAAAACGGGCATCCGCGGTTTATGCCGGATTATCATGCGGGCCTTGGCAGCGTGATCGGGACGACGCTGCGCGTAACGGATGCAGTTTGCCCGAATCTCGTCGGCGTCGACATCGGCTGCGGAATTCGCACCGAAATCTTTCGGACGGACCGCGCGCCGGATTTTCCCGGACTGGATGCCCATATCAGAAAAGAAATCCCGTCGGGATTTCGGGTGCATGAAAAAGAGCGCCGCATGGACACTCTCGAAAAGCTCCGCATGAGAAAGAAACTGAAAGATCCGTCCCGCCTGAAAAAGTCCCTCGGCACGCTCGGAGGCGGCAATCATTATATTGAAATCGGCGGCATGGAAGAAAAGGGACAGTTTGCCCTCACCGTACATTCCGGCTCCAGAAATCTCGGAGTCCAGGTGGCGGAATACTATCAGAAACAGGCGGTAAAACAGTGGAAGGGGCGATCCGACAAACCGCCCCGGGGACTCGAGACACTGTCCGCCTCGGAGGAGATGTTTTTCGATTATCTGCATGATATGAAAATCGCCGCGGACTATGCCGCAAAAAACCGTCTTCTGATGACCCGTGTACTGTTCGATTTTCTGGAGGGCGACCGCCTGCAGGGGTTTGACACCGTGCACAACTATATCGAAATCAAAGCGGAGGGATCGCATATTCTCAGAAAAGGCGCCGTGGCCTCCTATGCCGGAGATATTCTTACGATCCCTCTCAATATGCGCGACGGCATCCTGATCTGCGAAGGGCTGGGAAATCCCGCGTGGAACTGGTCCGCTCCGCACGGGGCCGGCCGGCTGATGAGCCGGTCACAGGCGCGTGCGGACATCCCCCTGCGCGCCTATCAGGAGGCGATGAAGGGGATTTATACCACCTCCGTGCACCGAAACACGCTGGATGAAGCGCCCCATGCCTACAAACCGATGGAGGAGATCGTCCGCCTGATCGGCGAGACGGCGAAGATTCTGCACCATGGTAAACCGGTATACAATTTCAAGGCCGGATAAAAAAATCCCGGACAGGGCTCGATGCCCTTCCGGGGTTTTTTTACGAGAAAGCGCCTGCGATCGCCTGGATGCCGGCAAACAGGAAGTATACGCCGACCAGAAAGGCAAGGGTCAGATACGCGCTCAGCGGATTGAAGAGGAAAAAGATCCCCACGATCAGCATCAGTATGTTCAGCACGATCTGCAGTCCGTACATGCCGCTGCCTGCGGCGCGGTAGATGCCGGCCAGGCCGAAGCCCGCCACCGAACGAAATATCATCCAGATTCCGAACAGAAACGGAAGCGAGAGAATGCCGATCTCAATGCGAAACAGGATCAGCAGGGCAAACAGAATGTCGATCACTCCGGTGACCAAAAGCAGCGTCGGGTGACTTCCCGTTCGTTCGCGGATCCTGTTTCGCAGAAGGATTTGCCCGATCCCCCGCAGCAGCACGACCACACCGATAATTACGACCAGAGAAACAAGACTGGCGGCCGGATTGCGAAACGCAAACAGTGCCACAATGATAAAGGCGATGCCCATCAGCAGCGAACCCCAGTCGGTACTTCGATTTGTATCCATTTTCATCATCCTTACGAAAAGATTTGTAATTTACAACAAAGTATGTATACCCGAAGGAGGCCGAGGACAAACATCTATCAAACAAAGTTTTTATTGCGAAGGGAATATTTGTATGCATATCGATCAGAAGATGCGCATGCAGAAAACAAAAAGGATCAGCCTCTACGGGATCGTACCGAATCATCATGGGATAAAAACGGTACGGGGGCATGGCTGATCCTTAACAAAAACTGCGGAAACCGCGTGTTTACTTCGATGTGTTGTCTGTTACCGGTTCGAGATGCGCCTGGAAATGACGCAGGATTTTCGGCTCCCAGGTGATCCGGTAGCCGGGCACATCGTCGGCGTGTTTCTGAATATGCGCAAGCGCATCGGCCATCACATCGAGATGGGCCTGCGTGTATACTCTTCGGGGGATCGCAAAACGGGTAAATTCAAACGCGGATTCCATCTGTTCGCCGGTGTCGGGGTCGTTTCCGAGCATAAACGAACCGATATCGCAGGTGCGGATTCCCGCTTCGATATACAGCTGCACGGCGAGCGCCTGGCCCGGAAATTCGTGCGGCGGAATATGCGGAAACATCTTTTGCGCGTCGACAAAGATGCCGTGGCCGCCGGCCGGCGTCTGATAGGCAATCCCCGCGGCGTCGAGTTTTTCACCGAGGTATTCGGCCTGTCCGACGCGATAGCGCAGGTAATCCTCTTCGATCCCTTCATACAGGCCGGTCGCCAGCGCTTCCAGATCGCGTCCGGACAGCCCGCCGTAGGTTGTGAAACCTTCAAACGAAATCGTGCTTTCCTTAATCTTTTGGAACAGCTCTTCGTCTTCTTTTACACCCATGAGTCCGCCCATATTGACGATGGCGTCCTTCTTGGCGGACATCGTAAAGGTATCGCCGTACGAGAACATCTCGCGGATGATCTCTTTGATCGGCACATCCGCGTAGCCTTCTTCGCGCTGTTTGATAAACCAGGCGTTTTCCGCAAAGCGGGCGGCGTCGATATTGACGGGGATGCCGTATTCTCTGGCGATCGCTGCCGTTTCTTTCATATTCTGCATCGATACGGGCTGACCGCCGGCGGAGTTGTTAGTAATCGTAATGACAATGGCGCCGATGTTTTCTTTGCCGTGTTCTTCAATCAGGCGGCGGAGTTTGTCATTGTCCATATTGCCCTTAAACGGCGCGCGGGTGGTCACATCCTTTGCTTCCGCCACGACGCAGTCGATTGCGCGTGCGCCCGCGATCTCCACATGCGCGCGCGTCGTGTCAAAGAACATATTTGAGATGGAAACCTGGCCGGGTTCCAGCAGAATCGGGAACAGGACTTTTTCGGCGGCGCGCCCCTGGTGCACGGGCTGGATAAAGGCATAGCCGAATATATCTCTTCCGGTCTCGAGCAGCCGGAAATAGCTTCTTCCGCCGGCATAGGCCTCATCGCCCTGCATCAGGGCCGACCACTGGGCGGAACTCATCGCACCGGTGCCGCTGTCAGACAACAGGTCGATGTACACATCCTCTGTTTTCAGATTGAACAGATTGTACTTCGCTTCCCGGATCTTTTCGATGCGCTCTTCTCTCGTCAGGATCCGGATCGTTTCGACCGAACGGATGCGAAACGGTTCGGGTACATAGTGAAAAGTCATGGCAACCTCCTTTGTGCTTGCTGAGCTCAGAATACCACAGAAGGAAAAAGGATGCTACAGCAATAACAATCGGCTGCAGATGAGCGGAGCGTGGGTCGGGCCTGCCAATTGGGTATTAGAAACATATTCTGACAGAAAGATTGAGGTACTATGGAAGAAGTGAATATCGTCCGCTGGGACGACGCACATAAGGAAGACTGGATCGAACTGTCGCTGTCGTGGCTGAAAAAGCACGACATGCTGGAAGAGAAAGATCTCGAGATGATCCACAATCCGTACGACGAGATCCTGAATGACGGCGGCATGATCTTTTTTGCCAAATACAAAGATGAAGTCGTGGGGACGGTATCGATGGTCCGCCAGGATGAAACTACATTTGAACTGGCCAAACTCGGTGTGTCCGAGGAGTATCAGTCGCTCGGCGTGGGGAAGAAACTGATGGAATGCTGCTTCGATTTTGCGAAACACAAAAACGCGAAACAGATTATACTCTTTACCGCCAGGGAACTGGAGTCGGCGGTTGGTCTGTATGAAAAATACGGCTTTCACAGGGTCCCCATGGAAGATCCGAGCTATGAGGAAGTCGACATCAAAATGGTACGGAATGTATAGGAAACGCGCGGAGTCTGTCCGCGCGTTTCCTGTTTTTTATGTCAGTCGTACGGCCGGCGAAACGGCGATTACTTTTCTGCCAAAAATTCGTGCGCCCGCTTCAGATCCCGGATGATTTCCAGATGCTGCGGACAAAGCGTTTCGCAGCGGCCGCAGGCGGTGCAGCGGGTGGCGTCCTTTTCCTGTTCGATGAGCTTCGCATAACTGTCTCTGTTTTCTTCCGCGAGCTCATAGACGAAGGCGTTGTTCCAGCGTTCAAACACGCCGGGGATATGGACGCCGAAAGGACAGGGCATACAGTATTCACACGAGGTGCAGCCGATTTGTGTGCGCTCGGCATAGATGCTGCGGGCGGTTTCCACGGCCGCCAGTTCCTCCTCGGACAGGATGTTCGCCCGGGCAAAAGAGGCGGTTTTCAGATTGTCCCGTACCTGTTCGATCGTGCTCATGCCGCTCAGCACGACCTTCACCTCAGGGAAGTTCCATACATAGCGCAGTGCCCATGCGGCCGGTGACAGCGAAGCGTCGGATGCGGCCAGCGCATCGCGGATCTCTGTCGGAGGAAAGGCCAGTTTCCCGCCCTTCACAGGCTCCATCACAACCACATCGATGCCTTTGTCCGCCGCGTAGCGAAGGCCCTGAAGCCCCGCCTGATAGTCGGTGTCCATATAATTCAGCTGAATCTGGCAGAAATCCCAGTCATACGCATCGATAATTTCACGAAACACCGGCAGCTGATCATGAAAAGAAAAGCCGGCATAGCGGATTTTGCCGCTTTGTTTAGCCTCGTCCAAAAAGCGGAGGACTTCCAGATCGCGGACTTTGTCCCAGGATTTTTTGTGCAGGGAGTGCAGCAGATAAAAATCAAAATGATCGGTTCCGCAGCGTTCGAGCTGCGTGTCGAGCGTTTCTTCAAAAGAAGCGTAGGTGTCCGTGAGCCAGACGGGCAGTTTGTCGGCAAGAAAGACGCGGTTGCGATACCCGTCCGCCAGCGCCTCTTTCACAAAGTCCTCACTCTGCTCGCCGTGATAGCCCCACGCGGTGTCAATATAGTTTACACCGTGATCGATGGCTTCCCGGACCATGGCGACGGCTTTCGGGCGGTCGATTTTTGCCGGGTCATCATCGATTACGGGGAAGCGCATGCACCCGAAACCCAATTGTGAAACTTTTTCCTTATTCCTTGTCATCTCCCGGTAAAGCATATGTACCTCCTTGTTCGGATAGCGTTTTCTGATGGTTGAACTCTCTCGATAGAGTTGTTATAATTAAGTTGTACCGGAACTGTAACAATGTTCCGATAACATTATACTAAGTCGAAGGAGGGCTTTCAATGAGTGCAAAAAAGACACCACTGTATGACCGTCACATCGAAGCGGGCGGAAATGTGGTGGACTACGCAGGCTGGATGCTGCCCGTAGAGTACGAAGGTCTCAAGCCGGAGCACGAAGCGGTACGCAACGAAGCGGGTCTGTTCGATGTTTCGCACATGGGAGAAATCACCGTGCAGGGTCCGGAAGCGCAGAAATTCCTGGATTCCATCTTCACAAACGATCTCACCAAATCGGAAGACTACGGAATCACCTACGGAATGTTCACAAATGAAAAGGGCGGCGTAGTTGATGACCTTTTGATTTATCGCAAAGGGGAAAACGACTATTATTTGGTTGTTAATGCTTCCAACACCGATAAAGACTACGAATGGATCATGAAGCACGCCGAAAAATATGACGTGGAAGTCAAAAATATTTCCGATTCCGTGGGAGAAGTGGCGCTGCAGGGACCGAACGCCGAGACGATTCTCCAGAAACTGACGGATACCGACCTCTCCGCCATCGCATACTACACCTTTAACGATCAGGTGATGGTCGCAGGAAAGCCCACCATGGTTTCGCGCACCGGCTACACCGGAGAAGACGGATTCGAAGTGTACGCCTCTGCAGAAGATATCCCGGAAATCTGGGATGCCATCATGGAAACCGGCAAAGAGCACGGCCTGAAACCGACCGGACTCGGCTGCCGCGACACCCTCCGATTTGAAGCTTCCATGCCGCTGTACGGCAATGAAATGAACGATGACATCACACCGCTGGAAGCCGGATTAAAATTCGCCGTTAAATTGGATAAGGAATCCGATTTTGTGGGTAAAGAAGCATTACGGAAGCAATTGGCCGACGGAGTACAAAGAAAAGTTGTCGGCTTTGAGCTGACCGGCAAAGGCATCCCGCGCCATGGCTATGAAGTCTACAAAGACGACAAGAAGATTGGCGAAGTCACCACAGGATACCTCGCGCCGACCGTAGGCAAACCGATCGGAAACGCTCTGATCGACATCGATCAAACCGAACTTGGAAATGAAGTTGAAATCCAGATCCGCAAACGTCGGGTCCCGGCCAAAATCATTTCCCGCAAATTTCTGAAAAAATAAGGAGGAAGCAAACAATGAAAGTCGAAAAAGGATTGAAGTACACGAAAGATCACGAATGGGTAAAAGTTGAAGGCAATATCGCAACACTCGGACTGACCGAATATGCGGCAGAGCACCTCGGCGACATCGTTTATATCGACCTTCCCGCAGAAGGCGACGAATTCGACAAAGGCGACAGCGTTGCAGCGATTGAGTCCGTAAAAGCAGCCAGCGACCTGTACACCCAGGTAGCCGGAAAAGTGACCGAAGTCAACGAAGAACTCGACGATGATCCCGCACTGGTCAACAACGACGCATATGCAAACTGGATCGTAAAACTCGAAATCACCGACGACAGCGAACTCGAAAACCTTCTTTCTGACGAAGACTACGAAAAACTCCTTGCTGAGGAGGCATAAAACATGTTCCCATACATCCCTCTGACGGCGGAGTCCGAACGGGAGATGCTGAAAACAATCGGCTTGTCCTCTATGGACGAGCTGTTTTCAGACATCCCCGAAGACATCGCTTTCAAAGGAGATTTGGATCTTCCCAAGGCGAAAAGTGAGCTTGAAGTCACGAAATACATGAATGAGCTGGCCAATATGAACACCAGCACCGACCAGGCAGTCAATTTCCTGGGCGGCGGTGCCTATGACCACTACATTCCCGCCGTTGTCGGCCGCCTCACGGGCATCCAAAACTTCTATACGTCCTATACACCGTACCAGCCGGAAGTCAGTCAGGGCACGGTACAGTACATTTTCGAATACCAGACGATGATCGCCAATCTCACCGGCATGGATCTCGCCAACGCATCCCTGTATGACAAGGGATCGGCCGTGGCAGAGTCCGCTCTGATGTGCCACGCGGTCAACAAAAAGAAAAAAGTCGTCGTATCCGAAGGTGTGAATCCGCATTCGCGCCGTGTGCTGCACACCTACACCCATGCGCACAGCATGGAAGTCATTGAAATTCCGCTGAAAGACGGTACCACCGATATCGAAGCACTCAAAGAAGCCGTAGACGAAGACGTCAGCTCCGTCATCATTCAGAGCCCGAACTATCTCGGATTCCTGGAAGATGTCGAAAAAATGACGGAAATCGCACACACCGTGAAAAAGACCGCCATGATCTACGTGGCCAATCCGATTGCCCTGGCACTGCTCAAAAAGCCGGGTCAGATGGACGTTGACGTAGTCGTCGGGGAAGGACAGCCCCTGGGTATTCCGCTGTCGTTCGGCGGACCGTATCTCGGCTTTATGGCGCTGAAAAAAGAATACATGCGCAAAATGCCGGGCCGCGTAGTCGGACAGACCGTGGACCTGGACGGAAAGCGCTCCTTTGTACTCACCCTGTCTGCCCGCGAGCAGCATATCCGTCGTGAAAAAGCGACCTCGAACATCTGCTCCAACCAGGGCCTCAACACGCTGGCCGCTGCCATCTATCTGTCGGTCATGGGCAAGAAGGGCCTGAAGGAAGTGGCGACCCAGTGCATGCAAAAAGCACACTATGCCGCTGAAAAACTCACAGAATCCGGCAAGTACAAGCTGATCTGCGACTGCCCCTTCATGTATGAATTTGCCATCACCGGCGATTTTGACCCGGTCGATGTACAGGAAAAACTCCTCGAAAAGGGTATCCTCGGCGGGTTCGGCATCGGAAGCGACTATCCGGAATATCCGAACGCCATGCTGTTTGCCGTCACCGAGAAACGAACCAAAGAAGAGATCGACGCGCTCGCGGCGGCTCTGGAGGAGGTATAAGATGGCACGCGTAAATTATGACAAGCTGATATTTGAAGTTTCCCAGCCGGGTCGTACGGGCTATCGTCTGCCGCCCCTGGATGTGGAAGCTGTGGATCCGGCGACCATCATTCCCGAAGGTTTTCTGGCAACCGACGAACTCGATCTGCCGGAAGTGAATGAAGTCGACGTGGTACGCCACTATACGAATCTGGCGGACAAAAACCACGGGGTCGACACGGGCTTCTACCCGCTCGGATCCTGCACAATGAAATACAATCCGAAGATCAATGAAAACATGGCGGCGCTGCCCGGATTTTCCGGTACGCACCCGCTGCAGCACGAATCCAGCGTACAGGGCAATCTGCGCCTGATCTATGAACTCGGCGAATCGCTGGCTGAAATCGCCGGTATGGAACAGGTCACCCTGCAGCCGGCTGCCGGCGCGCACGGGGAGCTGACGGGGATCCTTCTGATCCGCGCGTACCACGAAAAACGCGGCGACACGAAACGTGACAAAATCATCGTTCCGGATTCCGCACACGGGACCAACCCGGCAACCGCATCCATGGCGGGCTACAAGATCATCGAAGTCAAATCCACCAAAAAAGGCACCGTCGACGTCGAAGCACTGCGCGCTGCCGTTGGGGATGACACCGCAGGTCTGATGCTCACAAACCCGAACACCCTGGGAATCTTTGAAAGAGATATCAAGGAAATCACGGACATTATCCACGAGGCCGGCGGCCTGTGCTATTATGACGGCGCAAACGCCAATGCCATCCTGGGTCATGCGCGCCCGGGCGACATGGGATTTGACGTGGTTCACTTCAATATTCACAAGACGTTCTCCACGCCGCACGGCGGCGGCGGACCGGGATCCGGTCCTGTGGGCGTCAAAGAATGCCTGCTTCCGTTTTTGCCGGTGCCGGTCGTTGAAAAAGAGGGCGACAAATACCATCTGAACTGGGATCGTCCGGACAGCATGGGCAAAATGAAGGACTTCTACGGTCACTTCGGCATCATGGTGCGCGCCTACACCTATATCCTCACCATGGGATCCGACGGTCTGAAGAAAGCTTCGGAAACTGCCGTTCTGAACACCAACTATATTAAAGAAAGACTCAAAGAACACTATTATCTGCCGATCGATACACTCTACAAGCACGAGGTTGTATTCTCGGGACTCGCCAACCGCAAGCTTGAAGTTACGACGCTGGATATCGCGAAGCGCATCCTCGACAAAGGATTCCACGCGCCGACCGTTTACTTCCCGCTGATCGTGGATCAGGCGATTATGATTGAGCCGACAGAAACCGAATCCAAGGAAACCCTGGACAATTTCTGCGACGCGCTGATCGAAATCGCGGGCGAAGCGGAAGAAGATATCAGCATTCTGAAGGAAGCGCCGCTCAACACACTGGTGCGCCGTCCGGACGAAACGCTGGCCGCAAAGCAGACGATTGTGAAATACGAGAAGGAGGCCTAAGTGACCAAACGCATCGCAGTTGTCGGTGCAGGTCCCGGAGGCTATGTTGCCGCTATCCGCGCAGCTCAATTGGGCTGCGCGGTTACCTTGGTAGAAAGAGACCGGGTAGGAGGCACATGCCTGAACCGGGGCTGTATCCCGACAAAAACATTGTGGAAAAGCGCATCCGTCGCCAAAGAAGCACGTGAATCCGAAGTCTTCGGCGTGGTGACGGGAGATGTGTCCATCGACGACAAACAGATCATCAAAAGAAAAGCAGACGTGGTCGAACAGGTCGTCGGCGGCGTGGAATTTCTGCTCAAGCAGTATGACAATCTGAACCACATTACCGGAGAAGCCGCATTTAAAGACAAAAAAACGCTCGTCATCCGCACCGAAGAAGGCGAGACAGAAGAAGAGTTTGACGCCATTATCGTAGCTACCGGCTCCTATCCGACCATGACCGAAACCAAG
>ERZ1032857.14-NODE-14-length-19018-cov-8.754891_pt1 | contig 19018 bp, 17 predicted proteins | sample MGYA00516688_ERZ1032857 | MGnify/ENA primary metagenome ERZ1032857 (study PRJEB33719, sample SAMN04262500) | wastewater metagenome | biome: rural village; feature: composting latrine chamber; material: composting feces with ash | place: El Salvador | collected...
GCTTGGCCAGGATATATCCGCCAAACGCATCCCCGTCCCTCCTTCTCTCTGTGGAAGACAGGGTTTTCTTGATATGCTGGCATCTCTTTTTTTCTTTAGGCGTTTTCTCTGATGGCCCAGTCAGGGCGGGCGGTGTCGCTGTTTTCGCCGGTGACTTTGGCGGGAAAGCCTTCGGCTGTTTTGCCGGCTTCGATGTGGTCGCGCTGTTTGACGAGCGATCCTGCCGCAATCCGGCAGTTTTCCTCAATTTGGCTATCGTCGCAGACGGTGCAGCCGGCTTCGATGATGGTGTTCTCACCGATCTTCGTGCCGTGAATAATACAGCCGGGTCCGATCGTGACGCCGTCTTCGATAATGAGTTTGTTGTCGGGCAGAAGATGCAGGACACAATTTTCCAAAATCTGCACATTGTTTCCGATGCGCACCGGGCCGTGGGAGTTTCCGATGATGCGCACCCCTGCCGCAATTACGGTGTTCTCTCCGATGATTACATCGCCCGTGACTTCCGCGGTGTCATACAGCACGGCCGTATCAGCCACCGTGGGGCGGATGCCCCGGTATTCATACAGTGTTCCCATAGTTTCTCCTTTGGATTCATACGCGGTATATTCCATTTGTTCCGGCAGACTTGTGTCGCCTCCGCGCATGCGGCGAATCATGTCTTCATCGTCTTTTGTCAGTTTTCTAAGTACGCGGCCGGGTCTTCCGACGACGACCGAACCTTCGGGGATAACGGCATTTGCGGGAATCAGCGTGCCCTCTCCCGTAATGCAGCGGTCTCCCACTTTGGCGCCGGGCAGAAAGATTGTACCGTTTCCGATTTCGCACAGATTGCCGATCGACGCGCCCAGAATTAAGCATTTGTGTCCGAAGATGGTCTTTGCGCCGATGTCTGCCGGGTGATTTTTCGTGCCGATCAGAACGGAGTTTTCCAGCAGCGCGCTGTCTGCCCCGATGCGGACGGCGTCGTCTTCCGAGCGGACGACACAGCCCTGGGCGATGTGCGCCCGCTCTGCCATATGGATTTTCCCGCAGATACGCGCGGAGGAACGGATCGCTTTCATTCGCCCGCCTCCAGCTGTTCTTCTCCCCAGCGGCTCAGCGTCTGCAGCACGGGAATCAGGGACCGGCCGTGTTCTGTCAGCGAATATTCGACCCGGGGCGGGATCTCCGGATACGCCTCTCTGTGCACAAAACCGTCTTTTTCGAGTTCTTTCAGCTGCTGACTCAGCATTTTGTCCGTAATGGCACCAAGCGCCCGTTTCATCTCGCCGTAGCGCAGCATCTCATGCTCCGACAAATGCCAGAGGATAATCAGCTTCCACTTCCCCGAGATCAGGTGCATGGTATGTTCCAGCGGACAGTGCAGTTTCTCTTCCATGTTACTCTCCTTTTGGATAGTACCTATCTAAAAAGTACATACTTACTATTTCTTGTGTATATGCCAAGATTATACCACAACAAATCATAAGGAGCGAATCATGTTACGAAAAATAGACCATACCAACATGGGCGGCAGCAATCTCGGCTGGCTGCAGAGCCTCTTTCACTTTTCCTTTGCCGATTATTTCAATCCGAAGAACCTGAAGTTTGGAAAACTCCGGGTGATCAATGACGACCTGGTGCAGCCGGGTACGGGCTTTCCCACGCATCCCCACCGCGACATGGAGATCGTCACCTATGTCATCGACGGAGAACTCACGCACGCCGACAGCATGGGCAACGAACGGGTGCTCTCCCAGGGCGATGTGCAGTTTATGACGGCGGGCACGGGCATCACGCACAGCGAATACAATCGCGGGGAAGACATCCTCCGCTTTTTGCAGATTTGGATTATGCCGGAGAGTTCGATGCTGACGCCCAATTACGGCGACCATCATTTCGATGCGGCCGACCGGAAAAACCGCTGGCAGCATATTGTTTCTCCCGCGGACGGCGACGCGCCGATTCGCATCCGCCAGGACGCAAATATTCACGTCATGGAACTGGATGCCGGCGGCACGGCCGAATTCCCCGTGAACCAGGGCCGCCAGGCGTATCTCGTGCAGATCGAAGGACGCGCGGATGTATCGGACGAAGAGCTTTCCACCCGCGATGCGCTGGAGTCGGTTGAAGAAGATCTGAAAATTACGGCACACGAAGATTCCCATTTTCTCGTGATTGAACTGAAAATCCAGGAACCTGTAAAGAAAGTGAGCTGAAGATGAACGTACAAAAAGGAGAAAAGAGTTTTTATATCGGGGACGAACACGCGCCCGATTCCAAAATGACCTATGTGCCTTCCGGCGAAAAGCTGATTATTATCGACAGCACGCATGTGTCGGAGTCCCTGAAAGGACAGGGCGCGGGCAAACAGCTGCTTGCGGCGCTGACCGACTGGGCGCGCAAAGAAGGCCTGAAGATAATCCCCCTGTGCCCCTATGCAAAGGCGCAGATGGAAAAAAATCCGGTGTGTCATGATCTGATCCACCGGCAGTAAAATTACAAATTGCCAACAGGAGATGCTCCCGCCCGGGGGCATCTTTTTTTACAAGTTGGCCACCGCCGCCTGCTGTGCAAGCGCGATGCCCGTCGCCACGGCGGAGATATAGGCCGTCTGATGATCCCGTTCCTCTTGTGAGAGGCTCTTTTGTGCAACAAAGCCTGCAATATATAAAAGCAGCTCGTATTTTTGAACATACCAGGCGGAGAATCCCTTTTCTTTTTTCAGGAATTCATGCAGATCGGTTGTCTCCTGAATCACCGTGTGAAGATCCTTGTCGGCATTGGACAAAAGACCCAGCACCGGCATATAATTTCTGCCGGAAACGCGCTGGCCGTATTCACGGAACTTGCGCGACAGATCCACGACTTTCATCAGTCCGTCCGAAGGATTGCCGCACAGCACAAGATACAAAGAAAGTCCCAGCAGCGGGCCGCTCGCGGAAAACTCCGTTTTCAGACCGTCAAAGCACAGCGCGATCTGCGCCACGAGGTTTTCGACCGGCTCTTCCTGCAGGGCAAGGCGCGCCAAAAGCACGCGTTCTTCGCTGCGCAAACGAACGCGGTACGTCTTTTTCAGCTGCGCGTGCAGCGCAACAAAACGTTCCACGGCGGTGTCCATATGGTGCGTGTCGGCGTGCACGGCAAGTGCCAGCGACGCCAGAATCAGATGATCCGAATACGGCAGGCTCTGGCGCAGACGCTGGTAGATGCTTTCCGTGCGTTCAAACAGTTTGGGGTCGTCCCGAAGCGTCAGCTGCGCTGCCAGCGGTAGAATCGCCAGACCGCGGAAACCCGACAGCGGACTCACACTCTTTCTGATGTGTTTTTCCTGCTGCCGGACGGCATCGGCGGGTATCGGCCGGTCCAGCTGGGCATAGTAAAATGCGGCCAGTCTTTTTTGCGTGACCGACGTCAGTTTGAACTCTTTTTGCAGCAGCTGATAGTTCTCCGCCAGTCGTTTTGCACGATCCTTGCTGAACGCTTCCATATGGCCTCCTTTAGCCTGCCCGGTGATATTGCGGCTGATCTTTCAGCCAGTCGACATTTTCAAGCAGAGCCCGTCCCACACCGACCAGATCACAGCAGCGCTCGGCGAGCAGCGTTTCCGCCTGGGCAATCGTCGTAATGCCGCCCGTCAGCATGACGGGAATTTCCACGGCTTCGGTGACGGCGCAGCTCATGTCCTGGAAATAGCCGTAGGCATAAGTGTTGCCGGGATTCTGATAACCACACAGTCCGCCGGACAGATCGATCGCGTGAACGCCTTCTTTTTCAAAGATCACGGCCGCCCGCACGGCATCTTCGATTGTGGCGCCGCCTTCGGTGTAGTCGGAACCGCCGAGGCGAATCATCAGCGGGAAAGTCTCCCCGACGGCCTGTTTGATGGCGCGGATGATTTCCACATGAATGCGAATCCGGTTTTCGAGCGAACCGCCGTAGTTGTCTTTTCGTTTGTTGGTCAGGGGCGAGTAAAACTGGTCCAGCAGATACCCGTGGGCCGAATGGATTTCAATAATCTGAAAACCCGCCTCCTTCACACACACCGCGGCGTCCGCAAATGCCCGGATGACCGTTTGGATATCTTCTTCCGTCATGACTTCCGGTTCCGCGCACGCATCCGAACGGCGGCTTCTGACACCCGACGGCGACAGTACACGTCCGCCGGTGAGTTCTTTCGTTGTGGCCGCACCCGCGTGGTTCAGCTGCATGGCGACGGGAATGCTTTCGCCTTCCAGTGCCCCGGCCAGCTGTTTGAGCGCGTCTTTGTTGTCGGGACAGGCGTTGAGCATATGTTCCGATGCGCGGCCTTCTCTGTTCACATAACTGTGTTCCACAATGACAAGACCTACGCCGGAATGAATATAGTTTTGATAATGAGCGATCAGTTCGTCGGTCACTTCGCCGTTGACCGCTTTTTGTGATGCCATCGGAGGCAGCACAATACGGTTTGCCAGACGCAAACCGTCGATGTATTGCGATGTACTTGAAATCATAATCTCCTCTTTTCGGTATTACAGCAGATTGATGCCGTTGTCATGGCAGGCGCGCACCATGGACTCGGGCCAGATGCTTGCCTGCACCTCCCCGATATGCGCTTTCTGCATGAAAAACATGCAGATTCTGGACTGCCCGATCCCTCCGCCGATGGTTTGCGGCAGGCGGTTTTCGGACAGCATGGTATGAAATGGAAGCTGCAGGCGTTCTGTGGCGCTGCGTACTTCCAGCTGTTTTTTGAGTGTGTCTGCGTCGACGCGAATCCCCATGGAGCTCAGCTCCATTGCCCGGTCGAGCACCGGATGCCAAAGGATGATGTCTCCGTTGAGCTCCCAGTCGTCGTAGTCGGGCGCGCGTCCGTCGTGCGGATTGCCGCTTGTGAGTGTTTTTCCGATCTGACTGATAAATACCGCCTTCTTTTCGCGGGTGATCCGCTCTTCTCTTGCGGAAGGCAGAAGGTCCGGCCAGCGGTCCTCCAGTTCCTGCGATGTGACGATGTAGATGTCCTCCGGCAAAAGCGGCGTGTATTTGTCGCCGTAGTTGTACAGCATAAATTCTTCGGTGCGCAGCAGGACGTCATATATTTTTCTGACCACGGCATACAGAAAGTCGAGATTGCGCTCGTCTTTTCGCATGACCAGTTCCCAATCCCACTGGTCCACATAAATCGAATGGGTGTTGTCGGTTTCTTCATAGGGACGGATCGCATTCATATCGGTGTACAGACCCACCCCGGGTGCAAATTCATAACGGTGCAGCGCCATGCGTTTCCACTTGGCGAGAGACTGCACGATTTCGATCGGCCCCAGTTCCTTATGGGCATGCATATCAAAAGCGACGGGATGTTCGATCCCGTTGAGATTGTCATTCAGGCCGCTGTTGTGTGTTACAAACAAAGGGGCGGATACCCGCTTCAGATTGAGCGCCTGCGCGAGATTAATCTGAAAGTAATCCTTGATGCCTTTGATCGCCCGCTGTGTGGCGACAATATCCAAACTGGACCGATACCGGTCCGGTATAATCAGTTTGCCCATATTTTACTCCTGTTCTGGTTCCGTATCCATTATACTACACCAAAATGAGAATTCAATCTCACGGTGTTATCATATATTACTCATCAGACGACAAAGCAAAGCCGCCGTGCGAATGCACGACGGCCCTGGTACACCGGAGAAGATTCGAACTCCCAACACCCAGGTCCGAAGCCTGGTGCTCTATCCATTGAGCTACCGGTGCGCGGTGATTATCATATTGGTAAATTGTATCGGATTAAAGGTACGTAAGTCAAGTCTTGTGTTGCCGATTCCGCTGTCAATATACAGCAGATGATCGGCCGCCTGATACAATCCCTTGTTGACCGGTGCAAAAAACCCTTCCGACGGCACGATAATCGCCCCGATTCCCGGCAGCCGCACCTGTCCGCCGTGGGTATGCCCGCACAAAAGAAGATCCGTCTCAAAATCGATCCGGTGGATATCCGACGGAGAATGTGCGAGAAGAACACGAGGAAGCGCGGTTTCGGGCCACTTCGGCAGCGTATGCTTTGCCGCGGGATAGTCGATGCCCGCGACCGCAACAGCAGGAAACTCCAGCGTCCTTCCACCGAGACGGATGACACCTGTCGCTTCAAGCTGCTCGTAAAAGCTCTCTTTTTTCGGATGATGCCATTCGTGATTGCCCGAAACGTAGAGCACGGGGATCCCCGTCTCAACGAGTTCTTTTGCAAAAGAAAGCGCCGGTGCAAGACTCCGGCTGTTTTCAGAGATCAGATCCCCGGTGAGTGCGATAAAAACCGGGTCAAACGCGCGGATCTTTTCTGTGACCTTTTTCGGATCCAGATGCCTGTGATTGTGAAAATCCGTGATCTGTGTGATCCGTACCGGTGTATCGGCCGCGTCCAGAGGGATGGTCTGTTCATGCACGCGAACCTTACGAGTCTGATTTCTGTTGTACAAATGGCCGACAGCCGCAACGGCCGCGATCCAGGCGAATTTTTTCATGTAGTCTCTCCAATGAAAAAGGGACTTGCGTCCCTTCTCACTTCGTATGGGGTGAGTGATGGGATTTGAACCCACGACCTCCAGAGCCACAATCTGGCGCCCTAACCAACTAGGCCACACCCACCATACAGCGGCTTCAATCAGAAGCGCTGTCAATAATTGTACCAAGTTTCCCCTGCCAAGTCAACCCGTATCAGGTTCGTGTAAATTCTCCGTAAAAAACAGGCTGCGGGCCCTTTACAGGGCGTATCTGAACAGAAAATAGATCACATACACCCAGCCGAGCACGCCGTGGACAATCGCCCAGAACACGGATCTCCAGGTGACATAGCTGATCGCAATGGCCAGCACGCTTCCGAAAGACACACCCTTTTCGACGGTTTTGTGGATCACCCTCGGTCTTCTGTTGTCCATACTGCCTCCTTCACATTACTTCCGCAGGAAACGCTCGACCTTTTCCAGCGCGCGCTTTCTGTGGCTGATTCGGTTTTTCTGTTCATCTTCCATTTGGGCAAAGGTACGGTCTTCCCCTTCCGGGACAAAGAGCGCGTCATAGCCGAACCCGTGGGTTCCTTGCCGCCTGGTGGCAATCGTGCCGTCCACGCGTCCGAAAAACACATGGGCGGTTTCATCCGGAGCGATCAGGACGGCACAGGTTTCAAACCGGGCGCGCCGGTCCGTTTTCCCTTGCATTTCGTGCAGCATCTTCTCGCAGTTGGCGTCATAGGAGCACGAAGGGCCCGCGTAGCGCGCGGCATGAATGCCCGGCGCGCCGTCGAGCGCATCCACAAACAGGCCGGTGTCATCCGCCAGCACCCACGCGTCTTTTGCGAGTGCTTTTACGGCTCTTGCCTTCAGCAGCGCATTCTCTTCCAGATTGCGCCCGTCTTCTTCCACATCGACCCGGATGCCCGCCTCTTTTTTCGTAAGGACCCGAAGCGGCAGATCGGACAGGATCTCCGTGAGTTCCGCCGCCTTATCGGCATTGTCGGTGGAAAGAATCATGCGTTCTTTTTCCGTATGTTTGAGCGCCGTGTACAGTTCGTCCTTTTCCGGGGCCGGAATGGGACGAAGGCCGCTCTCTGTGGCCATGACGACATCCTTTTCCGTGACGGTTCCGATGATTGTCAGGGGAATGTCCGCTTCAAAAAACAGGCGAACGGCTTCCTCTTCCTTTTCTTCGGGAATCACCAGCAGCATGCTGCCGGAAGAGATCAGCCGCAGCGGATCGATCGAAAACGCGTCCGCGATTTTACGCGTGGTTTGCGTGACGGGCAGGCGGTGCTCCTCCACGCGGATCCCCCGTCCGATCGCCTGGGCCGTTTCATATACGGCGCCCAAGAGACCGCCTTCGGTGATGTCATGCATATACTGAACGCCGAGCCGCGCCCCGAGCCTTCCTTCTTTCAGCACCGACAGATACGACAGATAGCCCGCGGCCTCCTCCATTTCCTCCCGGGTCAGGACGGCGGCCAGTTTTTCTCTGCGGTCGGACGCCAAAATGGCCGAGCCTTCCAGACCGAGACTTTTTGACACGGCTACGCGGTCGCCCGGCCGGATGGTCTTTACGTCCATCCATTTTTCGTTCGGAAGTTTTCCGATCGCCGCCACCGAAAGCACGGTCTGATTTACGACGGAGGTAATTTCCGTATGGCCGCCGATGATCTGCACGCCGAGACGGTTGGCCGCATCGGTCGCGTCTTTTTGAATCGTTTCGATTTCTTCGTGCGTGGTGCCGTCCGGCGCAAGGATCGTTAAAAGCAGGCCGACAGGTTCCGCGCCGGATGTGGCAATGTCGTTTACGGTGATCGTGACGCCGATTGCGCCGGCGTTGTCCGCGGCCCCCGTGATGGGGTCCGTCGACAGCACGCAGATTTCCCGGTCAAACTGAACATGGGCCGTGTCGACGCCGATTTTCGCGCCGATCAGGACGTCGTCTCGCTGAATGGTGGGCGTTTCTTCCAGGATTTTTTTTAAGATTTCATTGGGGAGTTTTCCGTTGGCCATGGCTTATCTTTCCGCAATGCGCTGTTCCAAAAGTGCGCGCATGCCCTGCGGATTGCCTTTGCCTTTGGACGCTTTCATGCACTGGCCTACGAGATAGCCCAGCGCGCGGTCTTTTCCGTTTTTGATGTCTTCGATCGACTGCGGATTCTGATCGAGCACTTCGTCGACGATTTTTTCCAGCGCCGAGGTGTCGGTAATCTGCGCCATGCCTTCTTTTTCGACGATGTCCTGCGGGCGTCCTTCGCCTTCGAACATTTTTCTCAGGACTTTCTTGGCCGCATTCTGGTGGATCGTGCCGGCATCGATCAGGCCGATGAGTTCCGCCAGATCTTTCATGGCAAAAGGAATTTCCGCATAGGAGAGCTCCTGCTCGTTGACCTGGCGCGAGAAATCCCCGAGCATCCAGTTGGCCGCCGTATTGCCGTCTTTGGTGTGCTGCATCAGTTCTTCAAACAGATTGGCAAAGGCGCGGTCGCCGGTCAGGTTTTTCGCGTCATAGGCGTTGATGCCATATTCTTTTTGGAACCGTTCCATTTTCACATGCGGCATTTCGGGAATCGTCTTTCGGATGTTTTCCACCAGTTCTTCCGGCAAAAAGATCCGCGGCAGATCCGCCTCCACGCTGTATCGATAGTCGTTTCCGGCTTCTTTCTGGCGCATTAAAACCGTCTGTCCGGACACATCGTCCCAGCGTCTTGTTTCCTTCACGCCTGCTTCGCCCGCTTCCAAAAGGGCTTCATGCCGCTTCGTTTCCGCTTCGATGGCGCGGGTCACGGCCCGAAACGAGTTCAGGTTTTTCACTTCGGTAATTCTTGTTTTCTCGCCGGTTTCCGTATCTTTCACATTGATATTGACATCGCAGCGCAAAGATCCCTCTTCCATCTTGACATCGGATACGCCGAGATATTCCAGGCGCGACTTCAGGGTCTCAAGAAACAGGCGCGCTTCTTCCGCCGAACGCAGATCCGGCCGGGATACGATTTCGATCAGCGGGACGCCCGAACGGTTGTAGTCCATCAGGGTGGAGCCCGCTTCGTTGTGAATCGCTTTTCCCGTGTCTTCTTCGATATGGATGCGTTCGATGCGGATTTTTCTGCTTTCGTCTCCGTCTTCGACTTCGATAAAACCTTCATAGCAGACGGGTTCGTCGGCCTGGGTGATCTGATAGCCCTTCACCAGGTCGGGATAAAAGTATTTTTTACGATCCATGCCGAATTCTTCGCGAATGGAGCAGTCAAACGCCAGCCCCGCGCGGATCGCATAGTCGATCGCTTTTTCATTGATGCGCGGCAGAGCGCCCGGAAAGCCCAGGCAGACCGGGCAGACATTCGTATTTGGAGCATCGCCAAAGGCATTTTTACAGCCGCAGAACATTTTGGTATCGGTCAGCAGTTCGACGTGGATTTCCAGACCGATGATGGTTTCGTATGAACTCATGCCAGACTCCTTTCCACGCATTGCGCCGCATGCAAGAGATTTTTGTCGTCAAATCGGTTGGCGATCAGCTGAATGGAGCCGCCGAGGCCTTCCTGCATCGGGATGGACACGGCGCACAGGCCGCACAGATTCACGGAGACCGTAAACAGGTCGGAATCGTACATGGCCATCGGGTCGTCGATGCGGGCGCCGATGCGAAACGGCATATCGTTGGTGGTGGGGGTGACGAGAAAATCATAGTCGGAAAAGAAGCCTTCGGCTTCTTTCGCCAGTTTTCTGCGTACGCGCATGGCTTTTTTGTACAGTTTCTGATCGGAGTCGGATCCGAGATACAGGGTGCCCATCGCGATGCGCCGTTTCACTTCCTCGCCGAAATGTTCGGACCGGGTTTTCGTGTAAAGCTCCCGGTTGCTGGCGTAGTCCTCGGTGTGACGGCCGAAAATGATGCCGTCAAAGCGCGACATATTCGAGCTGACTTCTGCCGCGACAATAATATTGTATACGGACAGCGCATAGCGCAGCGTTTCAAAAGTGACGGGCACAAGTTCCGCTCCCTGTTCTTTTAACAGCGCAAGTCCTTTTTCAAAACTTTCTTTCACGGGTTCATCCATCGGGAACTCGTCAAGATTCGACGGATAGCCGATCCGCTTGCCTTTCAGCTCATAGCGTTCATCGGCTCCCAGGTCGGGTCTTTCTTCTCTCATGGAGGTCGGGTCATGGGGATCACAGCCGCCCATCACTTCCGCGAGCAGCCTGAGATCATCGACCCCGTTTGCCAGCACGCCCGCCTGATCCAGGGAGTTGGCCATGGAGACAATGCCGTAGCGGGAGATCGTTCCGTAGCTCGGGTAATAGCCGTAGATGCCGCAGTAGCTGGCCGGCTGCCGGATGGAGCCGCCTGTATCCGTGCCGACCGCGATCATCGCTTCGCCCGCTGCAATGCAGGAGGCCGAACCGGAGCTTGAGCCGCCGGGCACAAGATCGGTGTCGAGCGGGTTTTTCGTCACGCCGAAATACGAGGTTTCGGAAGAGGATCCCATCGCAAACTCATCCATATTGGTTTTTCCGAGAATGATGCCGCCTTCTTCACGGATCTTTGTGATCAGCGTGGCATCAAACGGCGGGATAAAGTCTTTCAGCGCTTTCGATCCGCAGGTGGTACGAAGGCCTTTTGTCAGGACATTGTCCTTCACGGCGATCGGCACGCCGCACAGTTTGCCGCAGGATGCGCCCGCCGCCAGACGTTCGTCGAGCGCACGCGCTTCTTCCAGGGCGTTTTCGTTCAGCGTGATGAATGAATGGATCTCTTCGTTTTCCGCAATGCGCGACAGATAAAATGCCGTGACCTGTTCTGCTGTGGTTTCTCCCGTGCGGATCGCTTCCACGATTTGTGCTGCGTTCTTATACATCTTCCACTTCCCCCATCACACTTTTCAGACGGAAATACCCGAACTCCCGATCATGCGCATTGGCCATGGCCTCTTCTCTGTCCATCGAAGGTTCGACTTCGTCTTTTCTGAGCGGGCACGGATGCGACACCGAGGTTTCCATATCCTCAAGCCCTTCGGTATCGACTTCCAGGACCTTTTCGCCGAGACTGTAAATCGTCTGAAATTTTTCGGCCATTTCGTCGACCTCGTCCTCCGGCAAATCCAGCATGGCGAGTTCGTACACTTTGATTATCTGTTCTCTTGTTATCATCTATACCAGCCTTTCGCCCGCCAGCAGAGCAGGCACTTTTTCTTCCTGAAAAACGGGAATCCCCAGTTCTTCGGCCCGTGTTTTCTTCGATCCGGCATTTTCTCCGGCGATGACAAAATCCGTGTTTTTGGAAACGGACCCCGTCACCGACGCCCCCAGCGCCGTCAGTTCTTCTTCAAGTTCCTTTCGTTTCATGGAAAGGGTTCCGGTCAGAACAATCGTCAGTCCCGACAGCGGCTGTTCTTTTTCTTCCCGCCGCACGGGTTCGGGGTTCACGCCGGCTTTTCGCAGGTTTTCAAGACTCTGCGCGATCCTTTCATCGGTAAAGAATGTGCGGATCTCTTTTGCCGTGATCTCTCCGATATCCGGCAGCGTTACGAGTTCCTCCTCTCCGGCTTCCATGACTGCATCGAGCGTTTTGAAATGCTCGGCCAGATCTCTCGCCGTGCGAACACCGACACCGGGGATGCCGATGGCCACAAGAAACTGCGACAGCGGCCGCTCTTTGGAACCCTGGATCGCATCATACAGATTCTTCGCCTTTTTCTCCTTAAAGCCCGGCAATTCCAGCAAATCTTCTGTTTGTAGTGTATATAACCGGGCTACATCGTGCAAATCTTTTTCTTTCAAAAGAAGGGCAGCGGTTTTCTCGCTGAAGCCGGCAATATCCATGGCGGACTTGCTGGCAAAATGCGTCATCCGTGCGACCAGCTGCGGGTCGCACGAAAGAGAGTTCAGACAGAACCAGTGCACCCCTTCCTGCACCAGCTCGCTATCGCAGGCCGGGCAGTGCGTCGGCCGTTCGATCGGCCGGGTCTGTGTGCCGTCGTCGATCACTCCGAGGATTTCGGGAATGACATCGTTGGAGCGGCGCAGGCGGACGGTCGCCCCCAGGGAAACGCCCTTTCGTTCGATATCTTCATAATTGTTCAGCGTGGCCCGCTGCACGGTAACGCCCCCGATGTCGACCGGGGACAGCAGTGCGGTCGGTGTTACTTTGCCGGTTCGGCCCACGCTCCAAAGCACGTCTTCGAGCACGGTTTCGACTTCTTCCGCTTCGAATTTATAGGCCAGCGCCCCGCGCGGGAATTTATTGGTAAAGCCCAGCAGTTCACGGGTGCGCAGATCGTCGATTTTGATGACGGCGCCGTCGGTCAGAATGTCGAGCGTGTTTCTTGCCGATTCGATTGTTTCGATTTGTTTCTGCAGGCCGTCGAAGTCTGTGACTCGCGCATGATACGGATGTACCGGCAGCCCGTTGTTTTCGAGAAACGAAAACAGTTCCATCTGGGTCGAAACCGGCAGATCCTCGCCCTGTGCGGCATAAAAGTAGGCGATCGGGCGGCGCGCCCGGGTAATCCGGGTGTCGAGATTTCTGAGCGCTCCCGCCGCTCCGTTGCGCGCGTTTTTCAGCGGTTCCGCATGGGTTTTGTTGTATTCTTCCAGTGTGGACAGTCGCATCAGCCCCTCGCCCTGCACTTCCATAAAGCCCGTGTAGGCGATGGTGTCGGGGATGGAGAGGATGGTGCGCACCTGCGGCAGTATGGCCTCTCCCACGGTCCCCGTGCCGCGGGTGGCCGCCTGCACGAGTTTGCCCTGATCATAGGTCAGATTGATGGTGAGTCCGTCGAATTTGTATTCGGTGGTAAGCGCCAGTTCGGGGAGATCTTCCGTTTCCCGGAGCGCTTCCACAAGTCTTTGCGTTCGCTCCACCCAGGCTTTCAGGCCTTCCCTATCCTGGCGTTTGTCCAGGCTGAACAGCGGATACCGGTGGGTATGCCGTTCAAAATGGCTCAGCAGTTCTCCGCCGACCCTTTGGGTGGGAGAGCCCGGAAGCACGGTACCGGTTTCTTCTTCGAGCGATTTCAGGCGGTCATACACCCGGTCGTATTCGGCATCCGAAACGCTCGGGCTGTCCATGGTGTAGTATTCCCGATTCCAGATCATCAGCTGTTCGATCAGCCGTTTCATTTCATCCATTGTCTACAGCCTCCGCAGTTTCGCAAAGCTCTTTTTGACTTTCTTCAGGCCCACATTGGGAAAGCTCAGAGTCAGCATCTGATCCTGTGCCTCCAGATCCTGCGTCATCACAACCATGCCTTCGCCCCAGACGCCGTGCAGCACACGGTCGCCGGTGCTGAACTTTTCGCCGTCGTCCTTTTGGGCCACGGGCTGGCGGAATCTCTGGGCAAAGCGCTCCGCATGGGGGTCCTTGCGCACTTCTTCCTGGACAAGCGGCGCATCGTACGGCGTGGACTGTTCCATCTGAATGCCGTCGCCCATCTCTTCGATAAAGCAGGAGGGTTTGGCGTACTGAAAGTTGCCGTACTGCCGGCGCGACTGCGCGCCCGAAAGAAACAGTTCCTGCCGGGCGCGGGTCAGCGCCACATAGCAGAGTCTGCGTTCCTCTTCGAGCTCGCCTTCATCGATCGCGCGAAGCGAGGGAAACAGTCCCTGCTCCAGGCCCGTCACAAAGACGACATCGTATTCCGTGCCCTTGGCGCTGTGCACCGTCATCAGAGAGACGCCGGTTTCTTCCCCTTCGGCCTTGTCGGTATCCGAAAGCAAGCTGACATCCTGCAGATACTGCCACAGGGTGGCGCCTTCGTTGTTTTCTTCGTATTCAGCTACCGAGGAAATATATTCGTCGATGTTTTCGAGCCGCGTGCGGTCTTCGGGCAGTCCCGTCGCCTTGAGCATTTTTTCGTAACCGGTTTTTCTTACGACTTCCTTTACAAATTCGGTGAGACCGAGTGTCTGCGCAAGGGCGGTCAGTTCGTCGACCAGCCGCACGAAGCCGTCGAGTTTTTCACCGGTCGCCCGGCCGATGCCGGGGATCTGTTCGCCGTCGCGGATCGCTTCCATGAAGGATTTGCCGGTGCGAAAGCCCCATTCGGCCAGGCGGTCGGTCGTCGTTTTTCCGATGCCGCGCTTCGGGGTGTTGATCACGCGCAGCAGACTGACATTGTCGAGCGGATTGACGATAATTTTCAGATACGCCGCAATATCTTTGATTTCCTTGCGATCGTAGAATTTCAGTCCGCCGACCAGGCGGTACGGAATGCCTTCTCTGCGCAGCTGATCCTCAAACGAACGCGACTGGGCATTGGTGCGATACAGTATCGCCATCTCCTTCAGCGGAATGCCCTCGCCCTGCCGGTAGTGAATCCAGCGCACGACGCGCTGCGCCTCTTCGTCGGATGTAGAACACAAATGATACCGGACCGGTTCGCCCGCGCCGTTGTCGGTCCAGAGGACTTTTTCTTTTCGTTCGATATTGTGGTCGATCACGCGATTGGCGAGATCGAGGATATTTTGCGTGGACCGGTAGTTCTGCTCGAGCTTGACGAGGCTTGCGTTCGGAAAGTCCTTTTCAAAATCGAGGATGTTTTTGATATCCGCGCCCCGGAATTTGTAGATGCTCTGGTCGATATCACCCACGACGCAGAGATTTTTGTGCTTTTCGCTGAGCGTTTTTACCAGATCATACTGCATGCGGTTGGTATCCTGGTACTCGTCGACAAAGACATATAAAAACCGCTCTCTGTATTCATCGAGCGTGTCCCGGTCTTTTTCAAACAGTTCCAGCGCCTTGAGAATCAGATCGTCAAAATCGAGCGCACTGTTTTTCTTCAGTTTCTGCTCATACAGCGGATACAGCATCGCGACGGCCCGCATAAATCCGAAGCGCGGTTCGGTCGCTTCCAGCTCCTGCGGCGAGATGCGCCGGTTCTTGTGTGAACTGATCGAGGAGATCACCGAGTTCAGTTTGACCCCCAGCGCGTCTTCTGAGGTGTTCTGCTCTTTCAGTATCTCTTTTAGTACACTCTTCTGATCATCGCGGTCATAAATCGTAAACGACCGGTTGTAGCCGATCCGGTCGATGCGACGCCTGAGAATTCTGGCACAGATCGAGTGGAATGTGCCGATCCAGAGACGGTCTATATCCAGTTCCGGGAGTTCTGCCGCGATGCGTTCCTTCATCTCCCGGGCGGCTTTGTTGGTAAATGTGATGGCAAGGATGCGGTCCGCGGGCACCTTTTTCTCCCGGATCAGCCAGGCGATCTTCGTCGTCAGCACCCGGGTTTTCCCAGACCCCGCCCCGGCCAATATCAGCATCTGTCCCTCAGTTTCCGTTACGGCTTCCCTCTGCCGGTCATTCAAGTTAGATAACATGCCATCACCCTTTCTTCTCCTTTCATTATAAAGGAAAACGGCCGCTTTCTAAAGGGTGCGACCGCCTTGCCCTGTGGTATACTGAACGCATGAATCTGTACGAATTTACAAGAGATGAACTGAAAGAGCAGCTTGCTGCCATGGATGACAAGCCGGTGCATGCCGACGCGATCTTTACGGGACTGTACAGAGACCGGGTCCGCTCGGTCGAAGAAATCCAAAACATCCCGGCAAGGCTGAAAGAAAAACTCGCGGACGCCACCCTGCCGCTGCCTTCCGTAGAGGAGCGCCAGGTCAGCCGGGACGGCACGATCAAATATTTGTTCCGGTTTTCTGACGGACAATGCGTGGAAGGTGTCCTTCTTCGCTATGAACACGGCCATATTCTCTGCCTTTCGACGCAGAAGGGCTGCCGGATGGGCTGTGATTTTTGTGCGTCTTCCAGACTGCCTTTCGGCGGACATCTGAGCGCCGGCGCGATTGTGAGTCAGCTGCTGGTCGTAGAGGAAAAAGAAAAGATCCGCATCAGAAACCTCGTGTATATGGGAATCGGCGAACCGCTCGACAATCCGGACGAGGTCAGAAGAAGCCTTTCGATCTTCACGGATTCGCTGGGGATCAGCATCGGTCCAAGACACATCAGCGTATCCACCTGCGGCGTTGTGCCGGGGATACGCCGGATGGCGGAAGAAAGCTGGCCCTGTCGGCTGGCCGTCTCGCTGCACCATGTGGACGATGAAAAACGGAGTCGGTCCATGCCCGTAAACAGGCGCTGGCCGCTAAGGGAGCTGCTGGACGCCTGCCGCTCGTATGCGGAGACAACCGGGTATCTGATTCTGTTTGAATACGCGCTGCTGCCCGGGATCAATGACCGGGAAGAAGATGCCGAAAGGCTGATTGATCTTGTCCGGGATATCCCGTGCCGCATCAATCTGATCGCGCTCAATCCTGTGGAAACGGAGAGTCTGCGGCCCGATGCGGAATCGGCAGCCCGGTTTCGGGCGCAGCTGCAGGACGCCGGCCTGTTTGCCATCCAGAGAAAGGCACTGGGCCAAGATATCGACGGCGCCTGCGGCCAGCTGCGCGGACGATTTCTCGCGCAAATGTAGGTAAAGGTTTCTGCCGGGAGAATTGTGAGGGGTAGAAAACGTTTTAACCGGCGGATTCGGGAGTACCTCCCCGTCTCCATTGCGGACTGCCCCACACCTGATATAAGTAAAGGAGGTGGGGGCAGTCCTCCAGAGTCGACCGGATGAGGTACGTCCCGAACCACCGGTATAGAGAATTACTGAATAAACCGGCAGAAACCTGCGGCACACAACCAGTGAGCAGTAGGACGGGCAGCCGGCCGGCAAGAAAAGCAGTCAAAAACAAATATACGACAATAAAACAGATCGAAAATCAAAACACTCTTTGAAAGGAGCAAACGATTGGAACAACTCATTCAAACACTGAAAGAACTGGTAAACACCCCGTCTCCCACAGGGTGGACGAAACGCGCGGAGGCGTATCTGATGGATACGCTGAAGGGCCTCGGCTATGAACCCTGGCAGTCGAACAAAGGCACGGTATATGTGCAGCTGAACCCCGGCGCGGAAGGCAACGGAATTCTCCTGTCGGCGCATGTGGACACGCTCGGTCTGATGGTGCGGTCCGTCAAGTCGAACGGACGACTCCGGGTGACCACGCTCGGCGGCTTTCCCTTAAACTATGCCGAGCAGGAAAATGTCGTAATCCACACCCGTGACGGCGAAGCAATCGACGGTACGCTCCGCCTGAATGAACCGGCCGTGCATGTGTCGAGAAAAATCGGCGAGACCGAACGCGCCGATGACAATATGGAGATCGTCATCGACCGGGTCGTAAAGAGCAAAGAAGATACGGAGAAACTCGGAATCTCCGCCGGTGACTATATTTCACTGGATCCGCGCTTTCGCTATACGGGCGGATTCGTAAAAAGCCGCCATATGGATGACAAGGCGAGTGCCGCGATTCTTCTGGAACTTGCCCGCCGATACGCGGAAACAGACACCGCGTGGAAGCGCCCCGTATACCTGATGTTTACAATGTATGAGGAAGTCGGACACGGCGCGGCCGCGGCCCATCCAAAAGGCATTACCGACATGATCGCCGTGGATATGGGAGTGATCGGGGACGACCTGAGCTGCGACGAAACGAAAGTGTCGATCTGCGCGAAAGATTCAACCGGTCCGTACAATTATGATCTTACGCACAGTCTGGTTGCGACGGCGAAAGAACTTTCTCTCGACTATGCGGTCGATATCTACCCCTACTACGGCTCGGACGCCTCCGCCGCGCTGGCCGCGGGCTATGATTACCGGCACGCACTGATCGGCCCGGGTGTTGCCGCCAGCCACGGGTACGAGCGGGTCCATGAAAAAGGCCTTGAACAGACGCTTCGACTGCTCGAAGGCTATCTCAAAAACGCATAAAGAACGCCCCGCACGTGTGTGCGGGGCATTTTTGTTACAGCATTTCCAGAAATGCGCTGATCCTCGTCTGAATCTGTCCCGAATCGCTCGGGGAGTAGTCGGTTTCCAGCTGGATATACGGAATGCCGCTGTCCTGGGCGCGTCTGCGCACGCGTTCGGATTCGATATTGAAAGTGTGGCAGGCGGACAGGACGATTTCGATAATGCCGTCGGCTTTGAATTCTTCGACCATTTTCAGTGTGTTGTCGATACGGTCCTCGTTGGGCGACATCACGGAGCAGTGAATCGACAGATAGCGGTCCGCGATGGCATCGAGAATATTGTCGGCTTCGGTGTCGACCATGGTCCGCATGGTGCGCAGCCCGCTGCAGTCATCGAGACAGACGATCGCGGCCCCCGCGTCTTCCGCGGTGGCGGCGATTTTTTCGATGACACCGCCTGCGGGACAGCCCGTCAGCAGAATGCGCTTGGCATCCGCGGATACCGGTCGTTCGCCGTTCGCATAGGCTTCCTTTGCTTCTTTTACGCGCGATTCGATGCCTTCCGACACCCGGTCGACCTCGAAATTGAAGGTTCCTTTCAAAAGCTTGACCATAATTTCCGTGCCTTTGAGAACCGGAGGCTCCGCTTTTTGCAGTTCGTACATCTCGACCACCGCTTTTCGGTAGCGATTTCTTTTTTTGGCGGCTTCCCGCAGCTTGTCATCGGTGATGGTTACACCGAACTTTTCTTCGAGCGTGTCTTTCAGGATTCGAAGCTCTTCTC
>ERZ1032857.16-NODE-16-length-18240-cov-16.907066_pt1 | contig 18240 bp, 16 predicted proteins | sample MGYA00516688_ERZ1032857 | MGnify/ENA primary metagenome ERZ1032857 (study PRJEB33719, sample SAMN04262500) | wastewater metagenome | biome: rural village; feature: composting latrine chamber; material: composting feces with ash | place: El Salvador | collected...
TTCATTCAGCCAGTCGAGCAGCTGCCGGCCGTAGGAGGCCATGATTTCGAGTTGCACATAATGCACGTGGCTGTCGATGAAGCCAGGCATCACAAGTTTGCCGCGATGATCGATCACTTCGATATCGTCAGGCAGTTGCGAGGCCAGAGTGGTGTAATCATCAATGGCGCGAATGCGGCCATTTTCCAGCCACAGGGCACCATCTTCCAGGTGGTAAACGCTCTGTGCGGCAGGGTTGTCGGCTTCGCCGGGGTCTGCGTTGAAACTGAGTAGTTCGGCACGTATCACGCGGGAATTGTTGGTTGTCATATCCTGGGCTCGTTAAATACATGGCGCAGCGCTGCCGGCTCCAGGCCGCGCTGGTCGGGGCGTTCACTGCTACCCACCAAGGGCAGCAGCTCGGCCAGGGCGGAAAGGGCAATGGCGTAAGGCGTCTTGTCGCTCATGGGAATTCCAATGGGGCAGCGCACCTTGGCCAGGGCTTGTTCGCCGTGTCCGGCATCCTTGAGTCGTGAGCGGAAGCTGGCCCACTTGCTGCGCGAACCGATCAGGCCGATGGAGGCCATGTCGCCGCGCTTGAGCAAGGCGTCGATAAGCTGACGATCCTCGGTATGATCATGAGTCAGCACCAACGCATGGCTACCCGCTGGAAGCGCCGCCACAGCGGCCAGCGGGTCGGGAGCATGGTGACAGCTCAGGCGTGGCTGCGCGTCTGCCCAAGAGGGGAAGATCGCTTCGCGGCTGTCATGCCATGCCACCTGCCAGGGTAAAGGGGCCGCCAGGCGCACCAGTTCGGTACCGATATGTCCTGCACCGAAGATGGCCAAGGTGGCGGTGCTACCCGAAAAAACCTCCAGGAGCACATTGACGAAACCACCACAGCACTGGCCGCTGCGCCCTCCCAGGGAGAAAGCTTCAAGGCTCATGCCATTCTGACCCGACGCGAGCCGGGTGCGGGCGGCATCAATCACCTGGAACTCAAAGGTGCCGCCACCGAGGGTGTCGTGGACGGCATCAGCCGTGATGACCATGCGCGCGCCCGGCTCACGCGGAGTCGAGCCGGCACTGGTGACTACCGTGGCCAGGGCATGGGCCAGGCCTTCGCGCTGGAGCTGATGCAGTGCTGCGTGCCAGGTCATCGGCCGGGGGACGTTCATCACGGCGTGCCTCGCTCCAGCGGTGTCGTGTCGTAGCGGCGTCGCAGCTCGTCGGCCACCAGCAGCACCCGCTCCGGTGTGGCCGGGGTATCCAGTCGCGGCGCTTCAGCATAATCGGTCAGACTGGCCAGAGCATCACGTAGTGCTGACCATACCGCCATGCCGAGCATGAATGGCGGCTCACCCACCGCTTTGGAGCGATAAATACTGGCCATGGAGTTGGGGTGACCCTCCATCAGCTTGACGTTGAACACCGGGGGCAGGTCGCCGAAGGTAGGAATCTTGTAGGTAGCCGGGCCATCGGAGACCAGGCGACCGGCCTCGTTCCACTTCAGCTCTTCGCTGGTCAGCCAGCCCATTCCTTGAATAAAGCCGCCTTCGACCTGGCCGATATCGATAGCCGGGTTCAGTGAGTCGCCCACATCATGAAGAATATCGACTCGCTCAACCTGGTACTCCCCGCTAAGGGTATCGACGCTTACTTCCGCCACGGCGGCGCCGAAGGCGTAATAATAGAAGGGGCGGCCCTTGCCGGTACTGCGGTTGTAATGAATCAGCGGGGTGGCGTAGTAACCCTTCTCGGAGAGTGAAATCCGGTTGAGGTAGGCGGCCTGGATCAGTTCGCCCCAGGGAATGCGCTGCTCGCTCTCGGCATGGCCCGCCACAAGGTAGCCGGCTTCCAGGCGCATGTTTTCGCGCTCAAGACCCTGGTCTTTGTAAAGATGCTCATGGGCGAAGTCGAATAGCCGTTGCTTGAGTTTCACGCAGGCGTCACGTGCGGCCTGACCGTTGAGGTCGGCACCGCTGGAAGCTGCGGTAGGAGAGGTGTTGGGTACCTTGTCGGTGCGCGTAGCGGTGATACGTACCATGTCGATATCCAGACCCAGCTCACGCGCCACCACCTGACAGATCTTGGTATGCAGGCCCTGGCCCATTTCGGTGCCGCCGTGATTGATCATCACGCTGCCGTCGGTGTAGATATGCAGCAGGGCTCCGGCCTGGTTGAGATGCTGGGCAGTGAAAGAGATCCCGAACTTCACCGGTGTCAGTGCCAGGCCGCGCTTGATGATGGGGCTCCCGGCGTTGAACTCGGTAATGGCACGGCGTCGTTCCCAGTACTCACTGCTGTTTTCCAGCTCCTCGACCAGCGCATGCAGTAACTTGACCTGGTCCACGTGCTGGCCATAGTGGGTCGTCTGACGACCGGGGCGATAGAGATTGCGCTTGCGTACCGTGAGCGGGTCTTCACCGATGCGGCGCGCTATATCATCCATCGCCGCTTCGATCACCATCATCCCCTTGGGACCGCCAAAGCCGCGAAATGCCGTGTTGGAGGCCGTATGAGTACGGGCGCGGTGACCGGTAACGCGAGCCTCGCCCAGGGAGTAGGCGTTGTCGCTATGGAACATGGCGCGGTCAACAATGGCATCCGACAAGTCAGGCGAATAGCCACAGTTGCCGATCAGGGTGATTTCGCCGCCCAGAATCACGCCTTGCTCATCGATTCCCAGGCGATAGCGGTTATGGAACGGGTGGCGCTTGCCGGTGAGGCGCATGTCTTCGCTGCGCGGCAGGCGCAGGCGCGTGGTGCGTCCGGTACGGCGTGCGATCAGTGCGGCGATGCAGGCCCAGGGTGAGGCCTGGGTCTCCTTGCCACCGAAGCCGCCGCCCATGCGGCGTACTTCCACGGTAACCGCATGGAAAGGAATGCCCAACACTTCGGCAACCAGTTTCTGGGTTTCGCTGGGATGCTGGTTCGACGTGTGAACGATGACACCCTCGTCCTCGGTGGGCTGCACCAGACAAGCCTGGCCTTCCAGGTAGAAGTGCTCCTGGCCGCCGACGAACTGCTCGCCTTCGACCACTTGGGCGGCATTGGTTAGAGCTTGTTCCCAGTCACCACTTTGCTGCACGTGGGTAGGGCGAACGAATTCGCCACGCTCGGCAGCAGCGACCGGATCAAGGGAGGCCGGTTGCTCATCGATTTCGGCGACCCCTGTGGCCAATGCCTGCTGCACGGCTTCCCGTGCGGCGCGCTGGCTCTCGGCAGCGACGGCAAACAACGTCTGGCCGACGAAGCTGATTTCGCTATCGACAAAGAGCGGGTCGCCGGGGAATACCGGGCCAATATCGGTATGGCCGGGTACATCAGCAAAGCCGACCGCATCGATAACACCGGGCAGGCGGCGAATGGTTTCCAGATCGAGCCGAGTCAGCCGTCCATGAGCTACGGGAGAGAGCCCCAAGGCCACGTGGATGGCATCAGCGGGTGCCTTGAGGTCATCGATATAGTCGGCCCGCCCGGTGACATGCTTGATGGCGCTCTCATGTTGCCGTGAGAAAGGGTGGCTGTTCGGCGAGACAGTATCGCGTGCCAACGGGCTGGCGCCCTTGATACGGCCTTCAAGCGCCTCGCTGGCAACGCCGGAGTCGGCGCTTACGCTGTCAGTTTCTGCTGGTGTGGTCAGTTTAGTGAGCGTACGCATGCAGCATCACCTCCCGGGGCTGTTCGGTTTCGATCGATGCTTGAGTGTCATTCAAGATCACCAGGCGCAGGCGCTCAAGCAGGTTGGCGGCGCTGAGTTGGCGATATTGGGCACTGCCACGAACGTCGGACATGGGCTGGAAATCTTCGCTCAAGGCGTCGCGAGCAGCCTGGAAAGCCGCTGTGTCGGGAACTTGACCTTCCAGAGCAGCCTCTGCGCGGGCAGCCCGCTTGGGAATCGCCGCCATGCCACCGAAGGCCAGGCGCACGTCACGCATCACGCCGTCCTCCAGGCGCCAGGCAAAAGCACCCAGAAGGGCGGAAATGTCATCCTCACGCCGTTTCGACAGTTTCCACACTTTGAGGTTTTGTTTCGCAGTGGGGCGGGGCAGGAAAACCGCCCGGATTGCTTCGCCTTCTTTTAATGCGGTGCGCTTGTAGTCGAGGAAAAAGTCTGCGAGCGGCAGTTCGCGCTCTCCCTGGGGACCCACCAGACGCAAACGTGACTCTAGCGCCAGCAATACCGGTGGGGTGTCGCCAATAGGAGAGGCGTTGGCGATGTTGCCACCCAGGGTGCCGCGATTGCGCACTTGCTGGGAGCCCAGGCGATGCAGCAAGTGTGCAAAGGCGTCGTAATGCTCCGCCAGCAAGGGTTCAAGACGTGAATAGCTGACCGCAGCGCCGATCCACCAACCCTGGAGACCCTCTTCCGGAGTGGCTTCTTCAATGAGGTTGAGCTCTGCTACCCGAGTGACGTCGATAACATGGGGGAAACGCGTCAGACGCTGGGTGGTTTCCAGCCATAGGTCAGTGCCGCCTGCCACCAGGCGTGCCTTGGGATGCTGTTTCAGGCACTCCGTCAGCTCGGCGAGAGTGGTTGGCTGCATGAAGCCGGTGTCGAGGTTAAAGGCATGCGGTTTTTTATCCCGGGGCGCGGCAGCATCGAGCCATGCTGGGCGGTTATCAGCGTGAGATGCCATGCTAAGGGCGGCGTCACGAATTGGCCGATATCCTGTGCAGCGGCAGAGGTTGCCGCCTAGAGTTGCTTCAAGACGCTGCTGTGTCAGCGGTGCCGGGGCGTGGCGCTGCTGCTCATGCAGAGTGAATAGCGACATGACGATGCCCGGTGTACAGAAACCGCATTGACTGCCGTGGCATTCGACCATGGCGGCCTGGGCGGGGTGCAGGGCATTGCCCTCGGCGAGACCCTCCACTGTTACCAGATGGCGTCCTTGCAGTTGATGGGCAGGCGTGATGCAGGCATTGGCGCTGTGGTAGCGTAACTTGCCGTCGGAGCCGGGTTCGCCAATGGCTACCGTGCAGGCGCCGCAGTCTCCTGTGGCGCAGCCTTCTTTGGTGCCTGTGGCGCCGAGTGTTTCACGCAGCAGCTCAAGTACGCTGGTATCGGGGGTAGCCTCGCATTGGCGGGGCTGCCCGTTGAGCACGAAATCTATCATCGCCGTGTCTCTTGTGGATGTTGTAAAAAATGCGATTCGAGCGAGTCGATGGCCAAGACTTCAGTTGACCAAATGGTCAGGTTGCTTGCAGCTTGAGACAGAATGTCGCGTATTGCAAGCCGACGTAAGGTGTATTCCTGCCAGAATCAGAGCATGCCTCGTGTGCTGGTTTGCCATGGTCGTATTGGCAAGGGGTATGGGCATGAGGCACTCTAGATGCCCTTCTCCAGCCTTCATTTTCATTCCGATAGCGCAGAGACGAGTCGATGAACGACCTGAGCGAAGCGACAAAGCTACAGCCTTCCCCACCAGGCAGTGACAGCACGGGTGCGGTGCGTGCGCGTAACGAGCGCGATATCCTCGAAGCTGCCGAGCGGATCTTTGCCCGATTCGGCTATCGTGGGGCGAGTGTTCAGGCCATCGCGGAAGAGGCAGGATTGCCCAAATCCAACGTGCTCTACTACATGGGCAGCAAGCGAGGGCTCTACATACGCTTGCTGGAGCGCATGATGGCGCGCTGGAATGCGCTGCTCGACGATATCAGCGTAGAGGATGACCCGGCTGAGGTGCTGGAGGCATTTATTCGCAGCAAAATGCAGCTGTCACGCCGTCACCCGGAAGGCTCGCGACTATTTGCTGCCGAGATACTGGGTGGAGCACCCTTTTTGCAGGAGTACCTGTGCGGCGAGTTACGTGATTGGGTACAGGCCCGGGCCAGAATTCTGGAGCAGTGGGCGGAGCAGGGGCGGATGGACCCGGTTGACCCGGTTTCGCTGATTTTCCTGATCTGGTCAGCAACCCAGCACTACGCCGACTTCGAGGCACAGGTACTGGGGATTACCGGCAAGGAGGAGATTGCCGAAGAGGACGTTGAGCGGATCACCCATTTCCTGACCCGGGTGATTCTCAAGGGATGCGGCGTCAAGCCTCGCGAAAGCGCTGTCTACTCATGACGCCAATGGCGTCGGCATTTTGGGTAGCCAACCCATGCTGTCGGCATGAAATGCAACAGCCGCCAGTGGGGCGGCTGTTGTATCGGGTGCAACGAAGGAAGCCAAAATAGCTTAGAGGATCATCGCTGCTATCCAGCCAAAAATGATCAGCGGGATATTGTAGTGCACAAAAGTGGGAACTACGGTGCCCCAAATGTGATCATGTTGACCGTCGGCATTGAGTCCTGCAGTTGGTCCCAACGTTGAGTCGGAGGCCGGCGAGCCGGCATCGCCAAGGGCAGCGGCGGTTCCGATCAAAGCAATGGTTGCCATGGGCGAGAAGCCGAAGCTCAAGGCCAGGGGAACATAGAGAGCGGCGATGATGGGAATCGTGGAGAACGATGAACCGATGCCCATGGTAATGAAGAGCCCTACCAGCAACATGATCAGCGCCGCCAAGCCCTTGTTGTCCCCAATCAACTCCGTTGAGCTTTCCACCAGTGCCGGCACTTCGCCAGTTGCCTGCATGACGCCGGCAAATCCTGCCGCACTAATCATGATAAAGGCGACTAGCGCCATCATGCGCATACCTTCGGTGAAGATATCGTCCTGTTCATGCCAGCGGAATACCCCGCTCACGGATAGCAAGGCGAAGCCAAACAGGCCGCCCATTACCATCGAGCCGGAGAGAAGCTGAATCGTGACGGTGCCGATCAGTGCGGCGACAAGTACCACTATCTGCCACGGCGCAAGATGTCGTGCCGCTTCGGCAGGCGTTTCTTCACCGCGGGACAGGTCGATATCCTGGTAGTCGCGGGGCTTGCGATAGCTGAACAGCACCGCCACGGCGAGACCGACCAGCATGCCGGCAATAGGAATCAGCATGGCCAGAGGTACCATGCCGCGGGTGACCTCCAGGCCGAGCGCGGCACCGCTCTCATTGATATTGGCGAGCAGAATGTCATTGAGAAAAATCGACCCAAAGCCTACCGGCAACAGCATGTAAGGAGCGGTAATGCCGAAGGTGATGACACAGGCGGCGGCACGACGGTCCAGACGCAAGTGGTTCATTAGCTTCAATAGGGGGGGGACCAGGACCGGAATAAAGGCAATATGAACCGGAACCAGGTTTTGCGAGCTGATGGCTGCAGCAAGCAGCGCACCCAGTAGAGTAAAGATGATCCAGCGTCGGCTCTTGGGCTGGTCAGCCAGGTGTAGTCCGTGTATTGCCCGGTCGGCCAGCAATTCAGTAACGCCGGAGCGTGACAGGGCGACGGCGAAGGCGCCGAGCACGGCGTAGGAGAGGGCAATGGTAGCACCGTTACCCAACCCCTCGTTGAAAGCATCAAGGATGTCGCTGAGTGGCATGCCGGCTACCATGCCTCCAACGAGGCTGGCAATGATCAAGGCAAACACGACGGATATGCGCGCAAGACTCAAGGTGACCATCACCAGGATGGCCAAGACAATGGCATTCATTTACGGCTCTTGGTCTGAAGTGTGATCTTTTCCTGCCTGTAAGCAGATGAAAGCCCCAGTGAGACTCACTGGGGCAGGGTTATCATACCTTGGTCCAGAGCCCGGGTCAGGCGTCAATTTGAAATGAGGAAGAGACGTCGACAAGTAGGTAGCTTGCGAAAAGCGCAAAATCGCGGGAGTCTCGTCTTGTGCGGCGTCCGACCATGCTGGGCGCCTTGGTCTGGACAAGCTTAAGGATATACATATGGCACGTCGCATGGAGAGCCCGGCGGCGGCTCGCAATCGTCAGCCTATCCTGGATGTATTACGTAGCGTATTGCCTGAGCAGGCGAACGTATTGGAAGTGGCGAGTGGTAGTGGTGAACATGCAGTGCACTGTACTGCGGCCATGCCGGGCTGGGAATGGCAACCCAGTGATCCTAACGCTGCAGCGCGTGAGTCGATTTCCGCCTGGCGTGAGCAGGCGGGTCTCGTCAATTTGCGTGAACCGCTACCGCTCGATGTAACCAGCATCTGGCCGGCCGGCCCCTTTGATGCGGTGGTGGCGATCAATCTGATACATATTTCACCCTGGGAAGTGACCGAAGCCCTCATGGATCAATCGGCACAGCGGCTGCGACAAGGTGGAGTACTCTTTCTCTATGGCCCGTATCGCCGTAACGGCAAGCACACGGCAGCGAGCAATGCCGCCTTCGATGCCGATCTCAAGGCCCGCGATCCCCGCTGGGGAGTGCGCGACCTTGAGCGCGTCGTGGATGAAGCACAGCCACATGGTTTCATGCTTGAGCGGGCCGTTGAGATGCCAGCCAACAATCTCAGCGTGGTGTTACGCCGTCATCAGTAATTGAGTCGTCATCACGAATTGGATCGCCATCACTGATGGGATCGTTTCGTTCCGGCTCGACCTGGCCCGGAATGCGATAGCGCACTCCCTCAGCCTGACGATCCTCTTCGTAGCGCCGGGTCTCCTCCTCGGCGGGCACGCCCCAGAGCGTTTCTTGACTGCCGTCTTCATAGGTGTAGGTAGTGCAGCCTGCGAGCAGAGCAAGGCCAAGGGGAAGGAGGGCGGAGCGCAGCAGCATGGAGGTCACGTGATAAGTCCCTGCAGTGGATGGGTCGTGCAGTAAGCCTGAGGCCGAGTTGCGGGAGCGTCAAGAAAATAAGCCGCCTCACCCCGACCAGCCCAGTAGAATCGGCACATAGACCACCAGCAGCAGCACAATGATCAGGCCCAGCAGATAGGGCAGGATAGCGCGCGTAATGCGTTCCAGTGGCAGTTGCGTTACCGATGAGGCGACGTAAAGGTTGATTGCCACTGGCGGAGTGATCATGCCGATGGCGAGGCCTACCACGATGATGATGCCGAAGTGGACGGGGTCGATGCCGAGCTGGCTCACCAGTGGCAGTAACACCGGCGTAAGGATGATCAGGGCGCTGGCCGTTTCGATAAAGACACCGGTGAGCAGGATGACCATCACGACCAAGAGCATGATGACGTAGGGATTGGTCGAGAGGGATAGGACTGTCTGGGCAATAGCCCCGGGCACCTGCCAACTGGAGAGCGTCCAGCTCAGCACCGCCGAGGTGGCGATGACCAGCATGATCACCGCCGTGGTAATCGCTGAGCGGATCAGAATGCGGTAGATGTCGGCCGGGGTAAGGTCACGATAGACGAACAACGCAACGAGCAGGGCATAATTGACTGCCACTACCGCCGCTTCGCTCGGCGTAAAGATGCCCGAAAAGATACCGCCGAGAATGATCACCGGGGTCATCAGACCCCAGCTGGCGCTCTTGAAAGTGCGCCAGATCGTTGCCAGCGACAGCGCGGTACCGCGTGGGTAGTTGCGCCGATAGGCCTGAGTGATGGCAATCGCTGCCAGGCCAGCGCCCATCAAGATGCCCGGGACGATACCGTTGAGAAACAGCTTGGATACCGATTGCTGAGCAATGACGGCGTAGATGATCATCGGTACCGAAGGCGGGATTACCACGCCGATGGTGCCGCTGGCGGCGATCAGGCTGGCTGCCGCCGCCGGATCGTAGCCCTTGCGCTTGAGTTCCGGTACCAGGCTCGAACCCACCGCGGCCGTGGTGGCGGCGCCGGAACCGGAGATGGCGGCGAAGAACATGCCGGCACCCACCGAGACGATGGAAAGCCCACCTTTCAGGAAGCCGAATAGCGAATCGGCGAAGTCGACCAGGCGCTTGCTCACTTGGCCCTGGGCCATCAGGTCGCCGGCGAGGATGAACATCGGCACCGCGACCAAGGCAAAGGAGTTGATGCCCTGGAACATCTGCTGGGTCACCACCATCAGCGGCACGCCCTGAGCGTTGAGGGCGAGCAGCGTGCTGGCACCGATGGCGAGCGCGATCGGCACACCGAGCAGCATGAAAGCAAAAAACAGTACGAACAACAGAGCGGTCATGGCGGAGGCTCCTCTGCCGTACCGCTGCCAGTAGTACCCGCATGGGGGCCTTTGATAATGAGTTCGACAATATCGATCAAGGCATACCAGGCCATGATCGCGGCGGAGACAGGGATCACGGCATAGACGTAAGTCATTGACAGGCGTAACGAAGCCGAGCGTTGGAAGCTCTGCACCTGCATATAGCGATAGCCGATTACCACCAGCGCGAGCATGAAGCACAAGGCTACCGCTACCGCAGCGATGCGCGCCAGTTGTGCCAGGCGCAAGGGCAAGGCGTCGACGATGAAGGTGATGGCGATATGGCGGCCACGCTGAAAGGCCAGCGTGGCGCCGAGGAAAGTGATCCAGATCAGCAGGAAGCGTGCTACCTCCTCTGTCCAGCTCACTGCAGTGAAAAAGACCCGGGAGACGATCTGCAGCGTGATCACGCCGATCAACGCCGCCATACCCAGAAACACTATGGGCTGAATGACGGCGTCGAGAAAACGTTCGCTACGCTGCAGCAGGCCCGCGACGGCGTGCTGCGGAGAGCTCACTTACTTGATCGCCTCCTGAATGCGTGTCAGGTAGTCGCCAAACTGCTCCCCGTAGGTGTCATAGACGGGTTGAATGGCCGCCTGGAACGCCTCCAGGTCGGGATCCTCGACGATTTCCATGCCCGCGGTACGCAACTCATCAAGCTGGTCGGCTTCCATTTCAGCATTGATGCGGCGCTCGTACTCTGCAGCTTCCTGTGCAGCTTCAAGCAGAACTTCATGGGCTGCTTCGGGCAACTGGTTCCAGGCGGGCATACCCATGACAAAAAGCGCCGGAGCGTAGGTGTGGCGCGACAGCGTCATGTAATCCTGAGTTTCATGCAGATTGAACGAGTGAATGACGTTGACCGGATTTTCCTGGCCGTCGATGGTGCCCTGCTGCATGGCAGTCAACGCTTCGGTCCAGGCCATGGGAATGGCATTGGCGCCAAGCTCGCGGAAGGTATCGATATAGACAGGGTTTTCCATGACACGAATGCGCAGGCCATCAAGGTCTTCAGGACTGTGTACCGCACGCTGGCTGTTGGTCAGGTTGCGAAAGCCGCGTTCAGCGTAGGCGAGGCCTTTGAGGTTGACCTCGGCGAGCTTGTCGAGCAACTCCTGGCCAATTTTGCCGTCGAGTACCTCGTAAGCGGCTTCCGGCGAGGGAAACAGGAACGGCAACTCGAATACCGCCATTTCTTCCACAAAATTGGCCACAGGGCCGTTGGTAATCACACCCATGTCGACGGTGCCGATCTGCATGCCTTCCAGCAGAGTGCGCTCATCACCGAGGGAGGCGTTGGGGTAGAGATCGATGCTCACAGCCCCTTCAGTACGCTCGGCGACCAGCTCCTGGAACTTCACCGCAGCAATATGAAAGCCATCCTGCTCATTGACCACGTGGGCCAGGCGCAGAGTCACCGGGTCCATGTCTTCGAAATCGGAAGCGTGGGCGGCGGAGGTCAATGCGAGGGCCACACTGAGTGCGAGCGTGCTGCGTGCAAACATTTTCATTATTGGTTTTCCTTTATTGGAGCAATCCGCTAGGGAGAATGCCCTAGACAAGTTGACGCGGTCAATTGTGCTTAGGCGTGCTTCAAGGCTCGCTCCAGAAGCTCGAAGCGCCCTGGCTCCAGAGCATCCTCTACCGCCGTGATACGCAAAATGTGGCCCAGGTCAGGGTGGGCGGGGCGAGCGATGAGTATGCCCGCTGCCAGTAGCTCCTGGTTGAGCCTGCCTGCCAGCTCGGCACTGGGCAGGCGCAGGGCAATGAAGTTGGTGGCGCTAGGTAACACCTCGGCGCCTAGTTGGCGAAAATGCCCGGCCAATGCTTCTCTACGCCGCTTTACGTCAGCAATGTGCGTCGTTACTTCGTCATGCCGGTCAAGCACGGTTTCAGCCACGGCCTGGGAAAGCGTGGAGACGGCATAGTGAATGCGCACCTTCATCATCATGGCGAGGGTTTCGGGCTCGGCAATGGCATAGCCGACACGTAATCCAGCCAAACCGTGTGCTTTTGACAGTGTGCGCAAGCGAATCACGCCAGGCAGCACCTCGCGACCGAAAGCCGAGTTCGCGTCGTCACGAAAGTCGTGATAGGCCTCATCAAGCAACAGCCAGCAATCCTGGGGTAGCGCTGCGCGTAGCTGGCGAATTTCATCATCACCATGTAGATGACCGCTAGGATTATCCGGGTTGGCGATATAAACCAGCCGGGCTCGATGTTCTTGGGCACTGGCCAGCAGTGCGTCAAAGTCAGGTGCCAGCAGCCCCGGGGCCTCTCGATAGGGACGCTCAACCAGCCGACAGCCTTGAGCCTGCGCGAAGTAGCCGAAGGTGGGGTAGGTGCCGCCCGCACTGACTACCGTACAGCCTGGGGTGGCCACGGTACGTAGTGCTAATGCGATCAAGCTGTCGGCGCCAGCATCCACCAGGGTAGCTTCCAGCGGCAACCCGTAAAGCGAAGCCAACCGCTGGCGCAGGCCCAAGGCTTCCGAGTCGCCATAACAGTAGACATGTTCGGTCATGGCATCGCCAAAGCGCTCACGCAATGCGTGGTGGGGCATATCCAGCCCTTCGTTGGAGCCCAGGCGGTGGGGGATCTCGCGGCCCATACGCCGCTCCAGCACCTTGATGCCGGGAAAGGGGTTGTCCGGGCCGGGGCCGGTCAAGTAGTCGGCAAAGCGGGACATGAAAGACTCCTGTCAATGCACGTTTGCTGAACGGCACGCTCGGCCCGGCGTCCAGCATTAACGCTGCGGCATGGGGTAGCGTCGGTCGGCCTTGCCCGCCTTGACCACCTGGCCGGGAGTGGCATGGCCGACGAGCTCGGGTAGCGTCGCGGACACGGCAAGCAGGGCGTCGAGATCGACACCGGTCGCCACGCCCATCTGTTCAAACATATGTACCAGATCCTCGGTACAAACGTTGCCGGTGGCGCCAGGAGCAAAGGGGCAACCGCCCAGTCCGCCCAGTGCCGCATCAAACCGCACGATCCCGGCCTGCCAGGCCGCCAGCGCATTGGCCAGCCCCATGCCGCGAGTATTGTGAAAATGTAACGTAAAGGGCGTAGCGGGCCACTGTGACCGCACCGACTCACACAGTCTAGCGACCTGATCGGGGTTGGCCATGCCCGTCGTATCACACAGAGTAATACCTTCAACGCCTAGAGCGAGCAAGCGCTCTACCAGTTCCAGCACGCGTGCCTGAGGAACAGCGCCTTCGAACGGACAGCCGAAACTGGTTGACAACGAGGCGTTGACGAAGACACCGCTGCCTTGGGTGGCGGCGAGAATGTCAGTGAAACGCTCAAGCGACTGCTCGGGAGTCATGCGGAGATTGGCGAGGCCGTGGGAGTCGCTGGCCGACATGACGAGATTGATCTCGTCGACGCCGCAGGCCAAGGCTCGCTCGCAGCCGCGCAGGTTGGGTACCAGCACGGTGATGCCTACGCCCGCCCGGCGCTGAATACCGCGCACCACCTCTTCGGCATCGCGCAGGTTGGGAATCGCCTTGGGCGAGGTAAAAGAGGTCGCCTCGATGCGTGCCAGCCCTGTGGCCGAGAGCGCGTCGATGAGGCGAATTTTCGCCTCGGTGGGAACGAATCGGGCCTCGATCTGCAGGCCATCCCGGGGTGCCACCTCGTTGATTTGCAATGTGGTCATGCAACTCTCCTCGCGTTTGCTAGCCTCGCGTTCGCCAGCACCCATCAGATGATGCCGGCCTGGCGCAGTTTGTCTCGTGTAGCGGTATCTATCCCCAGCTCGTCGAGCACTTCGTCGGTATGCTGGCCGAGCGTGGGTCCGCCGTTGCCAAGCCGGCCAGGGGTGGCGCTCAGCTTGGGCAATACGCCGGGTACCTTGAGGGGCTTGCCATTGGGGCGCGTCAGGCTCTGAATCATTTCACGGGCAAGGTAGTGAGGGTCGTGAGCGATATCGGCGGCCGTATAGGGGTAGCCGGCAGGGACTCGCGCGGCATCGAGTTGACTGAGAATCTCGTCACGGGTGCGGGTGAGGGTCCAGGCTTCGATGGCGTTGTCGATCCGTTCTGCTTGCTGTGAGCGGCCATCGTTATGCGCAAGAGCAGGGTCGTCAGCGAGATCGGAGCGTCCGATTACCTGCATGAGGCGTTTAAAGATGCTGTCACCATTACCAGCGATCAGCACGTAATCGCCATTGCAGGTACGGTAGGCGTTCGACGGCGTGATGCCTGGCAGGGCACTGCCACTGGGTTGACGGCTCTCGCCGCTGGCATCGTACTCCGGCAGTAGGCTCTCCGTCATGGCAAAAACCGATTCATACAGGGCGATATCGATCACTTGACCCTTGCCGCTGCGGCCCCGCTCCTGGAGTGCCAGCAAAGCGCCAATCACGGCATACAGCGCGGAGAGCGAGTCGCCGATGCTGACGCCGACCCGTACAGAGGGTTGCCCCGGATGGCCGGTCAGGTAACGCAGACCACCCATGGCCTCGCCAATCACGCCGAAGCCGGGCTTGTCCCGGTAGGGGCCGGTTTGGCCATAGCCGGATATGCGCACCATGATCAGTCCCGGGTTGATGGCGCTGAGCGCGTCCCAACCGAGCCCCCAACCCTCCAGGGTGCCGGGACGAAAGTTTTCCACCAGGATGTCCGCTTCTGCAACCAAGCGGCGTACCAGGTCCTGGCCTTCCTCGCTGCGTAGATCAAGGGATACCGAGCGCTTGTTGCGGGTCTGGACGTGCCACCAGAGCGAGGTGCCTTCCTCGATCATTCGCCAGCGACGAAGCGGATCTCCGGTTCCCGGTGGCTCGATCTTGATGACATCGGCGCCGAATTCGCCCAGTAATTTGGTGGCAAAGGGGCCGGCAATCAATTGCCCCAATTCCAGAACCTTCAACCCGTCGAGTGGCAGGCGGCGTTCTTCCGGTAGCATTAGCGTGGCCCTCCTTGAACGAAATGAAAGCAGCATGAGTGAGAAGCGGGGCGACAACAATTAAGAAAACAGGAAGCATGATTTCGTTTTTGGCGAACCCATGCCGTATCATTACAGGATCGGTTAGAGGGGGACTCAGCTTTGCGCCGCTTCGATTTCGTTACCTTAAAGCTTTTCGTGTCGATTGCCGATGAAGGCCGGCTTACGGCTGCGGCCGAGCGCGAGCATCTCGCCTTGGCGGCAGTCAGCAAGCGCATCAGCGATCTTGAGTCCCATTTTGGAACCTCCCTGCTTTATCGGCGCCCCCGAGGCGTGGAGCTGACCCCGGCGGGGCATGCGTTTCTCCATCATGCGCGGCGTATTCTGGAGAATCTGGAACGACTCTCGGCCGAGTTGAGCGAGTATGGAGAAGGGGTCAAGGGGCACGTGCGGATGCACTCCAACACCTCAGCCATCATCGCTTTTCTGCCTCGCGACCTGAGCACTTTTTCACAGCGCTATCCGCAAGTTAAAATTGACCTGCAAGAGCGCGTCAGCTCCGACGTGATCGCAGCTGTGCGTGATGGGTTGACGGACGTGGGCATTTTCGCCGGCCACGTGCCGTGTGATAGCCTCCAGCTGCTGCCATACCGTAGCGATCGCCTCGTATTGGTGACCCCGGTCGATCACCCCCTGGCGACCTACGATTCGTTGGCGTTTCACGAAGCGACCCGCTATGACTTTGTCGGTCTGCAGCAAGACACTTCCCTTCAGGCGTTGTTGCATGAACAAGCAAGCCAGGCGGGAGAAACTTTGCGCATGCGCATTCAGGTACGCAGTTTTGATGGTATCTGCCGCATGATCCACCACGGCCTGGGGGTCGGCGTTCTGCCCGAGAAAACCATCTACCGTGATTTGCGCGATCTCAAGCTACGCAGCATTCCCCTGAGCGATACCTGGGCGAAGCGAGAACTGGTGATCGGTATTCGGCGCTATTCGGGGTTGTCGCTTATCGCACGTCACCTGGTGGATCATCTTGCTGACAGCGAAGTCTCATGTCTCGCGTAAAATGTTGAATGGTGCCCACTGCTGACACAGCGGAGTGACTTCGAGCCGGGTGATGTTCATATGTGGCGGCAACTCGGCGATGTGCAGCGCTTGTGAGGCCACGTCGGCGGGCATAAGCGGTTGCGTGCCGGCATAGTAGCGCTCGGCAACGCTGCGATCGCCTTGCATGCGTACTTGGGTGAATTCGCTGACAGTCATGCCTGGCGCCAGGTCGGTCACGCGCACCCCCGCGGCACTCACATCACAGCGCAAGTTGTAGCTGAACTGTTCAACGAAAGCCTTCGAGGCACCATAGACATGGCCACCCGGGTAGGGGGTATGTCCGGCAATGGAGCCGATATTGATTACCGTAGCCCCTGCACCATAGGTGATCAGTCGCGGTAATAACAGGCGCGTCATGCTGACCAGCCCCTTGATGTTGGTATCAATCATGCGGTGCCAATCATCGAGATCCGCGCTTTGTGCCGGCCCCTTGCCTAAGGCCAAGCCAGCATTATTGATCAGTACCTTGGGAGTGTCGAAGCGGGGTGGGAGGGAGCTGACACTTTGCTCTATGGCCTGCCGGTCAGTGATGTCCAGCTCCGCGATATGGGTCGGCACCGTGCTACCGAGGCGATGTTGCAAGGCTTCGAGGCGTTCCCGGCGCCGTCCGGTCAGGACGAGGCCCCAGCCGGCTGCCGCAAACGCTTCCGCACAGGCTTCGCCGATTCCTGATGTAGCACCCGTGATAAATACGATGGGCGTGGTTTCGTGCATAATGAACTCTCCCGTTGGGAACACAGTATCAAAACGGGTTGAACAAGGGCTGGGGATTAGCCATTGGTCGCATGCCTTGGCGGACACTGGCCGAACGGATCCGAGGCCGAAACAAAAATGGCGAGGCATCGTATTTGGCGAAGGCTGCCTTCATCAAAGCCGATTTGAGCATCACTCGGGCTTGTTTCAAGATCAGCCAAGCATCAACACTAGCTTCACATAACGATAACGTTCAGGAGAACACCCATGCGCAAGTCATTGCTTGCCACGCTGGCGGCACTTGGCATGTTGAGCGCTCCGCTCGCGCTTGCCAACACCATTGAGATACAAGTCAATAACACCATGAGCGAAGGCGGCTCGGAGAGCGCCGCTGTCGAACGTTTTGCCGAGTATCTGGAAGAGCAGGCCCCTGGGCGCTTCAATGTGCGGCCTTTCCTTGCAGGTACACTGGGCGGTGAAAACGCGGTTCTGGAGTTGCTCAATCTGGGGCAGACCCAGATCTCCATTACGGGCGGCAACTGGCGTCAGCAGTACGCGCCTGAGTACGATGCCATTACCGTACCTTTCGTCTTCTCGACCTGGGATGAGGTTGACGCCTATATGGAGAGTCCCTCGGGTCAGAGTCTCATCGAGCTTGCCGAAGAGAAGGGCGGTATTAAATATTTCGGCACCCAGCATCGCGGCCCGCGGCACATGACTGCTAACAAGGCGATTCACACCCCCGAAGACCTGCAGGGGTTCCGCCTGCGTCTGCCGTCACTGCCAGTATGGCTTGAGGTGTGGGAGGAGATTGGTGCCCAGGTGGTCAACGTGCCGGCACCCGAAATCTATCTGGCCATGCAGACCCGCCAGGTCGATGGCCACGAGAACTCCTTGTCGTCGCCCTATACGCGTCGTCTGTGGGAAGTGCAAGACCATCTCATTCTCACCAGCCACGTGCAGTTTCCGTGGAACTGGGTAGCCAGCTCGCGCTGGTGGAATGGCCTGGAAGAGGAAGACCAGGCGCTGATTACCGAGGCGATCCATGTGGCGCGTCAGCACGGCAGCGAGGTGGAGCGCGAACTGGATATGTACTATCTCGAAGAGCTGGAAAAAGCAGGCATGACCGTTATCGAGCCGGACATCGAGGCGTTCCGTGAGGCGGCAATGCCGGCTATCGAGCGCATCATGTCAGAGATGGCCGATGGTGTCATGGCGGATGCCATGGGCGAAGAATAACGTCCATTGAGTCATGTTGACCGTCAGCGGCGGCCTGTTGGGCACCGCTGACGTTTTTGTCTGGAGGAACGAGCCTTGACGTCTAATTCTCAGCCCCCGCTTGGCACGCTGGATAGGGTGGCTTATTTCTTGCTCCGGGGCGTTACCCTGATCTGCGATGCACTGGGTGTGATCTTGCTGGCATCGGTGATGCTACTGATCGTGGCCGCCGTGCTGGCACGCGATCTGCTTGGCCTGGGCATGCCGTGGACGGAAGAGGTGGCGTCTATGCTGGCGGTCTATGCGGTGGCTTTCGGCTCGCTCTCGGCTTGCGTGCGCTTTGAACATCTCGCTGTAGATCTCTTCAGT